>Ga0067045_1028799_pt1 | contig 27304 bp, 17 predicted proteins | sample TerdegcTABiofilm_FD_59184 | JGI IMG/M metagenome (GOLD analysis project Ga0067045, IMG submission 59184) | Combined Assembly of (Gp0054472, Gp0054536) Wastewater bioreactor microbial communities from Singapore -Terephthalate degrading... | reverse complement strand
GAAATCCATTATCTACATCAGAGATTTTCCAACTCTTTCCAAAATCTTGTGAAATTAAAATCCCCCTATTAGGAACATTTAAAATTATAGTATCTCCAAAAAAATAGAAATTCGATACAGTACTGTCTTCAGTTCCATTATACCAATACGTCCTCTCCCATTGGGCATTAACAATGCAAGACGAAAATAATACTGTACAAAAAATCACTCCTAATTTTAGAAATCTTTCATTATTCTTCTTTACAAAATATAGAAGCTTGTTAAAAAGCAACTTTTTCATAATTTCTACCTTTATTTTATTATTATTAATTTATTTCTTGTAAATGAATTACCTGTTTATATAAAGACTTACGTAAAGTCTTTTCAGAAGTGAGAATTAATTTTTTCATCTAACATACTCCATTTATGGATTAAAAATAATATATAATTCAATTTAATCGCTTAATCATAATGGGGGTTGGATTTTCTTACTAAATGATATTTTGAAAAAGAAAAATGTAAAGAGCAATTTTAAAAAAGCAAATATAATGAAAAAATAAAAAATATTAATTTTTTAAAAATAAATTAAATATGTAGGGGTTCAAAATTTTGAACCCCTACTTTTGGAAATTTTGAATTGTAGTATGTAGAGACACCATCTTGGTGTTTCTACACTTCAAATCCATAACCACAGAGCCAATTACTTAAATCGTTTATATAATTTAATTTTTATTTTATTATTTCGTCTATATTATTGAATTTTTTATCAAATGATATATGGAAATTGTCAATCCAACAAAGCAAAGACTTGAAGAAATTGAAAAAGAAATAGAAGAATTAAAGAAAAAAGAGGCGGAACTTCGCAAAAAGTGGGAATATGAAAAAAGCGTAATCCAGAGAATTCAAAAGTTAAAATCCGATATTGAGGCTGCACGTATGGAAGCCGAGAATTATGAACGTGAAGGCAATCTTGAAAAAGTAGCAGAAATACGCTACAGTAAACTTTATGAATTAGAACGACAGCTAAAGGAAGCTAATGAAGAATATGAGAGAATCCAGGAACAAGGTTCAATGCTTCGCCAAGAGGTTGGCGCCGAAGAGATTGCAGAAATTGTATCGAAATGGACAGGTATTCCCGTTTCTCGTATGGTTGAAAGCGAACGTGAAAAAATTGCAAATATTGAACATCGCTTGCATGAACGCGTTATAGGACAAGATATTGCGGTTGAAACAGTGTCAAATGCAATATTACGTTCCCGAGCGGGATTGCAAGATAGCAATAAACCTATCGGAAGCTTTCTTTTTATTGGACCAACAGGTGTTGGTAAAACCGAGCTTGCCCGCTCACTTGCCCAATTCCTTTTTGATGACGAAAATGCAATGGTGCGTATCGATATGAGTGAATATATGGAGAAATTCAGTGTTTCCCGACTTATTGGCGCTCCCCCTGGCTATGTTGGCTATGAAGAAGGTGGCCAACTTACTGAGGCTGTCCGACGCCGACCATATTCAGTTGTGCTTTTGGACGAAATAGAAAAAGCCCATACGGATGTATTCAATGTGCTTCTGCAAGTGCTTGATGATGGGAGGCTTACTGATGGCAAAGGCAGAACTGTCAACTTTAGGAACACAATTATTATAATGACTTCCAATATTGGCACTGATATTATTCAAGAAAAATTTTCGCAAGTCAAACCCGAAGAATATGATTATGTTTATGAAGATGTAGAAAATGAAGTGCGGAAACTGCTTACTGAAGTATTGCGTCCCGAATTCTTGAATAGAATTGATAATATTGTGTTATTCAAACCATTGACAAAATACGAAATCATCGATATTGCAAAATTGCAACTTAATTATTTAAAGAAGAGATTGGAAGAGCAAAAAATCGATATTGAATTCTCACAAGCTGCAATCGAACGAATTGCTGAAATTGGTTATGATCCAAATTATGGCGCAAGACCACTCAAACGTGCAATTGAAAAATATTTAACCAATCCACTGGCAAAAGAAATTATTACAGGTAAATTTGCACCAGGCGACAAGATATTAGTTGGGGTGAACTCACAAGGTGATTTTTATTTTGAGAAAGTTCAATAAATTTATATAAATTTCTTATTTTTAAAAATTTTAAAAAATGTAAGTCGAATGTATTACTCAATGCCTTTAACTCAGAGATTGCGGAAAAGTGTAAAATCGCTTTCTCACAAAGCTTTTCGCGATGAGAAATCACTTTTTTTAATTGAAGGCGAAAAACTTTGTGCGGATTTACTCAATAGTAATTTTATTGTTGATTTAATTGTCATTCGCGATTTGCCATCACCTGAAATTGTTGAGATACTTGACAAATTTGCGGAACGCGCCACTCCAATTTATACTGCGCCAAAATATATTTTTGACCAGATTACTGACACTAAGACACCTCAAAGCATTATCGCCGTCGCTCAAAAAAAGGAATACAAACTCGATACAACGCAAAGCTTTATTGCACTTGATGGCATTTCTGACCCAGGCAATGTTGGAACAATACTTCGCACAGCCGATTGGTTCGGAATCAATCAAATTATAATTACCAATGAGTCTGCTGATATATTTTCACCGAAAGCTGTTCGTTCATCAATGGGTTCAATTTTTCATCTTGATTATTATGAAACCGATAATCTAGCAGATTTATTAAAAAAGAAATACTCAAAATTTAAATTATACGCATCGGATGTTCATTCTCCTACACCCCTTCACGAAATTACACCTCCAAAGAAATTTGGTATAATATTCGGCAATGAAGCTCACGGTGCTTCTCAGGAAGTGCTTGATACAGTTGAAAATACATTCGTAATAGAAGGATATGGCAAAGCTGAATCGCTCAATGTTGCAGTCAGCGTTGGCATTGCCCTATATCATTTCACCCACAAAGGAAAGAATTAAATGTAAGAGGATAGAGACAAGTTGAACATGTTTGCAGATGGGCGTAAGCAATACGCCCCCTACAATTGAAACACCCCTACCCTCTAATAGAGAGGAATATTCAGCAGAGGGGCTTCAGCTCTCCGCAACAGATTCTGCACCAGGATGGTGTAGGCACAAAAAATGAAAAGCGTAAGGATGCTTTTGCCATAAATAATATTTTTTCCCTTTTTTTATTCTTTTTTCGTCTTATTATATTCTATTTTAGAAATAAATAATTATATTTAATATTACATAGAAAAATATGCAAATTAAAGAAAATCGATGGTTGCTCATTGCAATTGTAATTGGCTCATTTTTCAATAGCTTTATGTCATCATCGCTGAATATTGCAATGCCTGTGATTGATGCACAATTTCATATTGGTGTAGCTCAAGTTGCGTGGATTTCAAAATCATTCCTTTTAGCCTCCGCAATTGGATTACTACTTGGTGGATGGATCGCCGACCATTTTGGTAGGCGGCGGTCTTTTCTTATTGGTAATTCTATATTTGGATTGGTATCGCTTTTAATAATTTTCACACCTGGATTTTATCCTGTGGTTATTTTGCGCTTTATCCAAGGGCTTGGCAGTGCAATGATAATGTCATCGGCTCCAGCATTGATTGCGTCGGCATTCGATACCTCTCGGCGTGGCTTTGTATTGGGAATTCAAACAACTTTTACTTACATTGGCTTATCTCTTGCTCCCTTACTCGGTGGATTGCTCACTCAAACACTTGGCTGGAAAAGCTTGTTTGTGTTTAATTTTATTTTTACTTCATTTGCTATTTCAATTATGTTCTTTGGTGTAAAAAATGAATGGAAAAATCATTCAGAAGCAAATTTTGATATATGGGGATATATTCTTTTTGTAATTTCTATCATTGGTATTGTATTAGCTCTTGATTGGATGAATTGGAATTCCTTTATTGGCTTAGGAATTAGTTTAATTGTGGGCTACATTCTAATACAATTTGAAAAAAATAAGGATCACCCTTTTATTTCATTTGAATTTCTAAAACAAAATAAATATTTCACAAATTCAATTTTAGCAGCATTGATAAATTATGCAACAACTTTTGCAATCAGTTACGTTTTAAGTTTATACTTGCAAAAAATTCGTGGCATGACCCCTGTTGCAGCGGGATTGATCTTGTGCTTTCAACCAATAATGATGGCGTTATTTTCTGCATATTCCGGGCATTTATCCGATAGACACAATCCAGGACAAATTGCATCTTATGGAATGGGTATCATTGCAATTGCTCTTTTTGCAATCGGATTATTAATAACTGAAACATTGCCTGTATATATTTTGGCAATTCTATTAGCAATATTGGGATTTGGCTTTGCATTATTTTCCTCACCAAATACAAATGCTGTAATGAGCTCAGTGAATGCAAGTTCCTATGGTTTTGCCTCAGCTTTCCTTGCTTTTGGCAGATTATTTGGGCAATTTATATCAATGGCACTCGCCTCAGGAATGATTTTATTTATAAATAATATTAAAGCAAGTTTATTTGATTATAAAGGCTTACTGCTTGCCTCAAAAATTTCATTTATTGTCTTTGGCATATTAAGTTGTGTGGGTGTTTACCTATCATATCAAAGAGTGGGAGTAAATATCAGGCAATCGGAATCAGCTCCTTAATTATATTTTTTATCTTTCTTCTATTTGAAAAATATTTGTTTTTTTTACTAATAATCTAATTATACAAAAAATAAATACTGAGGCTATAAGTATTATCAAAAAAGCATCATCCAATTTTAATATTTTAAGCTCAAAATAATTAAGTAATATATTAACAAAAACAAAAGACAATATCATACTTGTGAATCCAAGATATTCGTATTTAATAACTTTTTTAAAAGAAAATGATAAATTTGGCCTCCTATAATTTTTAAATTTATAAGGTAAAATTGGAGTTGAAATTGCATAGTCAATATATTGCTCGCCAAATTTCCTTTGCAAAAACATTTCTTCTACGAACATAATCCTCTCATAATAAATGACATAAAATGCAATTGTCAAAATAGCGAAAGAAAAATTGCCTGCATACATTATTATACCAATCCACATCAAGAAGTTGCCAATATATAGAGGATGTCGAGTAATGGAATAAAGTCCTGTCTGATTAATGCATTCTGCAACTTGAGCTTGAGTATTACGTCCGCTTGTGTCTCTTGGTACATACCCTACTACAAAGATTCTTATGACTAAACCTATTAAAGAAACACTAAAACAAAATATTACCCAAATTGAATTGTTGTAATTATAATTCTTATTTGGTTGCAATATTAAAAATGGAATAATAAGAATAAAAAAAATGAGTGGTATCCAACTCCTATTTTTAAAGAAAAAATTACCTTCCTTTTCAAGAGAATTTAAAAGCATTGAATACCTCTCTCTTCTTATGTTGAGTAAATAAGTTATTTATTTATTTTATACAAAATTAAGCTATCTTATCGAATATATAATATAAATAAAATAATGTTTTGGAAATATTTACTTAATGACTAAATTCAATATTGGAAAATTCGGGAATAATTATAGTAAATTAAATTTTCACAATTATTTTTCTTAAATCATCTTTTAAATTACCATCAAGTTTTATTATATAAATACCAGCTGATAAATTAGAAATGTCTATTTTTAAATAATTGGAATTGTGTATTAACGGACATTTGAATTCATTTCCTAAAATATCAAATATTTGAATTTGAGGATCCTTTATCAAATTGAAGTCATTTAAATTAATTGTTATATAATCGCTTGCGGGATTAGGATATATAGTAAAATCAGATTTAATGTTCTTATCTTGGATATCGCTTGTGTTGATAGGCACGCACGCACTCCGTCTAATATCTCTTCTGAACATTAACCAATCTGGACCACCTTTGCTTTCGGTAGATATAGCGTAAGCCCGACCATAGTTATTTTGTGTAGCAGGGTATTCTGCGTAGCCTCCAACAACAAAAATATCCAAATACCCATCCCCGTCAAAATCCGCTATAATAGGCCCGTGGTCAATACCAAAATCTTTACCGTAATGGTCAGCTAAATTTATATCCCAAATAAAACTACCATCGAGCCCTGATAAAGCACATAAATCGCCTTTACTCGAACCATATACTACATCTAAAATTCCATCATTATTGATATCAGATATAGCAGCACCCCTAAATGATGTTGCACAGCAGGAAATTGATTGACTCCATAAAAGCTCTCCAAGATGATTTACCGCTGATATTTTGCTATAATTTACAAACACTATTTCATAGAATCCATCATTATTAAGATCTGCAATAGAAGTAGGTGCTCCAATATAAAAAACATTAGGGAAAGAAAAATCGAAAACAAGGCTCCCATCCTCCCCATTCAGCACATACAAATGCCCATCATACGAACCAATCGCAAGCTCGGGTTTATTATCACCATCAATATCAGCAAATGATGCACCATGATACATTACATTATTTGGTATATATGTTTTCCAAAGCAATGTATGGTCATATCCTCTGTAAGCAAAAATACAATGTGCTGTATCGAAATTCCAATTAGCAACTACAAAATCAAGTAATCCATCCCCATCTAGATCCAATAATGCAGGTTCTGTCTGAATCCAAGAATTTGTATCAACCGTCAGCACCCACTTTAAATTCCCATTCTCAATATTCAAACACCGGACAGTACCACCAAATTCACCAAATAAGATTTCTTTTTTGCCATCATTATCTATATCGCCGAGAGTAGGTGGGGAATCGCTTCCATTACTATTTGCTATCCATTTAACTTTACCTGTTGCACCATTTAAACAAAATGTTTTTGGCACACAAGAGCTTGTTAATAAAACATCTAAAGTATCATCATTATCAACATCATAAATTAAAGGTGCCGCGTCATTACAACCGCCTGTATTGTATTTCCATAGCAGACTTCCATCCTCAGAATTTAAAGCATAAACGCAACTATCATTACGATAACATCCAAAAACAATTTCCAGTTTGCCATCTTTATCAATATCCCCTGCACAAGCATTTCCATAAGACATATCTTTCACATCATACCACCATTTTATTTGTGGCATTTGACAAGATACTTGAATTGTTGACACAAAAAAAATTAAGAATAATACAGAAAATATTGGTTTCATATATGTCATATAAATTTATAATATAAAGTTATGAAAAAAAGTTGTAATAAATGGTATAGGTTCTTCTAAAATCCATCTATTTCTTCTTTCTAATTTCTTAAAACTCATCTTTTTATTTCTTCAAAATTAACAAATTTCAATAATGTATTTTTATATATTCATAAGACAATTGAAAATTATTTTTATTATACTTCATACTTCTTTCAAATTCCTTAATTTTACAGTTTATTAAATTATCATTTTATGAACGAAAATGTTTATAGTGAGGTTCCTGTTTCGGTTGAAACTGCTTATGAAGTTGGGTTGAATGAAGAAGAATATTCGATGATTTTGAATATTCTCGGACGTGTGCCATCATATACAGAATTGGGTGTATATGGTGTGCTATGGAGCGAGCATTGTTCTTATAAAAATTCTATAAAATTGATTAAAACATTACCCCGCAGTGGTGGGAGATTGCTTGTGGAAGCTGGCGCCGAGAATGCGGGACTTGTTGATGTTGGCAATGGTTATGCAATTGCATTCAAAATCGAAAGCCATAATCATCCTTCTGCTGTTGAGCCATATCAAGGTGCTGCTACGGGTGTAGGTGGTATATTACGCGATATATTTTCAATGGGTGCCCGACCTATTGCATCACTTGACTCCCTGCGGTTTGGTGAATTGACCAATCCACGAACTCAATATTTACTCAAAGGTGTTGTTAAAGGAATTGGCGATTATGGCAATTCGTTTGGCGTGCCAACTGTTGCAGGTGAAGTATATTTTGATGATTGCTATCAGGATAATCCATTGATAAATGCCGAAGCTGTGGGAATTGTGCATAAAGATAAAATTATATCAGCAACCGCGAAGGGTATTGGCAATCCTGTTTATATTCTCGGTAGTCGAACGGGTCGGGATGGCATTCACGGTGCATCGTTGCTTGCATCTCGCGAATTTGATGAAAAGTCAGAAAGCCTTCGTCCTAGCGTGCAGGTAGGCGATCCATTTGCCGAAAAAACTATGCTCGAAGCATTGCTTGAAATGCTTGATGCGGGTGTGCTTGTCGGCGTTCAGGATATGGGAGCGGCGGGTATTTCTTCATCAACTTCAGAAATGAGTGCCCGTGGTGATGTGGGTATGTTAATAGATTTGGATAAAGTGCCACTGCGTGAAAATGATATGTCTGCTTATGAAATTATGCTCTCAGAATCCCAGGAGAGAATGTTGCTTGTTATTGAAAAAGGCAAAGACGCAATAGCACAAAAGATTGCTCAAAAATGGGATGTTCCATTGACACAGGTGGGCGAGATAATTGCTGAAGAGAATTTGAAAATATATCGAAATGGGAAATTAGTTGTGGATGTCCCTGCGAAATCGCTTGTGCTTGGAGGTGGCGCTCCACAATATGATAGAGAAACAAAAAGACCGCATTATTTAGATGAGTTAAGTAGTTTTGATATTAATGATTTAGAAAATAAATATTCAAATGAAGAATTGTTTTGGAAATTGATTTCATCGCCAACAATTGCCTCAAAGAAATGGGTTTATGAGCAATATGATTCGCAAGTGCTTACAAATACTGTTTCGATAAATGGCGATGCTGCAATTATTAGATTAAAAGAAATTCCAGGCAAAGCAATTGCGCTTTCCACCGATTGCAACGAAAGATATGTATATTTGGATGCATATCAAGGTGGTTTGGCAGCTGTTTGCGAGGGAGCTCGTAATGTTGTTTGCGTTGGTGCTGAACCAATTGCAATCACAAATTGCTTGAATTTTGGAAATCCTTACGATCCCGAAGTATATTGGCAATTTAAAGAAGCCGTCCGCGGAATTCGAGATGCATGCATTGCATTGAATACACCCGTCACGGGTGGGAATGTCAGTTTTCATAATGAATCGCAAAATAATGCAATATTCCCAACCCCTGTAATTGGTATGCTTGGAATTATTGATAATCTTGACGACAGAATGAGTCTTGAATTTAAGCAAAATGGTGATATAATTTATCTAATTGGGAATAATCGCGAGGAACTTGGTGGTAGCGAAGTTATAAAGATCATTACAGGCAAAATATTAGGTACCGCACCAATTATCAATATAGAAGATGAGATTGCATTGCAGAAATTGACGCTTGATTTAATTCATAATCATATAATTAATGCTGCGCACGATGTTGCCGAGGGGGGAATTGCAATTGCATTAGCAGAAATGGCAATAGCATCAAAAAAATATGGTTGCAATGTGGATCTTGACAAATTATCATTGGGAAATCTTTTTGGCGAATCGCAATCAAGAATAATCGTTACATTACCACCACAAAAAATCACAGAATTTGAAAAGACCTGTAATAAATATAATATTCCATTTTTCAAACTTGGTAATGTTATAGAAGATGATTTTGTTATTAATAATTTAATTAAGACTACTATTACCAATATTACAGAAAAGTGGGATAATGCATTAGAAAACCAATTGCGGTAAATATTATGTGGAATGAGCATCATTGCTAATTATTATATGTGCCTGCACCATCCTGGTGCAGAATTCCCTCATAAAAAAGGGGGCAGGGAGATATTCTATAATTCCCCTTTAAAAAAGAGGGGCAGGGGGATATTCAAATTCCCCCTTATCAAAGGGGGCAGGGGGATATTCAAATTCCCCCTTAAAAAAGAGGGGCAGGGGGATGTTCCGCATAGGGCTGAAGCCCTCTATTGCTATGAATTTTTAATATGCAATATGTGGCTTCAACCACCTGCGGGGATGCTTTTTCCATATCCTTATTCTTTTCTTAGCTTTTCAACCATTTGCCTGCCACCATAAAATAATGGTATCGTATAAGACTCGCTTGATAATTGGTTGATATTGATTTTATCTGATTCTATAGTGTCACTGTGTACGCAATTACCAATTTTATCATATATCATATATAGTATTTCTGAACACCACCTTTTTGCGCAATACTAATTTGAGAAAATGATGGCAAAAAATAGAAAAGTAATAACTATTATAAAAATAAAATTAAAATAGAAATTTTGAAAAAATGTTGAGGTGTTTTCATTTTATAAACCATAATTTTTACTAAATTAATAAATAAATACTATATTTTGAAAAACAATATTAAAATTATTAATTTTGTATTAAATGGAAAAAGTTTTTTAATGTGTAACTTTTTCGATTTTGAATTGTCTATATATTATATAAGGTATCAAAAAATAAAGAAATGAAAAGATTATTTTTATTAATTATTTCTGTAAGTATTATATTAAGTATCAACAGCTTACGAGCAGAGGATAATTTGCAAGAGTTATTAACTAAACCACATCCCAATTTTTATGAAATACAAGAAACCAGATTAAATCAATTTAAAATGCAAAGCCAAGCAGAGCGACGAGGATGGAAGCAATTTAAACGATGGGAATATTTTTGGGAGCGAAGGACTTTTCCAACAGGAGAATTTCCAAATGGTTATAAGATTTATAGCGATTATACAAGATTTTATAAAAATACAAGTAATAATAAGTTGCAAGGTGTAAAATGGAAATTATTAGGCCCAATAAATACCCCAACCTCCACAGATGTGCGTGAGCAGGGACTCGGACGAATAAATGTTGTGCGTATTAATCCAAATAATGAAAACGAATTATGGATTGGTGCTGCTTCGGGCGGAGTCTGGCGCACAACAAATAATGGGTCAAGTTGGCAAAATTTTCCGTTCACTAATTTTCTCTCATTAGGTGTATCCGATATTGCAATTGCTAAAACAAATCCTAATATTGTTTATGTAGCTACAGGCGATGCAGATGGTTCAATCGGAACAGGTGGAAAAGATTTTTATACAATAGGTTTAATTAAAACTACAGATGCAGGAGCTACTTGGACAGTCACGGGATTTTCAAAAGAATTATATGAATCAAAACTAATTACACGGATTTTATTAAATCCAGATAATGAAAATATTATATTAATGGCGACTAATGTCGGTATTTATAAATCAACTGACGGAGGGGATACTTGGGCATTAAAAACATCCGAGGGATCATTTATCGATATGGAATTTAAACCTAATGATTATAATACAGTTTACGCTTCTACATACAATTATAATGGTTCTTGCTTTATTTCAGTTTCCACAAATAATGGAGAAACTTGGAAAAGGGTTTATACTGTACCTTATGCAAATAGATTAGCAATAGCAACAACACCCGCAAATCCTGAGTATATATATTGCTTGGCTTCAAATGTAAGTTCTTATGGGTTTGAAGGATTCTATTTATCAACAGATGCAGGCAATACTTGGCTTAAAAGAGCATCGTTAAACACTGTAGCTAATATTTTGGGATGGTATGATGGCTTGAATAATGATTTAAGGGGACAAGGAACTTACGACCTTTCATTATGTGTTTCACCAAAGAATTCAGCTTTAATTTATACTGGTGGTGTAAATATATGGAAATCAAACGATTTAGCAATATCTTTTGATGCTGTCTCAAGCTGGACATATTATAATAATTTGCCTTATGTTCATGCAGATATTCACAATTTCGAGTTTTCTCCATCTGGTAGTCGACTTTATGTAACAAGTGATGGGGGCATATCGGTGAGTACAGACAATGGCACAACGTGGCGGGATCTTTCTAACGGTTTATCTATAACGCAATTTTATAAGATGGGAACAAGTGATAATGATTTAACTTCTGTCATTGGAGGTTGTCAGGATAATGGTACAAGTATGCGAGTAAGTGAAGGAAATTGGAAACATATAGCTTCAGCAGACGGTATGGATTGCATTATTGACCCAACTAATTCAAATAGAATATATTATTCGATCTATTATGGTACATTTTATCGTTCAGATGACAAAGGAAATAGCTCGACTCGTATTGGTAGTAGTATTAATGAGACAGGGGGATGGGTGACACCGATTATCTTAAACCCTCAAAATCCGCAAGTTTTATTAGCTGGTTATTATAATGTATGGAAAAATAGTAATTATGGAAGTGGGAAATGGACAAAATTATCCTCTTTTTCAACTTCGCAAACACTTGTGGCATTAGCAATGGCACCATCTGACACAAATGTAATATACGCAGCTAATTATGCAAATTTATATGCATCTTATGATGGTGGAGCGAATTGGGGCGTATTATATACAACAAGCTCTGCTGCAATAACATCGATTGCTATTGACCCGAATAATGCTCGGCGTTTATGGATTTCAAAATCGGGTTTTTCACCAGAAGATAAAGTATATGAGATCAATAATGGTGATGTTATAAATTTATCAGGCAATTTGCCAAATGTACCTGTAAATACCATTGTTTATCAAAAGAATTCCCCTGATAGATTATATATTGGCACTGATATTGGTGTTTTCTATTCAGATTATGGATCCGCTTATTGGGAAAGATTTGGAGATGATTTGCCCAATGTAGTTGTAAATGAGCTTGAAATCAGTTACGGACCTAATTCTCAAACAAAGTTGCGTGCTGCTACTTATGGACGGGGAATATGGGAAACTGATGTAATTAATTGTAATTATCCAAGCCCAGCAATAACATATACAGGAAGTACAACTTTTTGCGAAGGCGATAGTTTAATTTTATCCGTCGATTTAGCTGGAAACAATTATAAATGGTCTACGGGGGAGACTACTCCGTCAATTGTGGTTAAAGAAAGTGGTCTCTATAGCGTTATTGTTACTTATCCCGATGGATGCACTGCTAAATCTAAGGCAATTAAAATAAATTTAATACCAAGGAAAGAAATTATTATTACATCAGAAACAGGCTATTTTGGATTATGCGGCGATAACGACACATTAGAATTACGTGCGAATCTCGGATTTAGTCAATATAAATGGTCAAATGGTTTGACAGAACGCAAGATAAAGATCACTGAGCCTGGAGATTATTTTGTCACAGGATATAGCTCAAATGGATGCGAAAGCACCTCTCCCATTTGTACTGTCAAACGATATAATATTCCCGATAAGCCTACAATTCTTCGTAATGGCAATACATTAGTTTCAACCGATGGTTATAGCCATCAATGGTATCAAAATGGAACTATGATCCTAGGAGCGACAGAGAAAGAATTTTTCCTTTTACCTAGCGATACAAATTGCTATTTCCAAGTTGAAATCATCAATGAAGGAGGATGCAAAGCAATGTCGGATTCTTTTTTTGTCGATAAATATAGTGATGTAAGGAAGAACGATATTTATAATATTAATACAATTGAAATTCTCCCTAATCCTACAAGTAATATGTCTTTATTGCGTGGGAAAAATTTTGATAAAGGAAAAATATTTATTGAAGTACGGGATTTGCTTGGGAAGAAATTATTTACTCAGGATCTTTATTCAGATGGTGAATTTGAAGTAAAGCTTGATTTGACCCAATATTCATCGGGGGAGTATTTTATTGTGGTAAAAACTCCTAACGAAACAATTACAAAGAAAATAATCAAGAGATAAAATGATTTCATTTCTAAACGGGAAAATAATCGAGAAAAAACCAACTGAGATTGTGATTGAAAACAACTCAGTTGGTTTTTCAATTAATATATCGGTAAAAACTTATGAAATGCTCCCTGAGATTGGCTCAAATATTTTTTTATATACAATATTGATACATAAAGAAGATACAATGGCACTTTATGGATTTATAAGCGCAGAAGAGCGCGAGCTTTTCAAAAATTTAATTAATATAAGCGGTATTGGACCGAAGTCAGCTATAGGAATACTTTCGGCAATTGATTCTACAGAATTAAAGAATATGATAATAGATGGCAACTCAATATCATTAAGCAAAGTGCCAGGGATTGGGAAAAAAACTTCAGAAAGGATTGTGCTTGAATTGAGGGATAAAATTACAAAATCGCAATTTCAGCCCGAAATGGAAAGTATAAATCTAACCCCACGTGTTGAAGCTCTTAATGCTTTGCTTGCACTTGGATATAATCGGAATACAGCAGATAAAATCATATCGCAAGTTATGATTGATTCAAAAAATAAGAATCTTTCACTTGAGGAGATTATAAAATTATCTTTAAACAAATTAATGAAATAAAATGCTACTTGTAATTCCTTCGCTTGATTTAAAAAATGGCAAATCTGTACAAAGAATCCAGACAAATAATGGAAACGAATTTTATTATCAAGAATTAATGGAGCATCCATTAGAATTTTGCAAATTATTACGAAGTGAAAATGCAAAGACTTTGCACATTACGGATCTTGATGGGGATTACCATTCACCAAATAGAGATATAATACTGCAAATTATAAAAGCTCTTGATATTCCAATTACTTTATCATCTGTATCAAATAATATTGAAGATTGTATATATTATCTCGAGGAAGGAATTTTTCGAGTTTCGATTTGTAGCTACGCTATTGAGAATCCACAGGGTGCTGAAGATTTAATTAAGCAATATTCTGAATTTCGAGTGATATTTCATTGTTATATTAATGAGGAAAATTTAATGATTTGGGGGAAAAGAAGTAATTATAAATATAAAGATTATATAAATATAATAAGATCTATTGGCGGCAAAAGATTGATTTTTGGAAGCACTGATTGGATGGGAAATAATAAGTCTGTCGATATTGAAAAAGTTAAAGAAATTGCTGCTTTATCACAGATGAAAATTTCACTTTTTGAAGGAGTTCCTAACTATAAAATATTAAAAGAAGTACAAAATTATATGCATTTAGGGATAGATTCTGTCATCCTTTCATCTTCATTATACCAAAACAACTTCCCTTGCCAAGCAATATGGAGAATAGCAGAGCAACAACCCTAAATTCCATAAGCAATACTAATAATCATTTTAAAAATGAAATCAATGTTCGAAAAATATTGCTAAAAATCAACTAAAATTTTGTAATTTGCTTTTTTTGAAATTTTCAAAAATTATATTTCATTAAGGAGCATTTTATATGCCTCAGATAAATATCGATGGAACAATAATAACCACAGAACCTAATAAAACAATTATTCAAGCAGCTTTTGAAAATAATATTTATATACCGCATTTTTGTTGGCACCCTGAACTTAGCATAGCAGGAAATTGCAGAATGTGCTTAGTTGAGACAGGGATGCCTAAAAAGTTGCCTGATGGTTCAATTCAATTAGATGAAAATAATAATCCTGTTATTCAATGGATGCCTAAATTGCAAATTGCATGCGATACAATTATTTCCGATGGAATGTATGTACGAACACAGGGATCCAAAACAATTGAAGCTCAAGAAGCTGTGATGGAATTTTTGTTGATAAATCATCCACTTGACTGTCCAATATGCGATGAAGCAGGAGAGTGCAAATTGCAAGAATATGCTTATAAATATTCAGAGGGCGAAAGCAGATTTGTAGAAGAAAAGAATCATAAACCAAAGCACGTCGAGTGGGGTCCAAATGTTATATATGACGGCGAACGTTGTATATCATGTTCGCGATGCATACGTTATGCAAGAGAAATTGCAAAGCAAGATGTATTAACATTTATAAACCGGGGTGATCGTGTTCAGATTAAACTTTTTGATGATACTAAGTTTGATAATCCATATTCAATGAATGTGATTGAACTTTGTCCTGTTGGCGCACTGACAAGCCTTGATTTTAGATTTAAGTCAAGAGTATGGGAAATGAGCTTTAATGATTCAATTTGTCCAGGATGCGCTCGGGGATGCAATATGAAAATTGGTGTTCGAAATAATCAGATATTACGATTACAACCACGCACTAATATGCACGTTAATCGATACTGGATGTGCGATGCGGGACGCTTGACGCAATATCCTTTTGTTAATGAAGGTAGAATTTCAAATTCATTTATTTTACAAAATAATACACAAATCGAAATATCTTCTGAAGAAGCAAAACACCAAGTAATTGAAAAATTATCCCATTATAAACCAAATGAAATAATGATATTTGGGTCAGCTCATTCCACTGTGGAAGATAATTATATTTTACAAAAATTTGCAAATCAAGTACTAAAAACAAACAATCTAAAATATCTTCCGCATATTGATGATAATTTTGGAGATAATTATTTGCGAGTTAAGGACCGCACACCAAATGCAAAAGGATGCGAGGAAGTTGGGATAGAAGCAGCTGATGAGAACTTCATTAATACTTTAATATCTAATATTAAGAATAAACACATCAAAGCAATTCTTATTATGAATGATAATTTGAATGGTTATGAGCAATTATTAGATACACTTAAAGATATTGAATGCCTTATAGTTCTAGCTTCAAATCACAACAAATTAACAGCAATAGCCAATATTATTATTGCATATTCTACGTATGCTGAAGTGGAAGGAACATTCATCAATTTTGAAGGTCGAGTTCAACATTTCAAACCTGCAATTACCACAAGTGAGAATCGTGCAAAAATGGGTTTAAAAATGGGGAGATTAGATATTTTTGGTTCGCATAATGATAAATGGACACAACACGACATTTATAATTGCAGCCCAGGATGGAAGATCATACGCGATATTGCAAATTCAATGGGATTAGCAATGAATTATAAAAAAGTTGAAGATGTGTTTAATGATATTTCTCAGCATATTTCAAATTTCAAGGATATGAATTATAGTTTATTAGATAAATACGAAGGAATAAAACTGGGCGGAGCAAAGAATCCTGAGCCAGTTGGTATAAATTATGTTTCTCATTTTATGAAACCCGATTGAAAATTTAATTACTAACAAAAATCAATAGAAAATGAGTATAGGTTGGATAATTTTAGAAGTAATAATTAAAGCAATAGTTATATTAGTACTTGTGCTATTATCAGCAGCAGTATCTGTCTATTTGGAGCGAAAGATCTCTGCTTTTATTCAAATGAGAATTGGACCAAATAGAGTTGGTCCCTGGGGAACACTTCAACCCGTCGCTGATGTTATAAAATTGATAATGAAAGAAGATATTATACCGAAGAATGCTGATTCATTTATTTTTGGATTAGCTCCTTTGATATCTTTAGGAGTTGCAATGTGCATATATGCTGTCGTTCCATTTGCTGACCCGATAAAAATAGGTGACCATTATATACAAATGGGAATTGCCCCCGATGCAAATATTGGGATATTATTTGTTGTTGCAATGACTTCTCTTGGAGTATATGGAATTGTACTTGGAGGATGGTCATCCAATAGTAAATATTCTTTGTTAGGTGGATTGCGTTCCTCAGCTCAAATGATTTCTTATGAAATTTCGATGGGCCTTGCAATCCTTTCGGTCGTTTTAGTATCAGGTTCATTTTCATTAAGCGATATTGTGAATCAGCAAGTTTCACATTGGGGCGGATTTCGGTGGAATATATTTGTTCAACCGTTAGGATTTCTCATCTTTTTTGTTACTGCATTAGCGGAATCAAATCGCGCTCCCTTTGATTTGCCTGAAGCAGAGCAAGAACTTGTTGGAGGATACAATACAGAATTTTCAGGAATGCGTTTTGGTATGTATTATTTATCCGAATATGCAAATGTAGGAACGACTTCACTAATAATGACATTATTATTTCTCGGTGGTTGGACATTGCCAATCGACCCACAAAGCGTAGGATTAGTGCCAGGTTCCGTATGGCTTGCAGTTGTTCAATTCATCGTATTAGTAATTAAAGTTTATATACTTGTATTTGTGATAATGTGGATTCGTTGGACCTTGCCACGCTTTCGCTATGACCAATTAATGAATTTAGGATGGAAAGTACTTCTCCCTCTCGGTTTACTTAATCTTGTTCTCACAGGTGTAGGAGTATTGATATTTAAATAAAAAAAGAGGCATAGGATTTCTATGTCTCTTTATTATAAAAACATTTCGACTATCTTTGTACTATAATTTTTTGCACTTTTTTAAATGCACCTGATTGCAGCACGATGAAATACATTCCATTTGGGATATTTTCAATTGGAATCTTTATTCTATAATTTCCTGCTTCCATAAATTCATTGGCTAATTCCTTTACAATTATACCATTGCTTGAGATAATGTTAATAGTTGTTCTTCCACTTTTACCAATTGAGTATTCTAAGTCAACATCATTATTTTTAATAATATTAGGCTTGATTTTGCTCATAGAATAACCATTAATATCAGAGGGTTCATCAACACCAACTCCTTTGGAATATTGCAACATAATAGTTGTATCATTTCCAGCGCGATCTGCAAATGTAATAAATGCAACAGCGTCCTTCGATGTATCAATTACCCAAGCTTTCCAATGAACTTTATTTGTTTCTCCTGGAATCCAGTTTTTATCCTCATTTTTAATTTCAAAATTGTAATTAACGCTACTATTTTTATGGAAAATAATTAATGCCAAATTAGAAGGTGGCGAATTATTTTCTGGCATATCTATTACGTATGGATATTTCCCTTGCGTTGTGTCCGTCGTCCCATCACATAATAATTCGTAATATGGTATTGGCACTACTGTGCCAGGCCTCTCAAGGTCCGCTATTGCCGCCCCTGTTACCTCGCCATACGAATCACACCAAGAAAATCCATAAGAATATGCCATTATCTTCTGCGTTGGCGAAACTATTCGCCATACAGCATCATACGGCAACTTCACTATCTTTGAAAATATCTTTATTGGTGAATATCTGTAATCAGGATCATATAACCTGTCCCCAGGTGATGAACTCCAATCCTTTAATTTCTTAAAGTTTGTCTCCCCCGTCGTCGGCGATACATCACCTAAATATATATCATCTGGTATCTGCCCCGTCGAATCTGACTTGTAAACTATATTTATATAATTTTGACTAAATTCAAATCCACCCCGTATCCCAGGTGTGTTGAATATTATGTCATTTAAAAATTGCTCCTCCGGAATTAACATTAATTGAAATGGGTCTGAATCTACACCATCATCTTCAATACCAGGATTATATTGTACAGCCATTATAGGTTTATTTGCTGTCACCACCATACCCGTGTTGGAATCATAGGCGGCACGTGTTTCTAACCACGCTACATTCTCTACCCCCCAAGCCGCCGTATTTACAAAAAATGCCTGCATTGTATCATCAACGTTGTAATCCTTGTAAAATCTTGTATTCGCTTCCTTCGCAAATAACCTTACAACAGACGATCGCTTCCTTCCCGCTATTGCCGTTACGTGATATTTCCGTCCCCACGCATTCATTGGATATTCTTGCTCTATAATAAAATCACAATATCCTACATCTTTTGGTATATATGCACAATGATTGCCCGATATGACTGATACTGGCTTATTTGCATATACATAACTTCCACCTAAATCAGAATAGGCTGATTGCGTTGCTATCAACCAATCATCCCCTCTGTTTAAAGTTGCATTCAATGTTTGGCCCGACTGATAAATCTTATTGTTATGGTCGGCATCAATTATTATTGAGCCATTATTCCCACCTAAAGAAAAAGATACTTCAGTACTATCATAAACACCCACAATACTGACATACGGAGTCAAAGATTGCTCGTTAAAATTTGCCGTCTCACGATAAGAAGAAACGATATATTCTTTGCCGAGTGCATGAGTTGGAATTGCCAAAAAGCCGTCACTTGTATATTGATATCGTGTCACCCCATATACAATAATTGGTTCATCTGCTTCTATTATTATTCCACGACCACGCCATACTTGCGTTGGTTTTAATGTGTTTACATTGCCACCACCACCTCTTGTATAAGGTTGCGCCTCTGATGGTAATAAATCCTGTGCTATTATATCATTTGGCTTCGTCCGCAAAATATACCTTGGCTCGTTCGAAAAATATGGGATTGTAATCCTTACATCAGTTGCCACCCCTGAGGATAAATAGAGCTTTATCTTGTTGTTTGGACCTTCTTCCTCCCATGCTGGATGGAATGCAATCACAAATTCAGTCCCTTGATTTGTTGCTCCAAGGAGTTTAGGAAGTGTCTCCTTTATTTTCTGCAAATCAGTTTGTGCATTCAATATTACCGTCATTCCAAAGCAAGTAGCTAATAGAATTAGAAAATAATAACGTAAATGATTTAACATATCAAACTCCAATAAAATTGATATTAATTTTATATGTATATAACACAAAATATCAAAAAATATTGCATATTACTACAAAATTTATTATTATTTATATAGATAATAATAAAAAATATAAATAAATTTTTTCTAATTATTTGAGTATAATCAAGTAATATTTACCGAATCAATGAGAGATATTTATTTATTATAAAAATGTTGAAAAATGAAATGCAACCATTCCCCCCTCTAAGATTTAGAGGGGGTATTAAGGTTTATTTACCGAAGTTTAAAAAATAGCGGCATTTTTATACAATGTAGCTACCGCGTTTCACATAGCTTGTATGCAGTAATTTATGTGAAAGATGGCCGCAAGGACCTTCGGTCAAGAATTTTTCGTAAATATACTTAACATGGGGATTTTCGTGGGATTTACGGATTGGCAATCCCTCATCTTCTTTATAAATAGCTTCAGCTCGTTTTTTCCGAATTTCAAGTGAGGTTGGAATAGGTTCTCCACCACCACCAATACAACCACCAGGACATGCCATAATTTCGATAAAATGAATATTACTTAGCTCGCCTCTCTTTAAAGCTTCCATAACTTTTTTAGCATTTGCTGTTCCATGAGCAATCATAAAGTTCAAATCTACGCCTTCAAGGAATGACCATTCTGGTTTTACGTTTTCTAGGTGCACAGAAGCTTGGCGCACACCCTCCATCCCACGGCAAGGAGTAATATCAAGATTTTCAAATGGTACGGGGCGCCCTGTTACTAATTCATAAGCTGTTCTTAATGCGGCTTCCATCACACCACCTGTAGCACCAAAAATAAGTCCTGCCCCTGAAGCTTCACCAAAAGGTTCATCGAATGTAGATTTTGGAAGTTCAGGTAAATAGATACCTGCTTCTTTAATCATTTGGGCAAGTTCCCGTGTTGTTAAAGCAAAATCTACATCTTTTAAGCCGGAGCTATTCATTTCGGGTCGATTACATTCATATTTCTTTGCAGTGCAAGGCATAAGAGAGACAGATACAATATCTTTAGGATCAATGTTGGCTTCTTGTGCATAGAATGTTTTTATAACTGCGCCGAACATTTGTTGAGGTGATTTAGCGGTGGAAAGGTGATCAACATATTCAGGATAGAAATATTCAATAAATTTAATCCATCCTGGTGAGCAAGAAGTTAATTGTGGTAATTTTACATTTGGATTTTTGTCAACTAACGCTGATTTTAACCTGAGTAATAATTCTGTTCCTTCTTCCATAATAGTTAAATCAGCTGTGAAATTTGTATCGAACACACGGTCAAATCCCATCATTTTTAATGCTGTATTAAGTTCACCTGTTAATGAATTGCCGGGAGGCAGTCCAAATTCTTCACCAATTGCAGCACGTGGAGAAGGTGCAGTTTGAATCACAACATGTTTTTTGGGATTATCAATTGCTTGCCATACTTCATCGGATGAATCTTTTTCTTTTAATGCACCTGTTGGGCATCGATTTATACATTGTCCACAATTAATACAGATAACTTCTTCTAATGGTTTATCCAGAAAAGTAGTAATTTTTGTATCATAACCACGATTAACAGCTTCCAGTACCCCCACAGCTTGTAAATCCGTGCAAGTACGAACGCATCTTCGGCATAATATACATTTATTCATATCGCGAACAATAGCATAGCTCGAATTATCAATTTCATAAAAAGGTTCTTCTACGTGGCCGAAGCGATAATAATCAACGCCATATTCTTTTGCAAGCTTTTGCAATTGGCAATTGCCATTTCTTTCGCAGGTATAACATTCCCCATAATGATCACTGATCATTAAGTCTAATATAGTGCGACGTGCTTTACGAACTTTTTCACTGGTTGTATGAATTTTTATAGGTTGAGTAATAGAATATGAACACGATGCTTGGAGAGTTCGCATTCCTTCAATCTCAACAAGACAAATTCGACAACTTCCCGTAACACATAAATCTGGATGAAAGCATAAAGTAGGAATATTTATTTTTTGCATTCTACATGCTTGCAAAATACTGATTCCATAAGGTACATTATATTTTCTTCCATCAATTTCAATATCTACTGTTTTACCATTATTCCCAGAAACCTGACCTCCATTATTTGAGGTTTGCTGAGAATTAGATGTTTTATTATTAAAAGCATTATCAGTCATTTTTTTCTCCCATTTTTAATAATTTGCCAAAATTTCATCACCAAAATGTGTCATAATAGTTATAAACGAATTGGGGCTTGATTGCCCTAAACCACATTTTGAAGCGATTTGCATAATTTCACCAAGGGAAATTAATTCCCTTAGATACTGAACTGAGCATTTTCCTTCCTCAATTAAATTTATACCATCTAGCAATTTCTTATTTCCAATGCGGCAAGGCGTGCATTGTCCGCAAGATTCTTCGGTGAAGAATTCCATAAAATTCTTTAATATTTTCAACATATCCCGGGAATGATTAAATACGATAATAGAACCGCCTGTTGGAACATCTTCAAATGAAATATTTCTTGCCAAATCTTCTTCAGGAATGCAAACACCTGATGCTCCACCTACCTGGACTGCCTTAACATCTTTTGCTCCGACAATATCAAGCACTTCTGCTATTGTTGTTCCATAAGGAATTTCATAAACGCCGGGAAATTCAACATCGCCTGAAACGCTGATTAATTTTGAACCTTTTGATTTTTCTGTTCCGATAGAAGTAAACCATTCCACTCCTTTGTTTATGATAATAGGAACAGTTGCAAGAGTTTCTACATTATTTACTACTGTGGGATAACCCAAATATCCTCTATCAACGGGATAAGGTGGTCTGTTACGCGGTTCACCTCTTAATCCTTCGAGGGATTCAATTAATGCGGATTCTTCACCGCAAACATAAGCACCTGAACCAAGACGTATTTCAATATCGAAGTCGAACCCGCTTCCGAGAATGTTCTTTCCCAACCTATTTGAATTACGCATATCTTCGAGTGTTTTTTCCATATGTTCTCTCATATAGGAATATTCACCACGTAAATAAACGAATCCATAATGAGCACCGATTGAATATCCACAAATGATCATACCATTGTAAACTTGTTCTGTGAATTCAGTCAATAGCACTCTATCTTTAAATGTGCCAGGTTCGCCTTCATCTGCATTGCAAACAACATACTTTTTATCGGATGGTGTGGCAGCTGCTGCAACCCATTTAACGCCTGTAGGAAATCCTGCGCCTCCTCTCCCTTTTAGGATTGAATTTTTTACTGTTAATAAAATATCATCGGGAGTCATCTGCAAGGCTTTTTTCAATCCATCGCCAAAATTTTCTTTATCAAAAACGATTGCTTTATTTAATATTGGCATATTTTTACCTTACTTTTAATTCATCTAAAATTTCAACAACTTTGCGTGGTGTCAATTTTGCGTATACTTCATTATTCACTAACATTGCTGGACCTTGATCGCACATACCAACACAACTAACATATTCAAGGGAAAATCTTTCGTCGCTTGTTATCTCTCCAAATTTAATACCTAATTCTCGTTCGAGTGTGCGAGCTATTCCATCTTTATTGGCTAAATCACAAGATATTGTTTTGCATAATCTTATGTTATATTTTGCACGTTGCTTAGCATTAAAAAAGTGATAAAAAGTAGTAACACCATAAACTTCAACAGGGTGAATGTCCAGCAAGCGAGCTATTTCTTGCTGGGCAACGTCTGAGATATGTCCATAACGGTTCTGAATTTCTTGCAAAACGGGAATTAATGCTTGTCTTCCATTACCGTATTTTTCTACTAGCATAGAAATATAATTTGTTAAGTTATTAACTTCACTAACTAACATTTCTCTCCTTTACATTATTATTTAAAATTCAGTTTTTTTCTATTAAAATTATAAGTGATAAAAATTAACTTTATTTTTTTATATTAATTCTAAACCACTTTCTTAAAACCAATTATATAAAACATTAAAAATAAACATAATAAATGCAAAATACTACTCTTCTGATGATGTGTATTTATTATTTAATTTTCATCTCTATACTTATCTTTGTCTATATTCAAAATAATCACTGCTGAAATTAGGTTTTATGATTTATTTATTGTTTTATATATTGAAATCTTTATTAATATATTTTAATTTAAAATGAATTAAAATATTTAAATTAAAGAATAATACAAAATTAGTAAAAATTTAAATAATAATTATAATTATTTATATTAACATTTTTTAATTTTATTTAAGAAAAATTGAATTGAAAAATTATTAAATATTTCTTATAAATTTGATAGATTAATAGCTATGCTCCTCAATTTTTACTTTCCCTCTAAACACGTAATTAACCCAAATTGTATATCCAATAACAAAAGGCATTCCAATCGCTGCAATAATTAACATTGTCTTTAAAGTCAATTGTGAAGAAGCTGCATTATAAATATTCAAGGAATAATTAGGGTCAATTGTCGATGGAACAAAATTAGGAAACATACTGATTGCAAATGTTGCCATTGCGAAAAATATTATTAAGAACGAATATATAAATCCTTGCTTATATTTTTCTTTAGAAATACGACTTGGAATTAATAATGAAAGAACTAAAACCAACATTGATATTATAAATAGAAATGGATATGATTGAAAATTCTTGATTGCTTGAGGCACAATAAGTATGGTAATAATCGAGACAATAACCCATAATGCTGAAAAAATCCAAGCAAAAATAATTGCGATTTTATTGAGTTGGTCATTTAATTCACCCTCTGTTTTATTTAAAGCATATAGAGAACCATGCATAATGAATAAAACAAGGGTAAGAATACCGACCAACACAGGATACGGCATTAAAAGCCCAAAAAGAGATATATTAATATTTTTATCAGCACCTACCGGCAATCCTGTGAGTAAATTGCCAATTGCAACACCAAAAAGAACAGGTAATATTAAACTTGAAATTCCAAAGACCAGATCCCAGAAATTCATCCAACTTGGTTTTTCAATTTTGCTCCTGAACTCTAAAGCAAGTCCTCGTGCAATTAAAAATAATAAAACAAGCATCAAGGCAAGATATAATCCAGAGAAAACTGAGGCATATACGTGTGGAAAAGCAGCAAATAAAGCTCCCCCACCTGTAATTAGCCATACTTCATTTCCATCCCAAACAGGACCTATTGCATTCATTAATATTCGTTTATGATTTGGATTTTTTATGAAAAGTGAGGTCGCTCCAACCCCCAAATCAAATCCATCAAGTATTGCATATCCTCCTAATAATACTGCAATCAATATAAACCATATAATATTTAGTATCATTTTTTTCTCCTTAATTATTTTCAATAGTTTCAGGGACAAATTCTTGTAATTCATCTGGGCCTTGCTTAATCTTTTTTACCATTAAATAAATGAATAAAATGAGCAGGGCTAAATAAAGTAATGTAAACAATATCAATGAAAACAAGACTTCTCCTCTCGATACTACTGTCGAAACAGCATCTTTTGTTCGCAAAAGTCCATACACAATCCAGGGCTGCCTGCCTACTTCTGCAGAAATCCATCCTAATTGATTTCCAAGCGTGGGGAATATGAACATAATCAAACTCAATTTTAAATACCATTTAGGTTTATGAAATTGGAATTTACCCCACACAATTGCCGAGTATAGAGCATACAGAATTAAAAGCATTCCAATTGCAACCATAAAATGATACGTCTGAAATGTTAAATTAACAGGAGGAATATCAGGCTCAAATTCTTCAAGTCCTTTGACAGGTTTAGAAACATCATTATAAACAAGGAAAGAGAGCATACCCGGGATTTTTATACCTGAAGTAACTTTTTGTTTTTGATTGACGCAACCAAAAATATACATATCGGCGGGTTTGGTATTCCAATGACCCTCAAAAGCTGCAAGTTTAGCTGGTTGATTTATAGCAAGATGTAGGGAGCTTTGATGTCCAGTAAAAAGTTGTAGCAATGAAGCAATAATAATAACAACAGTAGCAATTTTCATCGAAGGTATTGCCATCTTTAGGTGCTTATTTTTTAAGATATAATAAGCATTAATTGACATAAAAAGTAATGCACCAGTCAGCCAGGCAGCGATGATGGTGTGCGTTAATCTATCAACAGTCGAAGGGTTAAAGGCAGCTGCCCAGAAATTTGTAATTTCAGCACGCATGAAACCGCCTTCATTCACAATATGATATCCTGCGGGTGTTTGTTGCCAGGAATTAGCAATTAATATCCATAATGCAGATAGATGAGCACCAAAAGCAACTAAAATTGTCGAAACAAAATGAGTTTTAGGACTTACACGGTTCCAACCGAAAACTAAAACACCTAAAAAGGTAGATTCGAGGAAGAAAGCAAATACACCTTCAGCTGCCAAGGGGCTTCCAAAAATGTCCCCTACAAAACGGGAATATTTTTCCCAATTAGTGCCGAATTCAAATTCCATTACTACACCTGTTGCAACTCCTGCAGCAAAAGTAAGCGCAAATATCTGCACCCAGAAGCGGGTTAGATTTTCCCACATCTTGTCTTTTGTTCTTATATATTGGTATTCAAGAATAATCAACAAAATGCCAAGTCCAATGCTTAATGGTGGATAAAGGAAATGAAATCCCGCAGTTACCGCAAATTGAATTCTTGCAAGTAAAGTAACATCCATAGAAAATCCTTTAGTTTACTTTTTAAGAACGATATAATATAAAATTAAGAAATTTTCAGATATTTATTATTCTAAAATAAAACTTTCAAAAAAAATATTTTTTTATTTATCAAAAAGATGGATATTACTTCTTTTAAATTTATATAATTAATTTTGTTATGTAGTTGTATATTAAAATTTATTAATATAATGATAAATTTATTTAATTAACATAATATATTGATATAATAAATAGTTAAAGATATTAAGAAAAGTTTACAAAGAAATTTTTGTAGTAATGTGCAACTTTTTTCGATTTTTTCAGTTACATAATATAAAGAATAAAAAAATATTTTATACTCAAAAGGAGATTTTACAATGTTAAGAAAAATTCGTAATATTATTATGCTGCTGGTAGCGATGGGCATAGCTATGAGCGGAATATCAAATGCGCAAGCAGATTTGAAGAAGATCAAGGAGCAATTGCCCAAGCTTCTTGGAGCAACAAATCAAGGGACAGAGTTTGTGATAGCGTTCCATCCCGCATGGGAGGAATATG
>Ga0067045_1003172_pt1 | contig 27305 bp, 25 predicted proteins | sample TerdegcTABiofilm_FD_59184 | JGI IMG/M metagenome (GOLD analysis project Ga0067045, IMG submission 59184) | Combined Assembly of (Gp0054472, Gp0054536) Wastewater bioreactor microbial communities from Singapore -Terephthalate degrading... | reverse complement strand
CCCTGCCAAACCTCATACGCCGCTCGGGTCGCTCCTCAGCGTTGCCCTATCCTGCGTATGAATAAAAGCATTATTATTATGCACAAATTATTGCTAGATTATACCATTTACACAGTTCGCAGGACACTCCCCTCTCGGGCCTTGTAACGTCCGCCAGCCGGGTTGAAAAATTGGGCAAACGGGGCTTTTTCCCCTGAGCGGGCCTAACCCTGGCCCCTGCTGCCATTTTTACTTTTGTTATAATTTCATCTTTAAGCCTTCCAATGCCCAGGGAAACCGTCCCGCCGGGCTTGGCCACAAAATCTACCGCCCCAAGCTCCAAGGCTTCTATCGTGACAAGCGCTCCTTCCTGGGTAAGCGAGGAAATCATGACCACAGCGCACCGTTCTTGCCATAATATATGTTGCAGCGCCGTCAGCCCGTCCATTTTTGGCATGTTAATATCCATGGTAATCACATCGGGTTTGAGTTCCAGCGCTTTGGCCACCGCCTCTTCACCGTCGCGGGCAGTATCCACCACCTCGATTTGTGGATCGGAAGAAAGAATTTCCTTCAAGCATTTGCGCATAAAGGCCGAATCGTCAGCAACCAGCACCCGTATTTGTTTCATCTTCCACCTCGGGCTGACCCAGATTTATTAATTCTTCCTTTTCTTTAAACGAAAATATTTCCTCCATGTTCAATACCACTATCAATCGCTTCTCGGTTTCACCCTTGGCTATTCCTCTGATAAACCCTGCTTCAACTGTTTTTGTAATATATTCAGGGGCTGCTTCAATATTTGAACAGGAAAGCTTCAATACTTCTTTTACCGAATCAACCACCAAGCCGGTCAAATGGCCATTGATCTCCACCACAATGATTCTTGTATACTCATCCCTGGGTCGTGCTTCCATCCCCAATCTTTTTCTAAGGTCCGTGATGGGGATTATCGTCCCCCGCAGGTTTATTACTCCTTCGACGAATTTCGGGGCCTTGGGAACAGCAACTATGTTCGGGACCCTGATGATCTCTCTGACCTGGGCTATCCCGGCGGCAAATTCTCCATCACCCAGCTTAAAAACCACGAGTTGCTCTTCTTCATCCCTAAAATTGACCTTTTCCTGTTCATGTTCAGCCCCACACTCTGCTATCAGGTCTATGTCCAATGCATTATCAAATGCCGCGAAACTGCCTGTATCCAATATGTACACCAACCTCTTGCCTCCCGCCAGCTTGCAAACCCCGCTTATTTCTTTCCCACCGGCAGACCTAAGCAAAAACGGCACGGGCTCCACTGTTTTCTGGGGAACACGAAGCACTTCCGATACTGAATCCACCACGAGCCCCACATTCAGCCTCCGCTGCTGCTGGCGTTCCAGGTTTATAACCACAATACGAGACCTGTCGTCCAGTTCCTTATTCTCCAGGTTAAAAAACCGCCTCAGGCTGAAAATCGGTAAAACATGGTTCCGCAGGGTCATGATGCCGAGAAGATAATCAGGAGAATTCGGTACACGATTGATGCTGGGAGGCACATGGACAATTTCTTGCACTGCCCCCAATTCCAAGCCGTACTCCTCTGCCTGCAGTTTAAAACTGACCATTTGGATTTCCGCTTCCTTTTCCACTTCTCTTTTTTGTTTTTGGGTCCGGTTTTCACCTGCGGTTTCGGCAGCGGCAGTTGTGCTGTCTTCTTTTCCCTCCGTTTGCATCAGCCGGGAAACGTCCACTATCATCAGCAGCTGTTCCCCTCCCGCCAGCCTGGCTATACCTTTCAGAAAATTCGCGTTTGCTTCCTGCTCGTTTACTCTTTCAATTTCAGCAGCGTTTACATAAGTAACTTCCGATACCCTGTCTACGATAAATCCCAGCTTCTTTATGCCGTCATTCAAGACCAACACCCTGCTGGTTTCGCTCAGCTGGTTTTTCTCCAATCCAAACCTTACCCGCGTGTCTATTACCGGCAAAATGTTTCCCCGCAGGTTTGTCAGCCCTTCCAGGTAAAGGGGAGTCCGGGGCACCTTTATCATCCCCGGCACCCGGATTATTTCCTGAACGCAATCGATGCATACGCCGTAAGTTTCACCGCCCACCTCGAAGGTAACATATTGTTCAGTGGTTTCCTTCAGTTGTTGCACATCAATCACTCCCTGCCTTTTAAGTGGGTGTCGCTTACAGCTGCTGCAATTCATCGGCCAAAGCGGCAATCTCCTCCACGGCTCGGGACAGCTCCTGCATGCCCTGGGCTTGCTGTTTGCTGGCAGCCGCCGCTTGCTCGCTGGCCGATGCTGCCTCTTGAGCCGCCTGGGCAATTTGCTCGACGCCTTTCTTCGCCTGCTGTATGGCAACCACTATTTGCTCGGCATTTTCATTTATTTCCCGGGATCCGTCTAAAATGACCTTCATATCCTGTTCAATGGTGACAAGGTCTTTGGTGCTCTTTTTCGCTTTTTCCACCTCTTGTTTAATAACTTCCCCCACCGCTTCAATATCTTTCAACGCCACAAGCACCTGGTCCTGGATGCCTTTCACCTGGTCCTTGATCTGTTCGGCATTTCCAGCGCTATCCTGCGCCAAACTGCGGATATCAGAAGCCACCACCGCAAATCCCTTGCCGTATTCTCCGGCTCGTGCCGCTTCTATCGCGCCGCTTACTGCCAGCATATTGGTCTGCACAGAGACGGTGACGATGCTGTCAACTATTTTGTCTATTTGCCTGGACTTAATCTCTAAGGCCTTTACTTTCTCCACATTCTCTTTGTTAGCCTCCAGCGACAGGGAAATGCCTTTGATTAACTCATCAACGTTGACCTTGTTGCGCGCCAAACTGTCAGATAACTTTTCCACCAGCTGCATGGACGATTCCGCTTGCTTGCTAATGACTGCTACCCCTTTCTCAATTTGCGCCGCAGCGCTCGCGGCTTCTTCGGCCGCCTTGCTTTGAGCCTGGGCTCCTCTTGAGATCTGTTCCAGCGCCGCCATGATCTCCTGGGCGGAACGAGTCGACTCTTCAATGGCGGCCGACAGTTCCTCCGCCGCCGCCGCCAGCCCTTCCGACGCCTTGGAAACATCAGTCGAAGTCTTCAGGTCTTCTCCCATTTCGGCCAGTTCAGCAGCAGAGGTATTTATGTCATTTAAAGCCCTGCCCTGTTGTTCAACAGCTTTCAACGCTTCCTGAGCCCCGCTGGCTTGTTCTTCAGCGTTCTTTGCAATTTCCGTCGCGCCCTGGCGGAATAGCTGCACGCTGCGCATGGACTCTTGAGACAGGTTGTTGATCTCTTCGGCGGCCTTTACTACGTCCGACATGCCCTTCTCTATCTCCAGCAGGTCGTTGATGATGGTTTTGCTTTTTTCAACTTCCTGCCTTGCTGCTGCCGCGGCTTTGTTGACTGTATTGGCCGCTTCTTTTACATCCTGTTGGATGCTTGCAATAAGCTGGCGAATGTTGTTTGCTGCGCGTTCCGAGCTTTCGGCCAGGGTCCTTACCTCGTCCGCCACCACTGCAAATCCTTTGCCGTGTTCACCGGCCCTGGCCGCCTCGATGGCTGCGTTCAAAGCCAAAAGATTGGTCTGATCGGCGATCCGGACCACAGTTCCCACAATACCGCCAATGTTTTCTGCCTGCCTTTCCAGTTCGGCGATCAGCCTTGCCGACTCCTCGTTCTTGGCGGAAGCCTGGCCTACCCCTTCAATAATCCTGTCAATATCAGAACTGGTTTCTCTTACCAGCAATTGGATGGCTTTGGCCCTTTCCAGAGCCAGTGCCGTGTTTTGCGCCGCCTTCCCCGTGCTCTTTTCAATCTGTTCGATGGCAGCCAGCGATTCTTCGGTGGCGCTGCCGGCCTCTTCCGCGCCGGAAGCGATCTGGGTCATTGCCGACTGCAATTCCTCAATTGCGCCTGATGCTTCTTCTACTGCCGAGGAAAGCTCTTCGGTCGCCGTAGCTATGCGTTCGGCTATTTGCTGTTGCTTGGCAAAAGTTTTGGCCTGCTTTCGCTGGTTTTCCAAATTCTTTTTATCAAGCAGCTTTGCATCAGTCCCTCTTTTTTCGTCAATCCTTTTGCTTTCGGCGCGTTCTGGCAGGGGAGCCAATTTCTTTTGTTCCAACATGATAAATACCTCCAGAAAATAATAGTTAATATTTTGGGGTTTCAACCGGCAAGGCAATTGACGAATTTTCCGCTGCCGGTTGTCTTGAATCATCTGCCGTTATAGTATCGATGAAAATTTCCAAAATTTCAGGGTCAAACTGCCCCCTGGAGCCCAACATTATTTCGAGAGCGCGAACCATCCCCACCGGTTGGCGGTAAGGGCGATAACTGGTCAAGGCATCAAAAGTGTCGGCAACGCAAATCATCCGCGCCAGCAAAGGAATCTCTGCTCCTGCCAGCCCGCAGGGGTAGCCCTTCCCGTCAAATCGCTCATGGTGATACATTGCTCCTTGAACAACTTCAGCCGGAAACCCCAGGCTTTTTAGCAGGACCCCACCGATATAAACATGCTGCTTAATTTCTTCCCAGTCTTGTTTGGTGTATTTGTCAGTGGATTTCAGCAACCGGTCAGATATTCCGATCTTGCCAATGTCATGCAGAATCCCTCCCTCGCTGAACCTCTTCACCTCCTCCCCATTGAACCCACATGCTTGGGCTATAATTGACACATAGTGCGCCACATTCAGGCAATGAATCATGGTTAACCGATCCCGCGCCCTTAAGGCAAAGAGCAATGATTTTTCGTCTCCATACATCGACATCCCTGTTCCTTGTCTGTATAAACATCATTCCTGACAACGCGGAATTGAACCGCGCCAGTAACATTGAGGGCATCGTCCTTTACCGCTTTTTCATGATAGTTGTTTTCGTGGCCGGTATACATAAAAAGCCGGTTTTAACGCTGTCGGGGCAATATTTCCCGGCAGGTAAAAACCAGCCTCTTACGGTCCCAAATCTTGTTTAATGTCAATCCCAATATTTTTCTCCCCTTAGTTTCTGTCAACCCCCCGTTCAAATGCCAGAGAGCAACAGTATACAAATATACGCTTATGAAATAATGCTTGGGGCATTTATCCCGATTTTTCTTTCAATATATTATTTTTAGTTTTAAAGTAATAAATATTTAAGCTATATTTTGGACTTAAATTGGACATCACCCTCCAAACAACAAAACGGACAGCCTCTTTACCGCCTTATCCCTTAATCTTCTTATCTGTCGTTCCTCATAGTTCATCTTCTCCGCGAGTCGCATACTGGCATATGTTTTAGACTGCTCCTTACAATAAAACTCGCTCAGCAGCAGTTTTTCATCGTTGCTGAGGCTGTCCCAAGCCGGTTTGAACCATTCCATAAATTCAGCCGCTTGCCTGTAACGCTCTTTCATCACATCCAAACTGTCCGGTTCTGCCATTATAACCACGCCTTGCCATCTGTTATCAAATTCAGAATTCGCTTCAGCGCAGTTATCGTTGCATAAACTTATCGACTCTTTGGTAACAGCCTCTCTTATTCTTGCCGGTGTAATTTCAACTATTCTTTGCATATTTTTATAGTCTTTAAGCGCATTGATCGTAGCGTTTATTTTATCTACATATTTCCATACTATCCGCGTCATAGCTGGATCCTTTTCACCTACCCTGAAAATATACACTAGCTATTTCAATTAAACGAAATGTTGAAGTTACCACACGGCACAATAGTTAATCATGGTAATATATAGTTCTCAGAAACCACCGGATGATTTAAATAGCTTAAACGGTCTCAACCATAATGATTACTTTGATCTTCTATGGCTCAAGTATTTTCAGAATAGGGTTAGCCTTTGAAGTTGGAACCTGCCGGGCTTGAAGCGTTTAATTTTGGCTAATAATTTGATCTTTTTATATTAACAATTACTTTATTGATATAATGGACCAATATTGGACATAACCTCCCGGTAATATAAACTCGTAAACTTAATTAATTAACAATGCTATATTTTATATATTAATATTATTCTTAATTTTTAATACAACATCACTTATATTGATAAATTTGCTTGTACTGGTAATAATAAATAGCCAGCGAGGGCCTGCCCTTGCTGGCTTTCATTTTGTTTGTTTACCCGTTTATCGTTAATAAATTCATTCGTTGACTGCCTTGTCAAGCGCCGCATCTTTTGCCTCGGATTTTTTCTCCTCACCCGCCGGTGATGAGGGGCGCGTATCCGTACAGTAAAATCCCGAACACTTGTATACAATGCCAATATTCCTGCCGATCAGTCTTTGAACTGGTGAACCGCAGCTCGGGCAGGTTGCCAGGGCTTTTTCCTTAATCCCCTGGTAAACGGTAAATTTGCCGCATTGAGGGCAACGATAGTCATAGTTTGGCATGCGTCCACCTCCTGTCATTATTGTTGCTGTTTTCCCGTAAAAATTTCATGCTTTTGGAGGAACCCTGTCAATACTCGGGTGGCAGTTTTTTCAGCTGCTCCAGCGTAAATACCGGCCCGTCCAAACACACATAGAGACTGCCAATGTTGCAGCGGCCGCATTTGCCGATACCACACTTCATTCGCATCTCCAGGGTGGTGATGACGTCGGCGTCATTGAATCCCATCCTGGCCAAGGCCTGGAGAACGAATTTGATCATGATCGGCGGGCCGCAAGTAACGGTGGTCATGGGCTTGAAGGCCAGTTCCTCCACATAGGCGGGGACAAAGGCCACATGCCCCGTCCAACCCTCTTCCGGCCGGTCGATGGTCGTATACACCTCCATGTTTTCCACCTTCGGCCAGTTTTCGAACAGGTCTTCCTTGAAGACCAGGTCGGCTACGGAACGCGCTCCGTACACCACATGCATTTTACCGAAGTCCGCCCTGTGTTCAATACAGTAATTGATCAGGCTGCGGACCGGCGCCAGCCCGATACCCCCGCCAATAAACAGCAGGTCCTTGCCCTTAAGATAGTCCAACGGGAACCCGTTGCCGTACGGACCCCTGATCCCGCATTCCTGCCCTTCCTCGACCTGGTGAAGCGCACCGGTCAACTGGCCCACTTCCTTGATGGCCAGCTCCAGGTGGTTAGGACCCTGGGAGGTGATGGAAAACATGGCCTCACCTGTCTGCGGCAAAGACAGCATGGCCAACTGTCCCGGTTTGGGGGCAAACGGTTTCTCCCCGTCGACAGTGCTGACATGAAACGTCTTTACATCCGGGGTTTCCTGGACAATCTTTATGATCCTTCCCCTGATGGGGACAAGAGGGTTGGCATTCATTCAACCTCCGCCTCCTTTATTTTCCGAATAACGGCGGTGATGTCCATGTTCACCGGGCATTTGGCCAAGCAACGTCCGCATCCCGTGCAAAGCAACTGGCCGTAGCGCTCGACGAAATAGCAGAGCTTGTGCATGAACCGGTTGCGGACCCGCTCCTTTTTGGTGGGACGCGGGTTATGGCCTCCCGCCATGCGGGTGTATTCCGAAAACATGCAGCTGTCCCAGCAGCGGAAGCGGTAGCCTTCCTCCCCTTTGACCTTGCCGGATACATCAAAACAGTGGCAGGTGGGGCACAGATAAGTGCAGAGCGCGCATCCCAAGCATTTGCGGCTTATTTCCTCCCACATCGGGTGGTCAAACATCCGCGATAGTTTTTCCGGCACGCCCTCGACGTCCACCTTGAGCTTAAACTCTTGTGTCGGTATGGGCGCCGCATCCGTTTCCCTCAACAGGTCCCTGTATCTAGCCAGCAGTCCTTCACCTGCAGCCGTCCTGGCTTCAAATCCCCATTCCTCGCCCAGGTCCAGTACCTGAAGGTCTACCCCTACCGCTTCCTGCGGATTCAAGCCCATCGACCGGCAAAAGCAGGTATCGCCCGCAGCCGTGCAGGCCAAGCCTACCAACAGAGTATTTTCGCGTTTATTCTTGTAGAAGGCATCCTCGTATCCCCGGCTGAGAAAAACCTTGTCCAGGCAGTCAATGCTGAAGGCATCGCAGGAGCGAATACCAAAAATGACCTGTTTTTCTTTTTTATCCTCGATTTCTTCTATCTCCAGTGCGCTCCCCGCCGTCCGGAACCTGTACATCTTTTCCGTCTGAGGAAAAAAGATGTCCTTGGGTGGCAGCAGCGTGTTCATTTCCAGGTACAACTCTCTGTCTTCCCGGTACGGCGCAAATTTGCCCGTCCCGTTCTCCAGATAGGGAGCATAAACCCGGAAATCCCGGCTCATGTTCCGCAGCAGTTCGTTCAACCGTTTCTTATCAATGGCCAGCATTCAGCGCCACCCCCTACATGAACTTTTCGGGGTCATCCAGCTCAAAGCGCCCCAGAGGCGTCTTCTTCTCCGGATCGAGGCCGGCGGGTTCTTCCCCGAACAATTCTTCAATGTCATTGATTAATTTCCTGTTCAAGGCCATCAGCGGGATGTTAACCGGGCAGGCCCGCTCGCATTCGCCGCACTCTATGCACCTTCCGGCCACGTGTATGGCCCTGGTCAGATGCATGAACTGGTTCTCGATCAGGTTGTTGGCCTTGCCCAGCCATTCCGGCGTCGCCCTGTCAAAAACGCATTCCCGGCAGTTGCAGGCCGGGCAGATGTTCCGGCAAGCATAACACCGCAAGCAGCGACTAAACTGCTCGGCCCAGAACTCATAGCGCTCGTCAGGCTTCATCTTTTCCAGCCGTTCGATCAGCGCCTGGGTTTCACTGCTCCGTTTGGCAACAGGCACTTTTTCGCCCAGGAGCAGGTCGTACACCACCGGGTTGGGGTAACGGCAGTCCTGGCATTTCGCTGCATCCTTAATTTCATCGCCCTGCTTTTTGCCGGCCGCATCGTCGGGATCCTTCAGCCCCGGGCAGGGAATCCCGATGATGTACAGTTGTTCCCGCTTCACCTGATTGTCCTGGATCAAGCGGTTGATGCCGCGGCTGTCGCACCCCTTCACGAACAGCGCTATCCTGCCTTCGACGGCTACCAGGTCCAGCAGGTACTTGGAGAGGTTGTTGTGGCAGAATTCGTCAAAAACCAACCTGTCCACGTCTTCCCCCCTGTCAATAAAGGCGGGGGCTGATTTATACCAGGGATAGCCTTTCTCCCAGCCCAGCACAAGTGCTACCTGGCCGCTGTTCAAGAGTCCCCGGGCAGTTTCGCGCATTTTTTGGGTGATTTCGTTCATTCCTGATCCCTCATCTTCCTGTTCGGCCCCATGGCCTTAATCTCTTCCACCAGTTGGGTCACAACCTGCTGGAACTTTGGTCCTTCCGAGCCGGAAATCCAGCGGACCTGGAAGCGCTGGGGATCAATGCCCATATACTCCAGCAAACGCTTGGTCAGCAGGTAACGGCGGCGTGTAAAGTAATTGCCCGTGCTGTAATGGCAGTCTCCCGGATGGCAGCCCGCCACCAGGACACCATCCAGTCCCTTCTGAAACGCGCGGATCACAAACTGGGGGTTGACCCGTCCGGAACAGGGGACACGCAAAATGCGGATGTTGGGCGGGTACTGCAGCCTACTCAGGCCGGCCAGGTCTGCACCCGCGTAAGTGCACCAGTTGCAGGCAAAAACAAGTATCTTAGGTTCCCATGCCTGGGGGCCTGTTCCCTGTTGTTCAACATTCAAATTCGTTTCTATAGACACAACGCATCCACCTCCGCCAGGATCTGTTCATTGGTGAATCCTTTCAGGTTCAAGGCTCCGGACCGGCAGGCCACGGTACAGGCCCCGCAGCCCTGGCACAGACCCGTATTGACGGAGGCTACCTGTCGTTCTCTCGTTTTGCCGTGAACCCGCTCGGAAATCGTCTTTAGCTCTATCGCCTTGTACGGGCAGATGGAGATGCACATCCCGCAGCCGGAGCAAACGGCCTCGTTCACCGACGAAACAACCGGTTCGGTCGGCATTTCCTCCCTGCTCAACAGGGCGCATACCTTGGCTGCCGCGGCGCTGGCCTGGGCCACGGAATCCGGAATGTCTTTAGGCCCTTGGCAGGCACCGGCCAAATACACGCCTGCCGTATGCGTCTCTACCGGCCGCAGCTTGGGATGCGCCTCGGTGAAGAAATCGTGCTGGTCGTAGGAAATGCCCAGTTTGCGGGCCAGATCGCCGGCATCCTGGCGGGCGACCATGGCCGTGGCCAGCACGACCATATCGGCCTCCACTNCCACCGGCCTGCCCAGCAGGGTGTCTTCGCCGCGCACGATCAGTTTGCCGCGGCTCTGGTAGATTTTTGATACGCGGCCTCGCACGTACTGTACGCCGTACTCATTGACCGCCCGCTGGTAGAACTCGTCGTAATTTTTACCTGGCGTGCGCACGTCCATGTAAAAAACGATGACCTGCGAGTCCTTGATTTTCTCCCTGACCAGGGTGGCATGCTTGGCTGTGTACATGCAGCAGGTCTTGGAGCAGTACGGTTTGCCTTTGGCCTCGTCGCGAGACCCAACGCATTTGACAAACACCACGGTTTTCGGCTCGGTGCGGTCGGAAGGCCGCTTGATTTTACCCATGGTCGGGCCGGAAGCGTTGACCATCCGTTCAAAATGCAAGCCGGAAATGACGTCCGGATAGCGGCCGTAGCCGTATTCGCCGTAAACGCTGTGGTCAAATAGGTCAAAGCCGGTGGCCACGACAATCGCCCCGTAGCGGACCGTCTCCAGGCGGTCTTCCTGGGTATAGTCTATGGCCCCGGTGGGGCACACCTTCTGGCAGACACCGCACTTGCCGGTTTTAAAATACAGGCAGTGCTCACGGTCAATGACCGGCTTGTTCGGAACGGCTTGGGGAAAAGGAGTATATATAGCCTTTCGTTTTCCCAGCCCCATATCAAATTCGCTGTCAACCCTGGTCGGGCATTTTTCCCAGCAAGTCCCGCAACCGGTGCATTTGGTCATATCAACCGACCGGGCCTTATGGCGAATGGTAACATCAAAATTGCCCACATAACCGCCGACCTTTTCCACTTCGCAATACGTCAGCAGGTTGATGTTTGGATGACTGGCAGCATCGACCATCTTGGGAGTGAGGATGCAGGCCGAGCAGTCCATGGTGGGGAATGTCTTGTCGATCTGGGCCATCCGGCCGCCGATGGTCGGTTCTTTCTCCACGATGTCCACCACATAACCGGCCTCAGCGATGTCCAGGGCAGCCTGGATACCGGCAATGCCTCCGCCGATCACCAGGGCTCTTTTATGGATCGGTATGCTCGACCGGCTTAGCGGCTCGTTCTTCAGCACCTTGGCCACGGCCATCTTTACCAGGTCAAAGGCCTTGGCCGTAGCTTTCTCCTTGTCCTGGTGAACCCAGGAGCACTGCTCGCGGATGTTGGCCATCTCCAACAGGTAGGGGTTGAGACCGGCCTTTTCCAAGGTCTTGCGGAAGGTCGGCTCATGCATGCGCGGCGAGCAGGAGGCCACCACCACCCTGTCCAGCCTGTGCTCCTTTATGGCGTTGGTGATCACTTGCTGCCCCGGTTCGGAACACATGTACTTGTAATCAGTGCTGAAGGCCACACCGGGAATCCCCCCGGCCATCCTGGCCACTCTCTCGCAGTCGACCGTCTGGGCAATGTTGGTTCCGCAGTGGCAGATAAAAACACCGACTCGTTTCATCGTTTAATCCCTCCCGCCCTTTACCGGATGTAAAAGCCCTTTGTGTTTCAGCAACGGCAGGGCATTGACCAAATGCCTGTTAAGGCCCAGCTCGCGTGCTTCAAACCCCAGGGCCAGACCCAGCAGTTCCGTGATATAAAACACCGGCAGGTTGTAAACTGTGCCCTGCTGTTTCCCCACCTCTTTTTGCCTCATATCCAGGTTGGTGAAACACATTGGGCAAGCCGTCACGAAGCAGTCGGCCCCGGAGTCCCTTGCTGCCTCATAAATCGGCTTAAGTATTTTCAAGCCGAATTCCGGGCTGATGGTCGGATGCCCGCCACCGCAGCACTCCGTCTTATACCCCCAATCCACCGGTTCGGCCCCTGTTGCCGCCAGCAGTCTGTCCATGCTCACCGGGTTCTCGGGGTCATCGAACTGGGCGACCTTGGGCGGCCGTACCAGCAGGCATCCGTAATAAGCGGCCACCCGCAACCCTTCGAGCGGCCGCAGGACCTTTTCTTTGATCCTGGCCGGACCGATTTCGGTAAAAACAATGTCCAACAGGCTCCTCACTGTAATCCTGGCCTCATATTTGCGGTCGATGATCCTCTCGATCTCTTCTCTGGTTTGCCGGGAACTCCTGACCGCCACTTCCACAGCCTTCAACCTGGCAAAGCAGGCTGCACAGGGTACAACCACATCAAGCCCCGCTTCTTCTGCGATGGCCAGGTTCCGCGCCGGCAAGGCCAACGCTAGTTTATGGTCGGTAACGTGCGCCGACGAAGAGCCGCAGCAGTTCCATTCCGGTATTTCCCACAGCTCCAGCCCCAGCGCTTTGGCCAGTACCGGCGTGGACAGCCCGAACTCAATCCCCGTGGAGGACAGCGAACATCCGGGATAATAAGCCAGCTTCATTTGCTTGCACCTCCCTTGGAACGGGTACGTTCAAAGATCTTTTTCACTTCGCCTTTGTCCCTGACAAGCTCCGGCATAATGTGCAGCTTGCCCTTCAAGAACAGCGGCAGGCCATAATACGCATCCTTGAACGGCTGCAGTGAAAGAAAATTGAACAGAACGATCAGCCCGCCTTCGTGGACGCGCCCGAGCCTTTTTACCAGCTGCAGGAATATCTCGTGAAAAATATTGTTGTGCTTATGGGCTATATAACCCCTGGCCTTGGCCTCCAGGCGCAACGCCTCCATCACGCCGTGGATGTCCACTTCCCGGGGGCACCTGGTTGAACAGGTGTCGCAAAAAGCGCAGAGCCAGATTGTCTTAGACCGCAGCGCTTGCTCCTTCATGCCCAGCTGCAACAGCCTGATAATCTGGCGCGGCATGTAGTCCATGGCAAAAGAAACGGGACATCCCGCCGAACATTTTCCGCACTGGTAGCAGCGCGTAATATCAATGCCGTAATGTTCTTTCAATTCTCTGCTGATTTCGGGAGCGCGCGGCAGCTCCCTGGATAGATTAACCCGTTCCATTCTTCTGTCTCTTCCTTCCTTTGCGGAAAATTTATGCCCCTGGCCTGACATTCAATATCTGCACACTATTAAATTCTACATAATCAAGCTTGATATGTAAACATTATCGTTTGCAATTTGCCCTGCGGAATCTTAAGTATACAGGTATACGACGGTTTTTGTCAAAAATTGCCGATATTGCCGTTCCGATCAAATACAAGTTCAACGCCTTCGCTTATGATTTCCAGGCGTGGGGATCCCAGAACGCAATCTTTCAGGTTCTGAGACATCCACAATTCATCAAGGCGAAGGGTATTCCTGATCCTGATTATGCTCGTCTTATCCCTGTCCTTCTTCAAAGTTCCTAAGGCCATTTCCACCGCTTCCCTGTCGCTGCCGGCAGTGATTGGCACGGCTGCCCGCTGGAAATATCCCGTCGTAAGCGCGTTAAGGTAAGTCGCCGCAAAGTCGATCTTGCCGACCAATTTCCTGGTGGTGAAATCCGCAAGTCCGATGCCGTTCGCATTCCCGTGGGATTCCACAGAAAGGTCAAGAACCACCAGCCTCTTTATGCGGGGCTTTTCGGGCTCGGGCAAACCGTCGATGCGCCACCGGCCAATGACGTTGCTGTCCATCCCGGTTCCGCTGTAGTTTTTGCCCATTTCGTCCACAATCAATAGGTCAATTTCGTCCAAGGGCAAAGAGGGCCTGAGCAGGTCAGACTTTTTCAACAGTTCTGCCTCCTGTTCTTCGAATTCGGCAGACTGTAAACCGTAAATGCCTGCTGTTTCTTCGTACCCGTTTTCCAAAATGGCAATGCCGCCGAGAATGTTAATCCGCCGGCTGACAACCCTTGACAATTCGAGGATGATCTGTCCCATTTCCTCCGGACCGCAGGAGTGAATGGCCTGGGCCCCCGGCACCCGGCCCAGTCCGATCGCGACCATTTTCAACAGGCCCGATTCGCGCGGCGCCCTAAAAGCCGTGTGGCGTTTGACCCGGTTGACAACCAGCACCCCGTCGCATTCCACCGCCTCGCGGGCGCAGTACACATCCACCCGGTGCGACGGCGTTACCCCGACTTTTACAACCTCCTCCGAACAACTGATGGGACACCCCACCGCATCTTCTGTAATGCCCAGGCTGGCCAACACCGCCCTTTGGCCTTCCGGAGTGCCTCCTCCGTGGCTGCCCATCGCCGAGACAAGAAACGGTTCGCCGCCCAGTTCATATACCCGCCCGGCAATGCAGGAAAGGATCAGCGGGATGTTCTTGATGCCCCTGCTTCCGGCGGTAATAGCGACCCTGTCGCCTTTTTTTATCGCCTTGTCTAGTTCCAGCCTGTCCAGTTCCTGGCGCACTCTCGCCGGGATGTTTTCGACCCTGTCTTCCGGGAACCGTTGCCGCACTTTCATGAACCTGGGATACATAACCTTCACCACGCCGTATTTTTTCACTGTTTAAAATCGCTTAAAATCCTTTCCGCTACCTCCCTAAACACGGGGGCGGCCGCTTCGCCGCCGCGCAGGCCGGCACTGGTTCCGGCAGCGTTTTCTTCCACCATTACCGCTATGGCCAGGAGCGGATTGTCAACAGGGGTAAACCCGGCAAACCAGGCAATCACTCTGTGGGAATCATTGGCCTGGGCCGTCCCCGTCTTTCCCGCCGTACCCTTTCCTTCCAGCCAGGCCAGCCGGCCGGATCCGCTTTCGGCGGCGGAGGCCAAGGCATCCCTTAGAAAATCGCAGGTCGGTTTGCTAATAACTTGCAGGGGAGGGCTGCCCGAAAATTGATGGATGACCTCGCCCTGGTAATTTCGGATCTCGGAGACAACCCGCCAGGGACGGTAATACCCTCCCCGGGCGATGGTAGCATAAAGGTTGGCGACCTGCAAGGGACTTACCAGGACTCCCTGCTGCCCGATGGAAGCATTGCCGACCAGGGCGGGAGGCGACTGGCTGTTGACATTCACCGTAAACCCCAGGCTGGCGGCATACTCCGCCAGCCTGGCGCCGCCCAGCCTTAACCCCAGTTTAACAAAAGCGGTATTGCATGATTTGCCTATGGCCTCCTTCAAATTCAACCTGCCGTGCGGGCTGAGACAGCTAATCCTGGTCCCGTCGGCAAAATCGTATGTGCCGGTGCATTCAAAAACCTCGTCAGGCTGAACAAGTCCTTCCTCCAGCACCCCGGCGGCGGTCACCATTTTAAAGACCGAGCCGGGATAAAAAGCAACCCTTTCCGTCCGGTCGATCAACTCGTCGCGGCCTTTAAGGTAATTCCCGACCTGGTTCTGGTCAAAGCCGGGCCTGCTGGCCGCAGCCAGCACGTCACCGGTTGCTATGTCCAGAACAACAACCGCTCCCCTGGCTATTGATTTATCCATCGCCTGTTCAACTATCTCCTGGTATCGCCGGTCAATGGTCAGGACAAGGTGATTGCGCCAGGGGTCAGCCGTCCCCGCCTGGATTTTATATCCCAGTCCCTGCAGCATCCTGCCGCTGGCATCGGCAATACCAACAATCCTCATCTCCGGCCCCGATCCCCGCAGCACCTCTTCATATTTTCCTTCCAGCCCGGCCACCCCTATCCAGTCTGTCAGGCGGTAAGCGGTAGGCAAACTGTTGCCGGAATCCGCGGTTTTTTTCTTTTTCGTAAGGTCTTGCCAATGCTGTTCGCTTATCCTGCCCAGGTAGCCAACCAGGTGACCGGCCAGGGCTGCAGGACCATACCTAGTCTTCAGCGGGAGCACGGCAAAGCCTTCCAACCGGGCGGTTGTTATCTTCTCAACCTCTTCCTGGTTGAGATTCGTTTTTAACACCACTGGAGAACGACTGCCGAAGGTCTCCTGCCCGCGCCTGACCGCCGTTACGACATGGCTGGCCGTTATCCCTGCGCTTCTTTCGAGTTCCCTCGCCGCCTCGCCGATATTTTTTATCCCGGCAGGGAAGGCTACCAGGGCCGGCCTTACTCCGCTGTCAGTAAGCGAAACCAGATTGCGGTCAAGAATCTCCCCGCGGTAGTGCTCTTCTCCTGGCATCGCCTGCGTCCGGCAGCGGAGCGCCCTGGCGGCGAGCGACAGGCCTGAATTATGGCCGTCATACAGCTGCAAATACGAAATCCTGGCGATAACAATAAAAAAAAGCGCCACAACCGTTCCCAAAATACAAACAATCCGTTTGTTCATAACCATCCTCCCGGCAATAGCCTTGCCGGGAAGGGTTATTTTTAAACAGATGGCAGGGTATGAGGCGCAAACGTGGTTTACGCCTCGCCTGGTTCGACGAATGGCAGCCCGGCCAGTATCGCCCGTACCTCGGCTGCCGTGTCCGGCGTTACCCTGACCGTCACCAGCCCCCGCTGGGGATCAAGGGTTGATACCACCCCCAGGTGGTCATAACCCTCAATGATTTTGGTCAGGAATGAAATTTTTTCGCGCGGCACTTTTACACGAATTTCAGTGTCCACCTCTTCGGGCCCTCCTGACCAGATCCCAGGCCTTCACCGGCTTTTTCACCGGGAAACGCACGACCTGACGAGGGTGCGGCGCTTCCTCCAGGGGAGTTCCCGCTTCGTCGGTCATCACTTCTAATTGTTGCCGAAAAAGCGGCGTCTGGGGGCCGGTGAACTCCAGCAGATCACCTGTCCTGAAGTTGTTGCGCTGTTCCACTGTTGCCCAGCCGGTCTGCAAGTCGTAATCCAGGACGAGGCCGATAAAATCATACCGGCGCTGGTAGGAAGAAGACGTGTAATTGTGGTCGTCCGGCCCCGGCCTTCCGAACAGGAACCCCGTCGTGTAGTCGCGGTGGCTGACCTTGGTGACCTCTTCATACCAGGCGGGGTCGAAACAATAATTCTCAGGGTTCCGGTAATAGGCGTCAATCGCCTGGCGGTACGCCAAAACGACGGTAGCCACATAATGGATGCTCTTCATTCTGCCTTCTATCTTCAGGCTGTCCGCCCCCGCCTCGATCAGGAGGGGGAGATGGCGCAGCAGGCACAAATCCTGTGAATTGAAGACATATGAACCCTTTTCGTCTTCCTCGATGGGATAATACCTGCCTGGCCTTTTTTCTTCCACCAGGGCGTAATTCCAGCGGCAAGGCTGGGCGCATTCCCCCCGGTTGGCATCCCTCCCGGCAAGGTAATTGCTGAGTAGGCACCTGCCCGAATAAGAGATGCACATCGCCCCGTGGACGAATACCTCCAGCTCAGTTTTCACCATGCCGCGGACCTCCCTGATCTCTTCCAGGGAAAGCTCCCGGGCCAGGACAATACGTTTTATCCCCTGGCTTTCCCAAAAGCGGGCCGCCGCCCAGTTGGTAGTATTGGCCTGTGTGCTCAAATGAACCGGTAGCCTGTTCTTCATTTCCTGGGCAATCAACAACACACCGGGGTCAGATACTATGATCCCATCCACCCCGATGTCTTCCAGCTCCTTCAAATACGCAGGAAGACCGGCAAGGTCACCGTTGCGGGCAAAAATGTTAACGGTCACATACACCCTGGCCTTTCTTCGGTGGGCAAACTCCACGCCCTCCCTCATCTCATCAGCCGTCAGGTTGCCGGCAGCCGCCCTCAGGCCATAATTTTTGCCGCCGATATACACGGCATCCGCCCCGTAGTGGACTGCAATTTTCAGCTTTTCCAGGTTCCCGGCCGGAGCCAGCAGTTCGACTTTGTTCATAACACCCGACTCCTTCAGGCAGCCGCTTTTAGCGCTCCCGCCCTGCCTTCTGGCCTCCATTTCCCCTTGTTTTTTAAATCAATACCCCAGCTTCCTCTTGTTTGCCGCATGCTCAGCCAGGCTAACCGCAAACACATGCTCCCCGCTGCCGTCCTTCTTGGCCACAAAATAACGGTACTTTGTTTCCGCAGGTTCCAGGACAGCTCGCAAGGAGGCTTCTCCCGGACTGCCGATTGGGCCGGGCGGCAGTCCTTTATACCGATAGGTGTTGTACGGCGAATCTATCTCTAGGTCCTTGTACAAAACCCGCTCGGTATGTTTATCCAGCAAGTACTGGATGGTAGCATCCGAATCAAGCTTCATGCCCAATTTTAGACGGTTAAAAAATACCGACGCAATCAACGGGCGCTCTCTGTCAAGAACAGCCTCGCCTTCCACAATCGAGGCCAGGGTAACCACCTCATGCATGGTCAGGCCGGTTTTATTGTCCGGCAGCTTCTTATACACCTGGTCGAACCGCCGCAACATCAGGTCAATCACCTTGTCCACCTTCATCCCTTTGGGAACAAGATATGTATCAGGGAAAAGGTATCCTTCCAGGCGCCGCGCCGTTTTCGGCAGGTCTTTAAGAAAAGGGTACTCATAGTGCCCATGTTGGACCGCATTCCAGAACTCTTCCTCCGTGGCGATACCCTGTTTGACCAGCACATCTGCAATCTGGCGGATGGTATATCCTTCCGGAATGGTAAAGGCGATGGTCGCCACTTTGCCTTTTTCGATGATATCAACTATTTTCGGCGTGTTGTACGCCGGGCTTAGCAGGTATTGCCCGGCCTTAAACCTTTCAATCTTGCCGCACAGGCGCGAATAAAGAAGAAAGGCCTTTGAGCTTTTGATCAAGCCTTGTTTCTCCAGGCTGGACGCTATTTCCAGGGGAGTGGCGCCGGGCTTGATGACAAAGATTTCTTCCTGGCCCGTCCCCTGCTTGGCAGGCCCGAGCTGACCGTAAAAAACGGCGCCAAACCCGGCCAGGATAACCAGCAACAACAAGACAAAAGTCAGGGGCCCGCGGTTTAATGCGTACTTTTTCATCACGGGTGTATTCATCACCTTATCTCCTCGCCGCCCGTAATTCCCGTAATCCGTAATTTATTGTTTATTATACTATAGAATCGACCGGTTGGACAGCGAAGGAGGACTGGAAAAACTCCTGATGACCCTGTCCACAGGCGGGTAATAATCGCGCGAAATGAACTCCTTTTTCAAGAGTTTGCCCTGATCGTCGTAGACCCAGCGTTCAGCCCTGTATACGTACCCCGGTTCGCCCGCTCTCTCCAGGATATACTGCCCCTGCGGCACCTTTGGGTCCTCCCGGTATGTGGTGCCAGGCGGTATCTCCTTTTCCTTGAAGCTTTTCAAGACCACCCGGCGCCCGCTCCTGGCCTTTCCGAACAGCTTAACCGTCAGGTATCCCTGGCGTATTTCCGTTTTAATGATCAGGCAGCCATCCCCAGCATTGCGAAACTTAAAGTCCCTGAACCCGTACACCACCGTGGCGTCAAGCCCGGGCGATACATATGGCACAATCAGGGTGTGGGGAGCGCGCTCAACGATTTCCAGCCCAGCCTTCAAAACCGCATTATACAGCGTAGTAGAAACCTGGCATACCCCGCCGCCGACATCGGGAACCAGCTCGTTCCCTAAGATGATGTCGGCTTCATCATAACCGCTTTCTTTGGTTCGGGGCCCGACCGCTTCATTGAATGAAAAAACCTGTCCTGGAAGAACGAAGCAACCGTCAAGGGCTTTGGCCGCCAGCTTGATGTTATTGGTCCGGTTGACCCGCGCGCTGTTGAACTGGGTGGAGTGCTTGCTGACCAAGCCCGTTATCCCGTAAGCCTCTATGTCGCTTTGTGTTTTGGCCGGCCTTATTTCGGAAAATGCCAGCGCCAGATAAACCGCACCTCCGGGATTGGACTTAATCTTTTCTTCCAGCGCCTGCAGCGCGGCCTCTTTGTCCACCTCCCGGCCGTACTCGTGCGGTATGATCTCTACCTTTTCATCCGGCGTAATAACCAGGACCGCTTCTTTTGGAGGCTTGAACCAAGGAGCAGTCAAACGGTCCAAAGCTTCCAGGGCTTTTCCCCTGTCCATCTGCACGGCAAGCGGGATCTGCCTCCCTTTGCGTTCAATCTGCCACCTTGTCCAAACATCATTCCACCACCTCCCCGACCGGCCCAAGGAAAAGGCTTCCTGCCAGACTTGTTCGGCGTCGATATGCAATCCCATTTCCCCGCGGGTCGTTTCGATTTTTTCCCCGCCCGGCAATTCCATCACTACCGGATAACCTGCCATCCGTTCGTTCGCTTCCCCAACAACAGCCGCCACCTCTTCCTTCCCTTTACCCCCGAGCGGGCAGCCGTTGAAAACGACGCCGGGAATGACTCGCCCCTCATCGGCGCCCAGAGGCGGGAAACAACCCGCCAACAGGGCAAGCGTCGATAATATTGCCAATCGCCTTTTGATTTCACTTCCGACCGTCACAACAATATCCCCGCCTTGTCGTCTATTTGCTTATTCTTCGTTTGTCTGTTATATTTTTCCATTCACTGGCATTTTATGCGGGGTTTAGGTTTATTCCATGGCAAATAAAAATCCCTTGCTCTTTCAGCAAGAGATTTTGCCGTCAGGACGAACTATTCTTCCTCTTCTTCGCCCTCGATCAGTTCCTGCCACCGGTCTGCCACCTTTTCCCATTCCTCGTCGTCTTCAATGTCGTAGAGTATGTCGTCTCCGTTTTCATCCTTGCCCAGCTTGAGGATTATCGCTTCCGACTCCTCCACATCCATTTCCACCGGCTCGAGAATGGCGTACTCCGCGCCATCCACCTCAAGAACGTCAATCAACACAAATTCGTGTTCTTCCCCGTCTTCGTCCACTAGCACTATCTTTTCTTCATTATCAACCTCGACCATTCATTTTCCACCTCTTTCCTGTTTCGTTAATGTCATTTTACCCCCCTGCAGATATGGTTGTCAACTTGCCCGGAAAAGATGCAAAAAGAGGGTTCACATGGCCGCCAGATTCTTCTCCCCGCGCGCTGTTTCGCTGTAATGGGGCAAAGAAACCGTAAAGACAGTATCGCGGCCGGCTTCGCTCTCGATGTCGATCCTGCCGTTATGTTCTTTGATGATCTGGTAGCAGATGCTCAAGCCCAAACCTGTCCCTTTTTCCTTGGTGCTGTAAAACGGCGTGCCCATTCTCATTTTTTCTTCCGTCGTAAGCGGTTTGCCGTTATTGGCAATGGAGATATATACCTCTCCCGTGCTGGCATTGAATCCCGAAGTTATTTTCAAACGGGGCCGCTCAACTCCGGACAGGGCGTCAATGCCGTTTTGAGCTATATTCAGCAACACCTGTTTAAGCTGGTCAGCGTCAGCCAGAACGGTTAGGTCCCCCTGCCCCCGCTCGATAACGGTCTCAATACCCCGCACAAAGGTGTTGGACTCGATCAGCATCGTTACCGAGTCGATGAGCTCGTTGGCAGCCAGCCTTTGGAAAGCTGGCGGGCGAGGCCTGGCAAACCTCAAAAAATCCGTTACCACCTTATTGATGCGTTCCGTTTCATTGTCAATCTGCTTTATGTACTCCATTATTCTGTTATCCTCGGTGATCAGCTTGATGATCTGGCTGAAACCTTTGATCACCGTGAGGGGGTTCTTGATTTCATGAACTATCCCGGCCGCCATTTGACCTAGAATAACCAGCCTTTCTTTCTGCTGGTTCTTTTGCTGTTCAATCCTGAGCAGAGTCACGTCGGTGCCGACAACGATTGTGCCGGTTAATTCATGTTTCTGATTATACACGGGCGTTTCGCTCGCCAGCATTTCTTTTTTCCCGCCATCCGGAGAAAAAACGGTAAGCTTTACGGGATTGCCGGTCTGGCCCCGTTCTCCCAGTCCGGAATAATCCCTCCTGGTGATGGACGCCAGGCGATAAAACTCGCTGACATTCAGCCCCAGAATCTCGTGCACATCCATCTTCACCATTTCCGCCATTGCTTTGTTGCACATGACAATGTCCTGGTTGGTGTCAAGGACAAAAACGGCATTGCTGATTGAGTTCAAAATGGTCTGAACCTGACTGGTCAGAAGCGTTTCCCGTTCCGTTTCAACAGCCCTTAACGGGGAACCGAATGCGTTTGAGACCACGGCCTGCAGCAAACAGACATCGGCGCCGACGGTCAAAACGTGCCCCAGAACAGCGCCGAACACAGCGCCCGGGCCAAAAACGGCGAAACATAAGCCAGCACCCGCCAACAGCGTCACTGCCAGGGGAAGGCCGTTGCCGGTGAGTGACGGTTTGCCTCTCGGCTTTTTTTGCAGGCCGGCCAAAGCAAACAGGCATGCTGCCAATATGGCGCCCTCTGCGGCTTTTTTAAACAACGTGCCGCTGTGCTGGGCCAACAGCGCAGGCAAATAATGATACCCTGCACGGACCAGCAACGAAATTGCCAGCGAACAAGAAAGGGTTGCGGCCAGGCATAGCCATCTGTTCGCACCGGTCCTTTTGCCGTGCAGCCATAAGGCCAGCACAAGCACCCGTGTATAAAACCCCATCACCCCGTACCACAGCGACAGGTCGGACCTGCCTTCAGGGTTGAGATAAAACCAGGCGTGGAACGTCTTAAAAACTGCTGCCGCCAAGAACCCGAAGCACACCAGCCGGTTAATGCGCTCCCCGTAATCACAGGCGGTCCAAATGATAAAACAGTTAACCAGCAAAATAGACAGGCCGGTGGTTTCCAACACCGTATGCCACAGGAAGGGGTTTTGGTTCCACAAATAGGATTGGAATAAGAAGGCGAGCAGGCAGGCTGCGACAACTGCGGCAACGCCTCGGCATACCAATGACCTGACCGGCGGCGAAAGGACTCCTCTGGCCGATGGCAACAACGGACACACATCCTGGCTCTAAATAATCTATAACATTATAAATACCACGAATCGGTTGGAGAAATCCCGCGATTTTTGACGAACTTTGTAAATAGCAAAAAATTTTTTTGTTGCGGTCCTAAATAAAACGAAACTCACCCGCCGCTTCTGTGGCGATCAAGGAATCCCTGGAGAATCATGACTGCGGCCATCCGATCGATGACCTCCTTTCGTTTTTTCCGCGAAACGTCTCCTTCCAGGAGAGTGCGCCTGGCCAGAGCGGTGGTCAGTCTCTCGTCCCAGAAGACCACCTCCAGGGGAATTACCTGTTGCATAAGCCTGACAAACTCCTTCGTTTTGCCGGCCTGCGGCCCATATGTGCCGTTCATATTGCGAGGCAACCCTACAATGATCTTCCTGATTGAATACTCTCTGACGATCGCGGCCAGACGTTCAATATCCTTTTGAATATCACTGCGGACGATGGTGGTAAGCCCCTGGGCCGTAAGGCCGATCTCATCGCTTACCGCCACGCCGATCCTTTTCTCGCCCACATCCAGCCCCAGTATGCGCATCAGCTACCCCCTTCACACAATCTTAATGGCAAACTGCTTGCACGCTGCCCCGCAGTAGCCGCAAAGCATGCAGGTTTCCCCAACCAGCGTGGCCTTTCCGTTTACGACCTTCAACAGATTGAACGGACAGCTCTTCACGCACCGGCCGCACCCCGTGCACCAGCCCTCGATATGCAGCCTGCGGGGAGCCTTGCGAAGAAATGCGTCCAGCCCTGCAGGCGGCTCCAGCCCTTCCATGACCGTGAGGTTATACTCGACCTCCTCCCGCAGTTTGCAGCCGACCGCCACACTGTGCAGGTAGGGACAGCCGAATGCGAATTCAAGCGCTTCTCTGACTCGGCCGATCAGGTTTCCGCCCCCCAGAGGTTTCATGCCGTATAACCCTTTGCCGTTTTCCCAGGCCAGTTTCAATGCCGGCAGGAGAGAAGACAGGTCTCCGTCCAGAAGACCCAACCCCTGCATGTTGACGATGGGATGGATGACGTCAATTTCCTCCATGACAGCCGCGACCCTGACAACCTCCACCGTATGGGTGGATACACCGACCGCCCTCACCAGCCCTCTGGATTTTGCTTCCGACAGGTATTCAAGCGCCGGCCTGTGTCCCTTCAAGGTCAGTTCAGATTCCTGCTCGTGAAGCAAAAAGATGTCGATATAATCCCTGTCCAGCGCGAGTCTCGCTTCCTCCAGGCTTTTTCTCATGCCCTCCCTGGTGTAATCGTAAGACTTGCTGGCAATGACCACGGGCTTGTCCCAACCCTGCATGGCCTTTTTGATATAGGGATACGTGCCGTAAATCTTCGCCGTGTCAATAAAATTCACACCGTTCTCCAGCGCGTAGCGGATTACTGCCGCCCCCTCCTTCAGGCTCAGATTGGCCTGAAGCGGGCCCACGGTAAGCGAACCGAAACAAAGCCTCGAAACATTAATTCCTGTTTTTCCCAGGTTTGCATATTTCATCGCCAGCGTTCTCCTTTGCAGCAGCCAACGAACCTCATAAACAAAGCCTCACACCCCGGTGTGAGGCTTTGCCCTATTTGCCCAGGTAACTGCGGACAAGTTCTTCCAGCAGTTCATCGCGTTCCAGTTTTCGGATCATGGAGCGGGCATTATTATGGTTGGTGATGTACGCCGGGTCTCCCGACAACAGATAACCTACCAACTGGTTGATGGGATTGTATCCCTTTTCCTTGAGAGCATTGTACACGTGGTGTAAGACTGCGCCGGCCTTAATGTCCTCGTCCGATTTCACCTTATACATCATGGTCTGTTCTAACTTGTCGTTTGGCATGACACCACCCCGCTAACCCAGGTTGTCGCTGTTTCCTTATATATTCTTGATGTCGGTCTGGTAATCCTCCAAAACACCGTTATATTTCTTGTTATTTCTTGAGCTGGGTCTCAACTATTTGCGGAACCATGTCCAAAGCCTCCGCCAATTTTGACGGGTCTTTGCCGCCGGCCTGGGCCATATCAGGCCTGCCGCCGCCTCCGCCGCCCGTCTTCTTGGCCACTTCCTTAATGATATTGCCTGCATGAACTCCTCTGGGCAAAAGATCACCGGTTGCTGCGGCAACAAAATTCACCTTCCCGTCAATGACCGCTCCCAGTACTACTATGCCCGAATTCATTTTCTCTCTAAACATGTCGGCCATTTTTCTCAGCGAATCCATGTCCAGGACCTCAACCCGGCAAGCCAAGACCGGTATGCCCTGAACCTTTACCGCCTTATCAAGGTATTCCTCCACCTGGTCTTTGGCAGCACGCGACGCAAGCTTCTCCAGTGTTTTTTCCTTCTGTCTGATCTCATCCAGTAGCGCTTCAAGGCGTTGCTCCAACTCATAGCGCGGCGCTTTTATAGCGGCTGAAAGCCTGTCCAGCAATTCCTCGTCTTCATCCAGGCGTTGTTTCACGGCTTCACCCGTTACGGCCTCAATGCGCCGGAGCCCTGCTCCCACAGCACCTTCCCCCGTGATCTTGAACAGGCCAACCTGGCTGGTATTCCTGACATGAGTCCCGCCGCACAGTTCCCTGCTGAAGCCGGGCACGTCCACAACCCTTACCACCTCGCCGTACTTCTCGCCGAACAAGGCGATAGCGCCGGACTTCCTGGCTTGGTCCATGCTCATCTCCTCGGCCCGGACATCAAGAGCAGCCATTATTTTTTCATTCACCAGGTCTTCCACCTTCTTCAATTCTTCCGGCGTGACCGCACCAAAGTGGCTGAAGTCAAAGCGCAGCCTTTGCGGATCCACGGCTGAACCGGACTGGTGTACGTGTTCGCCCAGCACGCGGCGCAGCGCGCTATGCAGGAGATGGGTCGCAGTATGGTTGCGCTCGGTCGCCGCGCGCAGGCGGCGATCAACCGCCATGGTTACCGTTTCTCCTTCTGTTACCACGCCGGTGACGGTACCCACATGTACATACTTGCCGTCAGGCATTTTTTGAGTGGAATCAATCCTTACTCTGCCGCCGGCAGCTGTCGCCACTCCCTTATCTCCGACCTGCCCGCCACCTTCGGCATAAAAAGGCGTGCAGTCGACTATCAAGAATACTTCGTCGCCGTCGCCGGCTTCAAGAATGCGCTCCCCGTCCCTGATCAGGGCCAGGACGCGTGCTGTTACCTCCAAGGCCTCATATCCCACGAATTTGGTCGCCGGCAAATCCCCCGCCAGCTCTTTCACGGTCAAAGCCAGGTCCCAGGCCCTGCCAGACTGGCGGGCCGCCCTGGCTCTTTCCCGCTGGGCCTTCATCGCCTGTTCAAAACCTGCCAAATCAACCTTCAGGCCGGCCTCTTCGGCAATGTCCTGGCACAAATCAAGCGGAAAACCGAATGTATCATACAGGCGGAATATCTCTTCGCCGGGCAGGGTATCTCCGCCCTTGCTCCGTATGCTGCTGATTATTTCCTGGACCAGTCTCAGGCCATCGTTGAGGGTCTCGTGGAACCGCTCTTCTTCGCCGTGTATGATCTTCGCCGCATACTCGCCGCTGTCTCTTAGCTCAGGGTAAGCCTCTCCCATCAACCCTGCTACCACCGGAACAAGTTCGTGCATGAACGGCTTCTCGATCCCGAGTGCCTTTCCAAAGCGGACAGCCCGGCGCAAAATCCGGCGCAGTACATATCCCCGGCCTTCATTGCCGGGCAAGACCCCATCGCTTACCAGAAAAGTGCAGGAACGGATGTGATCGGCAATCACCCTGAACGGGAAACCGCGCTGGTCTTTATGGTACTGTTTCCCGCACAGTTCTTCGATGGCCTCGATTATCGGCTTGAGCAGGTCGGTTTCATAATTGCTGTCCACGTTCTGGAGGACAGAGGTGATCCGCTCCAGCCCCATGCCGGTGTCGATGCTTGGGCGGGGCAGGGGGGTAAGTTTTCCTTCTGCGTCCCGGTTGAACTGCATGAAGACCAGGTTCCATATCTCCAAATACCGGTCGCAGTCACAGGATCCGATGGCGCAGTTGGGCCCGCAGGTGTATTTTTCACCGCGGTCGATGAGTATTTCGCTGCACGGCCCGCACGGGCCGGTGTCTCCCATTGCCCAGAAGTTGTCCTTTTCGCCCATGCGGATTATTCTGCCGGCCGGGACCGGCGTCAACTCCCTCCATAGGCGGAAGGCTTCGTCGTCGTCCCTGTAGATGGTCACGTACAGCTTGTCTTCAGGAAGGCCGAGTATCGCGGTAAGAAACTCCCAGGCAAATGCAATCGCTTCCTGTTTAAAGTAATCGCCGAACGAAAAATTGCCCAGCATTTCAAAGAAGGTGTGGTGGCGAGCGGTTCTCCCTACCGTTTCCAGGTCGTTGTGCTTGCCGCCGGCTCGCACGCATTTCTGGGAGGTGACGGCACGTTTATACGGCCTCTCCTCCAATCCCAAAAACAGGTCCTTGAACTGGTTCATCCCGGCATTGGTGAACAACAGCGTTGGATCATTGTGAGGAACCAGCGATGAACTGCGTACCCGCGTATGCCCTTTTCCCTCAAAGTAGGCCAGGAATTTTTCCCGGATTTCGTTGCCGCTCAACATAAACTTACCTCCCAGAACGCAAGCCTAAAAATTAAACTCCCACCGCCGACACTTCCGTGTCAGGAACGGGAGTTCCCGCA
>Ga0067045_1003251_pt1 | contig 27337 bp, 24 predicted proteins | sample TerdegcTABiofilm_FD_59184 | JGI IMG/M metagenome (GOLD analysis project Ga0067045, IMG submission 59184) | Combined Assembly of (Gp0054472, Gp0054536) Wastewater bioreactor microbial communities from Singapore -Terephthalate degrading... | reverse complement strand
GTGAAACCAGAGTGCCACAGCCACTTCGCCGGGCCGCTGCGCCTGTGCCCAGACGCAGTCGAGTTGGCCCAGGCATTCGGCCAGATGCTGCTGGGTGTGATAGTGGCGCTGGGGTTCGGCCCAGGCCGCGAGCAGGCGTTGCAGCAGATCTGCGGGCGGCGTCAGCCCCAGGGCCTGCCATGTGCGCTGCCAGGAGGTCTGGAACAGGGAAGCTGCGGTGTCCATGGCATTGCTCTTTCCGGTTGACTTGATGAAAAATGGCTTGCAACGACCGCCAGTTCAGGGATTCATCCAAAAAACTGATAGCAAACCACGATGGCGGCGACCACGCCGGCCAGCTCGGCCACCAGCGCGCAGGGCACGGCATGGCGCGCGCGCTGAATGCCCACGGCTCCAAAGTACACGGCCAGCACATAGAACGTGGTTTCGGTGCTGCCCTGAATCGTGGCTGCAGCCAGAGCCGCAAAACTGTCCACGCCCTGGCTTTGCATGGTCTCGATCAGCATGGCGCGCGCTGCGCTGCCGGAAAAGGGCTTGACCAGCGCCGTGGGCAGGGCATCGACAAAGCGGGCATCCATGCCCAGAACGTCCACCGTCCAGCGGATGGCCGACAGCGCATATTCCAGTGCCCCCGAGGCGCGAAACACGCCAACGGCGCAAAGCATGGCGACCAGATAGGGCAGCAGGTTCTTGGCTACATCAAAGCCCTCCTTGGCGCCCTCGATAAAGCTGTCGTACACGGCCACCTTGCGCAATGCGCCCAGACCCACGAACAGCACGATCAGCGCAAACAGCGTGAGATTGCCCATGAGCGCGGAAAGCTGGGCCAGTGCCGCCGCGCTGAGCGTGGCCAGAAAGGCCATGAAGGCTGCCAGCGCCAGCCCCACCGGCAGCAGATAGGCCAGCACCACGGGGCTGAAGAGAGGCAGCCGCTGCACGAGTGCGACGCTGAGCAGGCCCACCAGCGTGGAGGCGGAAGTGGCCAGCAGAATCGGCAGGAAGACCAGCGTCGGATCGGCCGCGCCCTGCTGCATGCGGTACATGAAGATGGTGACCGGCAGCAGCGTCAGCGACGAGGCATTGAGCACGAGAAACAGAATCTGCGCGTTGGTCGCGCTGTCGGGCTGGGGGTTCAACTCCTGCAGCGCGCGCATGGCCTTGAGCCCCATGGGCGTGGCCGCATTGTCCAGCCCCAGGCCGTTGGCGGCAAAGTTCAGCGTGATCAGACCGAGCGCGGGGTGGCCGCGCGGTACCTCGGGCATGAGCTTGGCAAACAGCGGGCCCAGCATTTTTGCCAGCCATTCGACCACACCCGCCTTTTCTGCGATGCGCAGAAAGCCCAGCCACAGCGTGAGCGTGCCAAACAGCAGCACCATCACTTCGACCGACAGCCTGGCCATGGCAAACAGGGCCTGCACCATGGCCGAGAACACCTGGGCCTGACCGCCGAGCAGCCATTGCGCGAGAGCCGCCACGGCCGCCACCAAGAAAAAACCGAGCCACAAGGCATTGAGCATATGAGCGCCTGTTCTGTACTGCTGCCGATTGTGGCGCGAAACCAGGGGGGAATAGTGCTGGATGTCCGCTATCCATCGCAGATGCGAAGGCCGGTTTGCGGGAAGCATAGAGCGCTGCTCCGGCCTGAGTCCGGCTGCTGCAGACGTTCAATGGCGGCCTGCAGCCGCAGTCGCTCGAACCTTGCGTGGCACGCCGGTTGCGGCCAGTTCAGGCAGCAATCGGCACAAGCCGCGATAGAGCAATAACCGTACCGTACCGACTTGTTATGTCACTAGGGTTTCATAGTTGGTCTTGAACATGGCGAGCTTTCGCCCATAGAGATCCGTTAGCGTATGCAAACTTTCGTTCATTTTTCGGCGCCCAGGACAAGCTTCGCGCTCCGCGCCGTCGCCCTGGCAACTCTCCTGACCCTGGCAGCATGCGGTGGCGGCGGGGGGGGCGAAGAGACCGCCGAAGGCTATGTCATTCCCGGCCCGCCCGCAGGACTGGGCTCGCAGACGTTCAACACCACACCGCAAGCCGCCACCAGCATGCCTGCGTCGCGCACGGATGTGCCCAAGTACCGGGAAGATGCCACGGTCTACAACTCCGGCAGACACGATGCAACGGCCGACGGCAACAACTCCTGCTACGCCGATCACACCACCAACAGCACGCTGCGCATCCTGTCGGGCTTTCTCGACATCTGGGAGCCTTCCGAGAGGAAGATGAACGGCTTCAAGGCCTCCGACTATGCCGGCATTTTTGCCGCCGATGCGACCACGCCGGACAAGAACGTGGCCGGCAGGGAAGGCTGTGATGCGTTCGCCTTGACCAGCTGGAATGGCGTCTGGCATGTGCTGACTGCCGACAATACCAATGGCACGCCAGGTCAGGCGCCAACGGCCGGGACTACGGGATCGGTCAAGAGGAACGATCTGTTCCTGCAGAACATGGCGTATTCCTCCAAGCTGACCACGCAGACCAGCTACACCGATGCGCAGAAGGAAGATATCAAGCTGGACGATACCGGCAACAAGGTCACTCGCACCGTCATGGGCGGCTCGCTGGGCCCGCTGGGCCAGGCCTGGGACGATCTTGCGAAGAATCCCAAATCGGGATGGGGCGACACCAGCACGCAGACCAATCCCGAATTCGGCGCGGTGCTTCAGTTTGTGGACAATGCCACGGTGGGCAACATTGCTTCGGACAACGGGCCCAAGGGCTTCTACAAGTTTGCCCGTCCCTATCGCTGGTCTGCTGCAGACAGCAGCCTTCCGGTGGTCAAGGTGCTGCCTGAACTGCTGGCGCGCCGCGCGGCAGGCGATGACGCGGCGGCAGCCCAGACGAAAGCACAGCAGGACTCCGATTTCCCCAGTGGTCACACCGCCGAATTCGTGCGCTACTCCATGGCCGTTGCTTATGTGGCACCGCAGCGCTTCCATGAAGCGGTCGCCCGTGGACTGGAGGCCGGAGAGAACCGCATCCGCGCAGGCATGCACTCGGCATTGGGCGTCATGGGTGGGCGCATGCTTGGCTCCTCCGTCTGGATGCCATTCCTCAAAGGTGCCGGGGATCGAGGCCTGGCCTATACCGAAGCCCAGCGTGCGGTCGTTTTCCAGCAGGCCCAGGATCAGCTGCGGACCAAGCTCGGCGCGAAGACCGGGGTCGAGCTTTGGAATATCGCCCACTCGGCCAGTGTCAGCGAAGACCGTTTTGCGGATTTCCAGGCCGCCAGAGCCGATTATCTGCGCCGCCTGACCTTTGGCTTTGCCAAGGACAGTGCCAAGGCAGGCAAGCCTGCCGTCGTGCCAAAGGGAATGGAAACTCTGCTGGAGACCCGCTTCCCCTATCTGAGTGCCGACCAGCGACGCGCAGTGCTCAAGACCACTGCCATCGATTCGGGCTATCCGGTGCTGGATGACGAGGAAGGCTTTGGCCGCCTGAACCTGTTCGATGCGGCCAGCGGCTATGGCCGGTTTGAGGCCGACGTCAGCGTCACCATGAACAACCGTACCGACGGCTTCTGCGTCTCAGGTTTCTGCTCCTTTGATCGCTGGCGCAACGACATCAGCGGCGGAGGCAAGCTGACCAAGCGCGGAGACGGCACGCTGGCATTGACAGGTGCCAATACCTACAGCGGTGGCACCGTCATTGCTGCGGGCACATTGCGCGCCGACTCTTCGTCCGCGATGGGCAAGGGGGCGGTCTATGTCGATGGCGGCACGCTGGCCACCAACGGCCTCCAGGTCAATGTGGCAAGCAGCTACACCCAGAAATCCGGTACGCTGAATCTGGCTCTGTCCGCAAGCAGCGCCGGTACGCTGGTGGTGAGCGAGCACGCAGCGCTGGCCGGTGCGCTGAAGGTGAGCTTTACCCAGGGCTACGTTCCCAAGGCTGGCGACCAGATCGTTGTGCTAACCGCCAAGGGCGTACACAACAGGTTCGATAGCGTTGCCGTGGATGGCTTTGCCAAATCCACCGTGAGCTATGGCGATACCAAGGTGACCATCACGCTGGCCAGCTGAGCCGGCATGCCAGTCAAGGGCCTGCGCGGTTCGACCGCGCAGGCCTTTTTGCTTTCGGGGTGCCCGATGGTGCCGGGGCGCATGCATGCTCTCACTGGCCAGCCTCGATGGCCAGATATCGCCCGACCTGAGCATGGGCGTCTTTGAGTACCGTCGCCCGGCATTGGACCGCGAAGCTGGCCGCAGTAGGATATCGGCGGTCTGGCAGCCTATGTCGAGGGACGGCTGCGCGCCGTCACGGCGGTCACGCCGATTCGCAGGATCAGACGGGAAGCCTTGCATTGAATAAAACAACGAAGACGCTTTGGGAGCAGCCACACGGCAAAGGCCTGTCGCTGCTGATGTGCCTGTTCGGAATTCTGGGTCTGATGAGCGGCTGGATGCTGCTGGAGGCGGATTTTTCCGACGGCTGGCAGTCTTCAGGACGAGCCTGGTGGGCGCTGTTGCTGCAGGCCCTGTTGGCGCTGAACTCGGCTTTGTGCTTCACGCTGGTGTGGCTGCTGTGGACTCGCAATCGCGCAGCGGTGTTGGTGGGCGCTCTTTATGTGGCTCTTGGCATTGCCAGCCAGGGCGCCATGTCCTGGTATGTCTCCAGGCTGGGCAGCCGTGTCGATGCGTTGTCCATCGGCTTCTGGCTTGCCGAGGCCTTGTTCTGGTCGGCCATTGTGGCTTATCTGTACTGGCTGCGGCGACGGGCTGTGCTGTGCTGAGCGTCGTCGCAGCTGCAGGGAGGCGAGGGCTGCTCAGGGCTTTGCCAGCACGCGCAGCAATTGACCATCGGATGAATCGGTGAGCAGGTACAGCAGACCGTCCGGACCCTGGCGCACATCGCGTACGCGCTGGCCCAGGCGCGGCAGCAGCACTTCGGTGGCGGTGACCCTGCCATCGGCAATCTGCAGGCGCTGCAGTTGCATGGCCTTGAGCGCACCCGTGATGAAGGAGCCTTTCCAGGCCACGCCATAGCGCTCGCTGCTCAGATAGGCGAGCCCCGAGGCGGCGATGGACGGTACCCAATAATGCCGGGGTTGCTCCATGCCTGTTTTTTCGGTGATGCCGGCACCAATCTTGCCGCCTCCATAGTTTTCACCATAGGTGATGACGGGCCAGCCGTAGTTCTTGCCCGGCTCGATACGGTTGAGCTCATCACCGCCCTGCGGGCCATGTTCTGTCATCCAGAGCTCGTCTCCTGGCCCCAGTGCGGCACCCTGGCTGTTGCGGTGGCCATAGCTCCAGATCTCGGCCAGCGCATCGGGCCTGCCCGCAAAGGGGTTGTCGCGAGGCACGCTGCCATCCTTGTTGACGCGTACGATCTTGCCCAGATGGGTCTGCAGGTTCTGGGCCTCCTGCATAGCCTTGTAGCGCTCTCCGAGCGTCAGAAACAGCGAGCCGTCGGGTTTGCCGTTCACCTTGCGTTCCACGATGCGGCAGCCGAAGTGCAGGGCCGAATCGATCTTGGGGCGCTGGCTGAACAGAATCTGCACGTTTTCCAGGGTGCCGGAGTCGGCTGAAAGTCGGGCTTTGGCCATGGCCGTGCTGTTCTTGCCTCGGTCTGGTCCTTGCCCCGGCTCCGAGAAGCAGAAATAGAGCTGACGGTTGCTGGCAAAGTCGCTGTCAAGCACCACGTCCAGCAGGCCGCCTTGCCCGGCTGTGGCGATGGCAGGAAGGCCTTTGAGAGGGGCGTTGAGCCTGCCCCCGGCCTCCACAATGCGCATGCGGCCAGGGCGCTCTGTCACCAGATAGCGTCCGTCCGGCAAAAAGGCCAGTGCCCAGGGGTGCTCCAGTCCTGCTGCCACGGCTTGCGTGCCCAGCTCGGCGGCAGCCAGGGCGTGCGAACCGAGCAGGGCCAGCACGCTGCAACTCAGGGCTTGAATGGTGGTGCGATGCATGTTTTCTCCTCTTGGGTGGCTGGGTGGCAATGTGCTGTTTGCCTGTGCTTATGACCCGGGCTTGATGCAGTTTGCCAACAAAAGATTGCGCGCAGGTGTATAAATCCGGCTTTTGCTCGCCGCAGTTTGGCGAGCGGCCTGTGTGTGCACAACGCAGGCTTGGACCATATTCAACAAGGAACGCAGCCATGGGCGCGCAATGGAAAGCAAAGGGCAAGGCGCTGGTCGCCGATGCCAAGGGTAAGCTGTTTGGCAAGCTGGTCAAGGAAATCATGGTTGCTGCGCGCCTGGGCGGCGGTGATCCTGCAGCCAATTCGCGTCTGCGCATGGCGGTGGAAGCGGCCCGCAAGGCTTCCATGCCCAAGGACACGCTGGATCGTGCCATCAAGAAGGGGGCCGGCGTTGGCGCCGACGCCGTGAACTACTCCAGCGTGCTGTTTGAAGGCTATGCCCCCCATCGCGTGCCCGTGATGGTGGAGTGCCTGACCGACAATCCCAATCGCACGGCTCCCAATATGCGTGTCTGCTTCCGCAAGGGCCAGATGAGCGCCGTGGCCTGGGATTTTGACCATGTAGGCATGATCGAAGGCGAGCCTGAAAACGGCGCCGACGTCGAAATGGCCGCCATCGAAGCTGGCGCGCAAGACTTCGAAGCTGGCGAAGAAGAAGGCACCACCCTGTTCATTACCGATATTGCCGATCTGGACGCCGTGAGCAAGGCTTTGCCCGCGCAAGGTATCAAGGTGCTGTCGGTCAAGCTGGGCTACAAGGCCAAGAACCCCATCAGCATGAGCAGCCTGTCTGCCGAGCAGCAGGAAGAAGTTCAGGAATTCCTGGCCGGTCTGGAAAACGACGACGACGTGCAGCATGTCTACGCCGGTCTGGTGGACTGAGGCCATTGCAGCATGTCAAAGAGGGCGGCCCTGGGCCGCTCTTTTTTTGCCCTGAGTCGTCCCGGGCCTGCGGGCAGGCAGCAGCTTTCTATACTGCAAGTCTGCTGAACTGTCTTGTGGATCGACTTCATGGTTTTTTTGCCGCGCATCCCCGCGCCTGTTTCCCTGACCGCCATGGCGGTGGCCTTGCTGCTGGCGGGCCCTGCGCCGCAGGCGGCTGAACCTGCAAGGCAGACGGGGGCTGCCGGACAGGCGGATTTTCCCGCCGAACAGGATTCGCCTTTTTTGAGGCTGCGCCGTGCCGTGGTCGAGGCCGCACAGGCCAGGCGCTGGGACGATGCGACCGCGCAGGCGCGCAAGCTGCTGGACATGACGCTGCCGCGTGGCAATCCTTACGAACAGCTCGATGCTTCGGGTTTGCTCTACGCCTTGCTCTATCAGCAAGGGCAGTACCCGCAGGCCGTGTTGCAGACCGACCAGATGATGGCTCTGGCCGCCGCCGACGGCTACGACCCGGTCAGCGGGCAGATGCAGGCGCTGATACAGCGCGGTCTGACGGCCGCCATGATGGCCGGCGATCAGGGCGCACTGGCTCGCTATCTGCAGGCGCTCCAGCAGGAGTCCAAGGCTTTTGCGCCACTGTGGCAGTGGAATACGGCAGACCAGCAGCTGCGCTACCAGGCCGCGCAGCTCACCGTGCCGCTGGTGCAGGGGCGCTGGGTACTGGTCCAGCTGGAGCCGGCCAGGGATCGCAAGGAGGCCGCGAATCTGGAGTATGTCTATCTGAAACCCGATGGCAGGCGCCTGCGGGTCCGCATGCGGCTCGGCTATGACGTTGGTCTGAAAGACATGGACGCAGCAGCCAGGCAGAAGTCGTTGCAGCAGGAACGCAGCTTTTTTGCCAGCGAGCAGACGCCAGAGCCTGGGCTGAGGCTGCCGGCCCTGCCGTTCGCTGACGCCGTGCAAAGCCAGCAGGCCAGCCGCGAGAAAAGAGAAGAGAGGAGGCACGATGTCCTGCATCTGGACTGGGGGCTGGTACGCGGTAACTGGAAACTGAGCCTGCACGCCGAGCAGATGGACAGCGAGAGTGACAGCGCGCTGCAGCAGCTGCCCCAGCTGTGGCAGGCCATGCAATGGCCCAAAGCGCCCGAGCTGCCGCCCGAGCTGCCGCGCCAGGAGCGCGAGGTGAGCCATGCCTGGCGGGTCGATGACGATTGGTCCAGGGCCGGTCAACTGGCCCGCGCGGCCTTGGCCGATGCCCAGTTCCCCGCCGAGCTGGCACGCCTGAATACGGTGGCTGGCATCTCGGCCTTCAAGGCCGCTCAGCAAGCCGAGGCCGGCCGCTATCTGGAGCAGGCACTGCAGGCCTGGCCCTATGTCAGCCTGTTCAGGCTGGAGTCCGAGCTGGTGGACCTGGCCCAGCAATATGGGGCCGAGCTGGCGGCGCAGCAGGGTCGTGACGCCGATGCCGCGCGACTGATGCGCCAGTACCTGCGCAATGCCGGCGGGCTGCAGAACATCTGGGTGCATGCCCGGGACCCGAAGGTGGCCGACCTGGAAAATCGGCATACCGGCATGGTGCTGCCCATGCGTGCGGCCGGCTTTCATCTGCAGGAGTCGCAGGATTCGCAGCGCATGATGTACCGTGATCTGATGACGGGACAACTGCTGGGCCTGACCACGGGGCTGAAGATCCCCGAGTCCGACGAAGCGCAGGAGAAGCTGTTGCGCACCGCGCTGGAAAAGCAGTTCCGCTTGACAACGGGGAGCTTGAAGAAGCGCAGCTTCACTGCGCAGACGCGCTCCAGGGACCGTCGGCCTGAAGGCCGGCAATGGACGTTTGAAGTGAGCCTGCAGGAGAGCAGGCCGGGCGCAGCTTCCGTCAAGCGCGTCGTCTTCTGGATCGTTGACCAGGGCGCAAGCCGCGCCATCCTGCGGGCTCCGGTGGCGAGCCCGCGCGAGCAAACCCGGGCCGAGCAACTGGCCCAGGCGCTGAGTTGGTAGCCTTTTAACTATTGATACTCATTTGATAGCTGCTTTCGAAGGCTGGGCAAGGGATTGCTGCTTGTTTCTCTGAAATTCATCGGCAATCAGCGCCAGCCCCTGCCGGTAGCTGGTGACGGCAAACCCCGGAAATGCCTGCTTGAACTTGCTGGAGTCAAACAGATTGTCGTGGGCATAGCGGGTCAGTAGCTCTTGCAGCTCGGCCACGGGTTTCGAGATCAGGCCGGCTACGCCCAGTGCCCAGCGGGGCAGTCTGTGAAGGCGGGAAGAGCGGCCAAAGCTCTGGCTGGCCCAGTCGATCAACTGCTTGTAGTTGGGGCGTGCATCGTCGCATGGCAGATGCCAGGTCTGGCCGTAAGCATCGGGTGTGTTGCCCAGCAAAGCCAGTGAGCGGCTGGCATCGGGGGTCCAGATCAGGGTGCGCAGACGGTCGTCTCGCACCGGGGCCAGCGGTGTCTTGCCGGCCCTGAGTCTGTCAATCACCAGAGTGTTGGTAATGCTCTGCGTCTGGGCAGGGCCGTAGAACTCGGGCGCCCGTGCGATCAGCACGGGAATCTCCCCGCGTGCCATTTCGGACAGCACCATCTCGGCCATGGCGGCGCGCACCCGGCCTTTGCGTCCCAAGGGGGCGAATACCGTCTGCTCGGTCTGCAGCTGTGCGTCCTGCGGGTACATATAGGTGTTGTCGAAGTAGACAAACGGGGCACCCGCAGCGCGGCTGGCCGCCAGGGCGTTGCGCAGCATGCCTGGAAACTGCTGCTCCCAAAGCTGGGTATCGGGAGGCAGGCCTGCGGTGAAATAGACCACACTGCTGCCCTGAACGGCTCTGGCTGTTTGCGCGGCATCGAGTAGGTCGGCGGCTTCGAGCAGGTCCGAGTCATGTATCTTGCGTGGCCTGCGGCTCACCAGCTTGAGCTCATCGGTGTAGTGGCGCTTGAGTTCGCGCGCCAGCTCGGTGGCGATCTGCCCGTTGGCGCCCAATATGGTCTGCATTCCTGCTCCTTGATGAATAGCTTCACCAGCCTTGATGGCCGGGAATGGTGCAAGCGTAAGCTTGAAGCTTGGTTTAAGGTCAAGCGCAAATTACGCAGGAATGACGGGCCCTCCCGCTCAGTCCGGAGGGAGAGCAGGCTTGAGCGAGGCATAGCGCGCTTCACCAGCAGCTCCCATCAGGCAGCCGTCTACTCACAGCTTTGCGCTCAGTTCAACTGCTGGATATGAACCAGTCGCAATGCCCTCTGGAGTTCCTGAGCCATGGCAGAAAGAGCCTTGCCCCGTCGCGAGATCAAACCGATGCTGCGCAATACCTGCGGCTCTACCAACGGGATGCCGCAGAGATCGGTTCCGCTGATTGCGTGCTGAGGGACCGCGCCCACGCCCACCCCGCGCCGAACCAGGCTGAGCAGGCTGGGGACATGTTGAACTTCGCATACCCAATGGGGTCGGGTGACGGTGTTTGACAGAGCCTGGTCGATGAGCAGGCGATTGCCGCTGCCTTGCGCTTGAGTGACACAGTCCTGATGTGCCAGCTCACTCCAGCAAATGCTGCTGCGGGTGGCCAGAGGATGATCTTTGCGGCAGGCCAGCACAAAAGACTCCGAAGCCAGTTCTTCGAAGTCGAGGTCAGGCTCGCTGGCTCCGAGATAGCCGATTCCGAAATCCACTTCGGAGCGCGCCACGGTCAGCAGGATGTCTGCAGCGGGTTGATCCAGGATGCGCAGCCGAATGCGAGGGAACTGCTTCTTGATCTGATGGATGGCGCTCGCCACCACTGTATCCACGACAGAAGGGATGCAGGCAATGGTCACCAGACCGTGCAGCCGTTCGTTGAGTTCGGTCATCCCTATCAACGAGGCCTCCAGTTCGGCCAGTACATGCTGGGCACGAGGCAAGAAAACACGTCCCATGGCATTGAGTTCCACTTTGCGAGTGGTTCGCTCCAGGAGCTTGAGCGACAGGGCTTGCTCCAGTTTTTCGACTCGTCTCGATAAGGCCGGTTGGGAGATGTGCAGCAACTCGGCTGCGCGCTTGAAACTGGCCAGCTCTGCCACAGCCACAAAGGCTTTGAGATCAGCAATGTCGAAATTCATTTGAAAAACGCATCAATGAGAAGATTTTTTGCAATTTACTGCATTAATTAAATCACTGATCATTCGCCCAGAACATAAGAAACGGAGACGAAATGCGAGGCTTGGGTGATTTCAGAAAAGCGTGGCTCGCCGCAGCCGCTGGATTGATGCTGGTGAGCTCGGCAACAGCTCAGGGAAAGTGGCCCGAGCGTCCTATTACGCTGGTTGTTCCTTTTGTGGCCGGTGGCGGTACAGACAGCATCGCACGTGACATAGCCAGCCAGTTGTCAAATCGCTTTGGCCAGCCAGTTGTCGTTGACAACAAGGGTGGGGCAGGTGGCTCCATCGGCGCGAACTTTGTGGCAAAAGCCAAGGCCGATGGTTACACGCTGCTGTTTGCGACATCCACTTTTGCGACGAACGCAGCCATTGATCCCAAGCTGCCCTACAAGCCGGAAACTGACTTTGCTCCGGTGGCAATGATCGGTCGTGGGCCTCTGCTTCTGGTAACCAACAAGGCTCTTGGGGCGAAGTCGGTCGCGGATCTGCCAAGGATTGCCAGAACACGCGAAGGCGGCATCAATTACTGTTCAGCTGGTGCAGGCAGCATCAACCACCTGTCTGGCGAACTTTTCAGGCAGCAGGCGACGCTTCCAATGACGCATGTCCCTTTCAAAGGCAGCGGCCCTGCTGCGCTGGAATTGCTGGCAGGTCGTGTGGATGCATTCTTTGCCACGGTGCCGACCATTCTTCCGCACCTCAAGACCGGCAAGCTGGAGCTTCTGGCCGTCACCAGTGCTCAGCGCTCCAGCCTGTTTCCGCAGGTGCCCACCATGGCAGAAGCCGGGATCAAGGGCTATGACGTGACCACATGGTGGGGTGTGCTTGCGCCCGCCGGGGCGTCACCAGAGATCGTGAATCAGCTCAATCAGGCCGTTAATGCAGCCGCCGCTGCTGAGCCAGTGCGCTCGCGTCTCAAGCATGAAGGCGCAACGCCTATTTCCCTGAGCCCGAAAGCCTTTGCCGCGGAACTTCACGATGAGTTGGGCAAATGGAAAGCTGTGGCAAGCAAGCCCGGCATGGAGCTCTGAGCATGTTGCCATCCCACGACCCATCAGGCCTGGTGTCGAGAAGACAGGTGCTGGCTGCCATCTGCGCTGGCTCTGCAGCGGCGGCCGCGAGCATGGCAAGAGCGCAGGCAGGCTTTCCCGGGCGGCCAGTTACAGTCGTCGTTCCGTATGCGCCAGGAGGACAGGGCGATGTATTCGCACGACTGATTTCCAGCGATCTGGGCAAGGCACTTGGGCAATCCGTGATCGTTGACAACCGTCCTGGCGCCAGTGGAGCGCTGGGTACACGCATGGTGGTGCGCGCTGCCGCTGATGGCCTGACACTGCTGCTGGGCCAGACCGGAGAGATCGCCATCAACGGTGCGGCCATGAAGAGCCCAGGCTATGACAGCCTGAAGGATCTGCAAGGTGTGGCCCTGGTTGGTGACTCTCCGCTGGTGCTGGCGGTTCCTGCCAGCGCACCATGGAAATCGCTGGACGACCTGATCGCCGCAGCCAAGGCGGCGCCAGGCAAGGTGGCATACGCTTCGTCCGGTACGGCAACGCCCGGGCACCTGGCCGCAGCAGCCCTTGCAGAGGCCGCCAAAGTGCAAATGGTTCATATTCCCTACAAGGGAGCCGGTCAGGCGATCACCGACCTCATTGGCGCGCAGGTGCAGTTCTTCATGGCCAGCACGCCATCCATCCTGTCACATATCAAAGGCGGCAAGGTGCGGGCATTGGCGGTCACCGGTCTGGAGCCCATTGCGGCGCTGCCTGGGGTGCCCACGGTTGCAGAGAAATTTCCGGGCTTCGAATTCAGTCTCTGGGGTGGTTACTTCGCTCCCAGGCAGACGCCGGCGCCGGTGGTGCAACTGCTGTCGCAAAGAATCAACCAGATCGTGCAGCAGCCCGCGTTGAAGCCACGCTTCGAGGCAGAAGGCACTTTGGTCAAAAGCTATACGCCGCAGGAGGTGGATGCTTTTGTCCGCAAGGAAATCACCAAATACCGGCAACTGGTCCGAAGCACTTCCGTATTGATTGACTAAGCGTTGAAAAAAGAGAGTTGAGTATGAAACTGGTTGTATTGCCCGGCGATGGAATCGGCCCGGAAACCATGGCCGCCACAGTGGAGGTGCTGGAGGCTGTATCTCATAAGTTTGATCTGAATCTGGCCCTGGATCACGATATCGCGGGCCACGAGAGCCTGCGCAAATATGGTGCGACGGTCACGCCGGAACTTCTGGCCAAGGTCAAGGCTGCTGACGGCCTGATGCTCGGCCCCATGGCCACCTACGACTTCAAGGACGAAGCCAAGGGGGAGATCAACCCCTCCAAGTTCTTTCGCAAGGAGCTGGACTTGTTTGCCAACATCCGGCCTGCGCGAACCTGGGCTGGCGTGCCACACAAGGTGAACGACTTCGATCTGGTCGTGGTTCGTGAGAACACCGAAGGCTTCTACGCAGATCGCAACATTGCATCGGGCGGCAGTGAAATGCTGATCACGTCCGACGTGGTCGTCTCTCTTCGCCGGATCACCCGCGAATGCTGCGCACGCGTGGCGCGTTCGGCCTTCGAGCTGGCCCAGCGCCGGCGCAAGCATGTCAGCATCGTCCACAAGGCCAATGTGCTCAAGCTGGGCGACGGCATGTTCATTGAAGAATGTCAGCGTGTCGCCAAGGATTTTCCCGAGATTGAGGTCGACGAGTTCATCGTCGACGCCATGATGGCCCATGTGGTGCGTGCGCCTCAACGCTTTGACGTCATCGTCACGACCAATATGTTCGGCGACATCCTCTCTGATCTGACGGCCGAGCTGTCCGGCAGTCTGGGCCTGGGAGGCTCCGTCAACGCCGGCCAGCAATATGCGATGGGGCAAGCGGCTCATGGATCTGCGCCAGACATCGCGGGCCAGGACATCGCCAATCCGTTTTCGCTGATCTTGTCGGCCAGCCAGTTGCTGAACTGGTACGGTCAGCGCAGCAATGACATGCGGTTTGTGCGGGCCAGCGAGGCCATCGTCACCTGTGCAGGCCAGGCTGTCGAGCATGGCGAGGCCACGCGCGATGTGGGCGGTCAGCTCGGCACGGCTGCCACAGGCAGCAAGCTGGCACAGCGTATCGCTGCGTTGACGCTGTGAAGCCGGGAAAGGCGAAGTCATGGAGGTAGTTGAACGAAGTTCAAGGACGGAGGCCGGGCCTCCGGCTTTCCGCTGCGACACGCACACCCATGTATTCGGGCCGCAGCATCAATATTCCATGGATCCGATGCGGCACTACACACCGCATCAGGCATCTGTGCAGGCGCTGCGGCAACATTTGCAGGCTATCGGCATGCAGCGCGTGGTGCTGGTGCAGCCAAGCGTTTACGGGTTTGACAACCAGTGCCTGCTGGATGCCCTGGCCGAGCTCGGCGACAGTGCGCGTGGCGTGGCAGTAGCACCGCGCGACGTCAGCGAGGCTCAGCTGAAGGTCTGGCATGCAGCAGGTGTGCGAGCAATCCGCGTGAACCTGCAAAGCTCGGGCAACGAAGACGTCGCCTCGGCTTGCAACGAACTCTCATACTGGAGTGAGCGCGTCTGTCACCTGGGCTGGAGTATCCAGCTGTACATGGCTTATCCGGTGCTGCAAGCCGTGAGCACGCACCTGAGTCGGTTGCCGGGGTCTTTTGTCCTGGACCATTTCGCAATGGTGCCGTTCTCGGCTACAGCCTCTCAAGATGACGGATTGCTGCTGCGGCTTGCTGAAAGTGGCTGCATATTTGTCAAGCTTTCCGCGCCTTATCGTCTGGCTGATGCGCAATGGGCACGCGCCTGGGCAAGACATCTGGTGAGCCATGCACCACACGGAGTGCTGTGGGGCAGTGACTGGCCGCATACAGCCAGGGATGCTGGCGTCCCCGCCTTGGAGCCTAGTCAGTTTCGCACGGTGCCTACCCAGATCATCCAACAGGACATAGGTCACTGGCTGATGGATGACAATGAGCAGCAACAGGTGCTGGTGAAAAATCCTGCGCGCCTGTTTGGCTGGGCTTCAGGTTGAGTGCTCAATTGGGCTGAAAGTGTCCAGCACACCAGGGCGCAACCGCCTGGCTGCTCGAAGACAAAGGTGGCTGAGCGTGCCGCGGCATTTGCCCAGAACATGCCCAGCGCTACCGGGGTGATTCTGCGTGGACATACGCGCTTGGCATCACTAGGTCGACAAAGGGCTCAATCTCTTGGGCCCAGGTCGGTAGAAGCAGTCCACCGGAGCTTCCCGAATCGACCAAACTTCAGTGCAGCGCGGCCCCCGAGGGGACGACGACACCGTACAAATCGGCAATGGTCGCCAGCGCGCAATGATGCAACTGCTTTGCCTCTACGTCTGCCACGGCACTGCGCAGCGGGCGTGTGGCGCAGGCATCGGCCACGATGGTTGGCTGGTTGCCGCGCAGAAAGGCTCCCTCGGCCGTGAATGTCACGCACATATGTGTCATGAAGCCGATGATGATGAGTTGCTGGCGGCCTGCTGCGTCCACCAGCTCGCCGAGATTGGTTCCAACAAAACTGTTTGGGGCCTGTTTCACCACCACGGCTTCGTCGGCCATGGGCGCCACGCTGGCGTGAATCTGCCCGATGTCCTTCCTGATGTCGTAGGCAGAGCCCGCGCCGCCGTCATGCATCACATGAATGATCTTTGTTCCCGCTGCACGTGCGCGGGCAAGCAGGGCTGAGGCTGCTTCCAGCGCAGGCTTCCAGCCCGTGAGTTCCATCACGCCGTGTGTGTAGGTGTTCTGGTAGTCCACCAGCACCAAGGTGGCGTTGGCCAGGTTGGCAGGCGAGGCGTCGAGAGCGTTGAGTTCTCTCAGGGTCTTGGAGGGGGTCATGGTACGGCTTCCTTATCAATGTTGAGCAATGAAGAAATGGTAGGAACGTGGAGTAATGTCTGCAATGTCATATAACATGCAGATTCAGACATTCTCTGCAGGCAGCACATGGAACGCCTCATCGTCATCGTCCTATTCAATCAGGTGGATCTGCTGGACATGACCGGTCCCGCCGAAGTGTTCTCGCTACTCGAGCGTGAGATGGATCAGCCCACAGGCTATCGTGTGGTGCTGGCGGCCGAGACATTGGAGGCGGTGCAGACCTCCGCAGGAGTGCGTGTGCTGCCCGACATCACCTTTGCCCAGTTGGCGCGCAAGCGCATCGACACGCTGGTAGTGCCTGGTGCGGTGCAAAGGAATGCGGCGCGCGAGTTGCGCGCCGTGGTCGACCCGCAGGTCGTGTCTTGGGTGAAGAAGCTGGCTGCCCGTACCCGCCGCGTTACCTCTGTCTGCGTGGGCGCACATGTGCTCGCCGCGGCAGGGCTGCTGGATGGCAAGCGTGTCACCACGCACTGGTCCACCGCGCAGCAGCTGGCGGCAGAGTACCCGGCCGTGACCGTGGATGCCGAGCCGATCTTTATCCGCGAGGGCAATCTGTGGACGGGAGCGGGTCTGACAGCCTGTCTGGATCTGGCACTGGCCCTGGTGGCAGACGACTTCGGTGAGGCAGCAGCACAGCGAGTGGCCCGGCAGCTTGTCATGTTCCTGAAGCGGCCCGGCGGGCAGAGCCAGTTCAGCGTAGCCATAGCCCAGCCTTCGACTACACGTCGCATGGACGCGCTACGCCACTACATAGCGCAGAACGTTGCTAGGCCGCTCACGCTGCCGGTTTTGGCCGAGCGAATCCATGTCAGCGAGCGACAACTGGCCCGCCTGTTCAAGACCGAGTTGTGCACCACACCTGCCGCGTACATAGAGTCCGTGCGTGTGGAGATGGCACGCAACCGCCTTGAGACGTCCGATGAGTCATTGGTGCGCATCGCCACTGCCTGCGGCCTGGGCACTACCGATACGCTGACTCGCGCGTTCCGCAGGCAACTGAACACCACGCCTGCCGAATACCGCAGCCGATTTCGCACCCATGAATAAAGAGGCTGGCCACAGAACCGGGCAACTCATGCGTAGCTACTGCTCAAGCGTTCAGACCAGGTATCACCGGCTCGCAGCTTGCAAGCGCTGCCGCTCAGATTTTCTTGCTTGCTTTGCTCTGGCAAGCTTCCAGTTGAAACGGACATCGGATGCCAGGTCAGGCATAGTGGCTGTCTCTGTCAGAGACTGGCATCAATCTCTGCATCGATACGGAAGCTCAGCGGGCGAGCAGGTATCGCAGAATTGCTTTTTGCACGGGCAGCAATAACGACTTTTGACTGTAGCCGGAGAAGCGGGGATATTGCACCGGGTCAAATGCAATCTCGCGCCCAATGGAAAATGGCGGTGTCGCAAGCAGCATGGGCATGCCCATGCAATCCAGATCTGCCACAGTGAGTGACTTAGCCATTGCTTCGGCACCGCTTGGCCAGCCATCGGTAATGACATTGTCAGCGGCTCGGGATGGAGCTGATGCAAATTCAACGTATGGCAGGGTCTCATGTAGCCGTTCATCGCAGATATGCATGATTGGCAGTTGCAGCGAGAAAGCCAGCTCGTGCCACGACCGCAGCACATTGGTCGTCGGGCCCCACAAACAGATGCGGGCTTGCTCAATGGGCGCTATCGACCTATCAATGTAGAAAGCGTCAGTCAGCACCTCACATGGGTGCCCCATGCCGGACATGGCATTGATTACCTGGCGTTGTGATGCAAAGGCAAACTCAGCGAGGCGCTGATGATTCGATTCCCTCACGACATAAGCATCGTAAAAAGGGTCGAGATAGCCGGCCAGATCGGCAGCTCTCTCGGGTGTTTTGAGCAAATTGGGCAGCTCGACAAATGATAAGCCAAGCTCTTGAAACGTCTGGATGAAGCTTGTGCGAGTGCGAATGCCGTTGCGTTCAAACGACCAGGCCACCTTGCGCTGCAGAGGTTGGCAGGGCGTGTCGACGAGTGCCCAAATGGCACGCACCTGCTCAGCGTTCAGTTGCGAAAGGTCGATAAGGTTCATGGCATGCCGCTCGACGAGACTCCGGGCAGTATCTCAGAGACTTTGCCTTCAAGATCACGCGTCTGGCTAGCCACCCCAATGCCACACTTCGTCAGCATCTGGGTTTGACCGAGAGTGGCGATTGACCTGCCGCGGCTTTCTAGCCTAAGCAGGCATACACCCGAACATTCGTTTCGATGAATTTATTGAGACTGCTCGCCCTGCACAAGAATTTTCAGCCATGACCAGCGTGCTTGATAGGACTCGGCCTTGCGTTGAAAGAGATCACGGTGCGGCGTCAATGGGTTGGGCGCCAGAATGCCGTCATAGATCAAGCCGAGGTTATTCGGAGCATAAAGTTCATCTGGGCGAACTCCCACGCAAGTCGCTGGAATAAGAAAGCGATCTATTCCGTCGGAAGAGCTGCGTAGTGCCTTGTAAGGATGACCGAAATATGACTGATACCACAGGTGAACCCGGGCTTGGTTCGTTACTTCGACCCTGATACCTAAATCATGTAAAACATGATCAGCATGCGCTTGTACTTTCTGTTCGGCAGTTTCAGAGGTACTAGATGAATCAAAGTAAAAAAGATCGTAATCCTTGATGGAATCCTCAGGATTCCTTTGTGCCTGCAAATTCCACACTGTCTGGAATAGGCAGCCTGCCACAAGCCATCCATCTGGGAGATTCAAATCCTTCCACCGTTCAAGAATCGTACGGTTGTTGACGTTTTGGAGGATATCCGCAACAAATCGCTCAGGGGTAGGCATCTAGACAGGCAATCCAAAGGTGAGAAGGAGGCTCTGATCGATTGTGCCCCACATACCCAAGATCGTTTCTGGCCGGGAGGCTAGTGTCTCAGAACGACCCATTGCGGTCGCTCGCAAGATCACTCGCCAGTGTCTGCTTTCGGCGGTAGTGGTCGCTCGACACTGGAAGCCGGATGACTTTTCCTGACTTTTTGATTTAAGCGTACTTGTTACCATTTGCTCATAACGGCCTGGAGGGTGTACGTGAGCAAGGCATTTCCGCAGCAAGCTCAGCACAGACGGTCCATGCGATCCACCGTGCGCATGGTGACTCTGGGGGGGCGCTCGCCTGGCTGGCCTTGGTGGCCAGTCTCGGGTGGTGGATGTCACAGAGACTTGTGGCGTCGGAATTGGACCGTTTGGCGGACAGCGCTGAGTACGAAGCCAAAACAACCGCACGCATCATGGATCGGCTTTTCACTGAAATGGTGAGTGTGGCCAACATGGTGGCACGTCAGGGACTGGTGATCCAGCTCGCCACCCGCTATCGCACGGATCCGCCAGGCCTGGTTCAGCTCACACGCCAACAGCGCGCAGCTCAGTTCACGCAAGACCCGTTGGTGCGCAAAGTTGGTGACTTCATGAATGAGCTGTCCAGCGATCTGCGCTATGCCCGCATCTACATGAACAATATGTCGGACGACACGATCACAGCCAGCAACTGGGCTGAGTCCGACAGCATCGTGGGAATGATCTATTCAGGTCGGCCTTATCTCGTTGACGCATTGCGTGAAGGCAATGGCCATTCGTTCGGTATCGCGCGCCTGAACAAGACGCCATCCTATTTCGTGGCTAGCCGTATTGAGAGCGAAGACGATAAGCCCCTAGGTTCCGTCACCGTCAAGTTCGATGCCCCAGATATTGTTCCCTACTTATCAGGGAGCCACATTGCGCTTATCCTGGATCGCCAGGGTCGCGTGACCACAGCGTCGTCCGCGCCATTCATGCTACGCAACGCGCAAGCGCTTCTACCGCCAAGTTTCGCAGTTGCTGATGGAAGGAGCACCTTCCCGGAAAGTGGCGAAAGTCCAGGCGAGCCACTGAATGCGCGCGCAGTCTCCAACACAGATCAGTGGATCATTGACGGCAAGTCCTACCTGCTACGGCATGAACCGCTCTCCAATACCCAATATCAACTGATCACACTGGCGACTGTGGATCACTTGCCACTCATGCGTAGGCAGCACATCGGGTTAGCTGGGCTGGTAGCGTCGGTGGGTCTGCTTTTCATTCTGCTTAGCGGTCATGCGATTGGACTGATGGTGGAGCGACGGCAGGACGAGTGGTACGCGGCCAATCATGATGCACTAACCAATCTGCCAAACCGACGCAACGTGCTGGGTCAACTGGAGCAGTTGTTCGCTCAGGCGAAGCAAATGCAGCAATGGGTAATGGTGGCCTTCATCGATCTGGATGGGTTCAAAGCGATCAACGACACCTATGGCCATGAGGTCGGCGACCAATTCCTTGTCGAAGTCGGTCGACGCATGAGTACCGGTTTGCGTAAGAGTGACATGCTGGGACGATTAGGTGGTGATGAGTTCGTCGTCATTGGACTGATTGCCCCGCCAAGCCTCGCAGACCAGGACAAGACCCTGGAGGCTATGCGCAGCCGCCTAGCCCCGCTGCTGATCGGGCGGTATGAATTTCCTGAATGCAGCCTCGACTATCCCGGCGCTAGCTTCGGCATCGTGATGGTCGATCCATCCATCAGCTCGACACAGACCGTGCTCAAGGAGGCTGATCTGCGTATGTATGCGGACAAACAAGCAAGGCGGAGGTCGCAAAGGGAGTCGGCAAAGAGTGACGCAGCCGGTGAAACATGGAAACTGCCAGAGCACAGTACACGGATGCCGCTGCCAACCTAGCTCCAATGAACGCAGGATGTCGGCCCAATGCACTCGAAAGTGCGTCTAGGATGTTGGCCGTCATTGGCATATATGAGCTAAGCGACTACAGATAACTGCAGCAGTCGTTCGGAGGTGCCCCGCGGCTGTCCGCTAATGGCCGGTAGCAGCCTGCCGCCAAGGAGTGCTCACTATCCGTCGCTGTCGTTTGCTGCACCTCGATCAACGCCTGCAGTTTTTGATTGCCACATCACCATCGGCGCGACTCCAACGCCAGTATCTGCTACCGGGCTGTCGCCTATTCATCTTCCTAGGGGCTAATGCCTCCTCAGAATCTGGAGATGGTCCAGTGCAGGTTTTTTACTGGGTCGCCACATCAGTTCGAATCAGCCTCTGGGTGGTACTGAGGGGGTCTTCGAAAATTCCCGATTTTCAGCGAGCGTGATTGTTACGACGATGGGTCCACTCAGTTCAAGTGGAGACAAAAATGCGATTCGAATTCCGTTCAATTGCCACACGGGCCCGATATGCCGGACATGGCTTGTTCATCGCAGCGGCCTTGTCTGGCGCGCTGGCGCAGGCGGGCTCCTTGCCTTTTGACATGGCAACCACCTCCGAACAGCGATTTCAACTGGCCTTGGAAGCCCAGACTGCAGGTGACTACACCCCTATGCTCGCGTTGCTGCGCCAGGCGGCCCGCGATGGCGAAGCTCAAGCGCAGGAAACACTGGCATGGGTTCTTCTGGCCGGCCCAAACTTGTACGGTAATGCGGTGAAGGCGGATCGCTGCGAGGCAGCTCACTGGCTGCGGCAAGCCGTCGCAAAGGGGAGTCAAACGGCCAGAAGCCAGTTGAATTTTCTGAACCGCCTGCGAAATGCACCGAGCGGCCAGACGGCCTGCGCATCCGAGTGGAAGGGGTGACATGCACAAAATCCCTTTCAGATCGCAGCGTCATCTTCAAGGATGTGCCACGTGCCCAACGTGACTGGGGGGCATGGCACTGTGTGACCGCTACCGTCCGATCAACGACGGTCAAAGATCGGCCGGTAGCTTGCTTTCCAGTTTTGCGCTTGCTTGGACATGGCCTTGCTGGAGCTAAGGAGGAATGTACCGAGCTTGATCCTCGGAGTTCATTGACCACTCAAGCGCTTGCCAAATGACACCGCATAGGCCTGGGAGCGAAAGCGGAGCACCGGATCATTGGTGGGCGCAATGCCGTCGGCCATCACCATCGGATCAAAGTTGATCGGCTCGCACAAGCCTCCTTTCTGAGTCGAAGCGCTCGTGATCGTCAAGGTGCCAGCCTTGAACTCAGGTCGCTGTGCGGGCCATGATTGCGTGGGGTCATCCTGCGGATCACCCGGCTGCCCGACCGTCACCAGCATGTCCCAGCGAGCCGGTTTTTTCGATGTACTGCTGATCAATGCGGTTTCCAGAAAGTCCGTCCCAGCCGTCTTCAGCGCCTCGTTGCTCAGCGGCTTCTCCCCTTCCTGCGGTACGAAGCGCCAGCGCACCAGAGTCACCTTGTCCTGTGCATTGATGAACTTGAAGGTGTGAATGCCAAAGAATGCGCTGCGGGTGTAGCTGTCGGGAGGGTTGTGGCTGGCCAGATATTGCGCCTGAGCCAAGCTGTCAGGATGGGAGGCCCTGAATGCTTTGAGCTTTTCCGGGTCCGGTTTGCCGGTGGCTGGATCGGGGCGCTGAGCTTCGGTCAGGTCCAGAAACGTTCCGGGGTGGGCGGCGCCGAACATGGGGGTGTTCAACATGGTCATCTGGTGCAACTGTCCCTTTGAGAGCTTGAATTGCAGGGCCATTCCACGCGCGCTTTGGGCAACATCTGGAACCTTGGGGTTTCCTCCTGCCAGCGAGAAGCGCGCAATCACCGGAACGGCTTGGCCGGAAAACAGTGCAGAGCGCGAGTAGCTGGCGGCCTCGGCGGTAGCGGTGAACTCGCCCACCGCGCAGGTCCCCTTGATGTGATTGCGGCGCTCTCCCTGATGAACGCCAAAGGTCGCTTCCAGGGCCTGGACCACCCGCGGTGCCGTCACTTCCTGCTCGGCTGCCAGGGTGAAAACCGGCGACACCACCATGACACAGCTTAGCGCGAGCTTCATTTTTCGGAGCTTCATTGCTTCTTCCTCTTGATGATCCAGGCTTGAGTTCTCAGGGCTTGGCGATGTGCCAGCTGTTGTTGAGCAATCCATCTCCCGTTCTGTCTCCGGGCTTGGCATCCTTGGCCCAGTAATAGAGAGGACGGCCCTTGTAGGCCCATTGCTGATCACCGTTGTCGCGGACAATCAAGCTCCAGTCACCGGTAGCCGTCGCACCCGGGGCCATCGTCAGAGGCGGCCAGTTCGTGGCGCAGCCACCGTTGCATACGCTCTTGCCGGATCCGGCGGCGTCTTTGTCGAAGACATACAGCGTCATCTGGTTGGGGCCCACGAGCACGCCATTCATGGCAGAAGCGGGCGCCTGCGCCTGCGCCTGGGCGGCAGTTGTCACGGCACAGGCCGCCAGGAACACCGAGGTGAGGGGGGCGAAGGAAGCGAGACGGGTCATTGAGATCTCCTTGAGGTTGACCTGCTGTAAACAGTTCAAGGACGTTGTTTATTCCATTGGAATCTCTGGCCGTTCATCCTCCGAGACTGCCCAGGCAGGAATCGCCGTACTCCGCGCAAGGCGATCTGACCATTGGTGCTCGATATGAATCGGCGCTTCAACTCCTTGAAGCACAGGCTTCGCCGGCCTCAACGACCGGGAATGGTGTAGGCGTGAGCTTGAAGCTCGGTTCAAGGTCAAGCGCGGATTGCGCGAGAATGGCGCACATGAAGATCGGAGAACTCGCCCAGCGCACAGGTCTTGCCGCATCGCGCATTCGTTTTTACGAGCGCATCGGCCTGCTGGGCGTTGCCCAGCGCCAGGCCAATGGCTATCGCAGCTATCCCGAAGAGGCGGTGCTGGCGCTCAGGCTGATTGCCACGGCGCAGCGGGCCGGCTTCAGCCTGCAGGAGCTGCGCCAGCTGCTGCCCGAGGATCTGGAGAAGTGGCAGCATGACGAGTTGCTGGCCACGCTGCATCGCAAGCTGCAAAGCATCGATCTGATGCTGGCACAGCTGACGCAAAATCGCGCCGAACTGGGCGAGCTGATCGCCCAGATCGAGGCCAGACCCGAAGACATGGACTGCGCCGGCAACGCTCGGCGTGTGCTGTCGCAGATGCGCTTGCTGGGGCGGGACGAGGAGGCGGCGGGCCGGCCCGCTCAGCCCAGCAACTGAGCCACCTGCAGGGCAGTGGCCCGGGCCGACTGCGGGTTCTGCCCAGTCACCAACCTGCCGTCCGTCACGACCTTGGAGACAAAAGGCAGGCAGGCTTTCTCATACTGGGCGCCGCGCTGGCGCATCAGCGCTTCGGCGTTGTACGGCACTTTGCCGGCCACACCGGCGAGCCTTTCCTCCAGCCAGGAAAAACCTGTCAGCCTGCGTCCGGCGACCAGCAGCGAGCCGTCGGACAGGCGGGTTTCGAGCAGACCGCAATAGCCGTGGCAGACCGAGGCAACGACGCCACCGCGCTCATGGATGTCGCGCGTGATGCGCTGCAGTCCCTGCGAGGATGGAAAGTCCCACATCACGGCATGGCCGCCGGTGAAATAAATGGCATCAAAGTCTTGCGCGTCCAAGGCATCAGGGGCGGCCGTTTTGGAGAGCAGGGCCATGCGCGCTGCATCCGCGAGCCATGCCCTGGCCGTGGCATCCCGGTTCGGCCATTTCAGCGAGCGCGGCTCCAGCGGCGAGCGGCCGCCCAGCGGGCTGACCAGTTGCTGCGCATAACCCTGCCTGGCAAAGACTTCCCAGGCATGGCTGAGTTCCGACAGCCACAGTCCGGTGGGCTCGGCAGGGTCATCGTAATGGGCGACGTTGCTGACAACGTGAAGAATGCGACGAGGCATGGGGAGTCTCCTGTGGCTCCCAACTTAAGCTTGAAGTTCAGTTCAATGTCAAGCATGCGGTGTGCTGGAGGTATTCCTGTTTTGATAGCTTTAATCGCTTGTTAGGTAAGGGATTGATCCGGTCTTTATAGATATTTTCCGAGCCGCGCTGCCAGCCATCCTGCTTTGTGATGGTGGCAGGCCTCAGCCTGGCTGCCGAGGTTTGCTTTATGCGTTAAGTTTCAAGCTGCTGTCCCTGAGCGTGCACATGCTTGGCGGACCCGAGTTTCCCGGATTTGTCTTGAAAGGTGCCCATGGTGCACAAGCGTTCTCTCGTAAAAGCCCTGGCAGTTGCCGCCCTGGTACCTGCCGCATTGCTGGCCCAGGCCCAGGCCCAGGATCTGGCCGTGACCGTCGGCGTGACGGCCGGCCCCCACGCCCAGATTGCCGAAGTGGCCAAGCAGGTTGCGGCCAGGCAGGGCCTGAAGGTCAGGCTGGTGGAATTTGGCGACTTCATCCAGCCCAATGCGGCGCTGTCCACCGGCGATCTCGACGCCAACATCTACCAGCACCAGCCCTTCCTCGATGCCCAGAACAAGGACCGTGGCTACAAGCTGGTGCCCGTGGCCAAGGCCGTGAACCAGCAAATGGGCGTGTACTCCAGAAAGATCAGGAAGCTGGCCGATCTCAAGAGTGGCGCGCGCGTGGGCATTCCCAACGATCCCACCAATGGCTCGCGTGCCCTGATGGTGCTGGCCAAGCAGGGATTGATCACGCTCAAGGCCGATGCCGGTGCGCGCGCCTCGGTGCTGGACATCACGGCCAACCCCAGAAAGCTCAGGTTTGTCGAGCTCGAAGCCGCCCAGCTGGCCCGCGCCCTTGATGATCTGGATGCCGCGGCCGTCAACAGCAGCTATGCCGTGGCAGCCGGCCTGTCCCCCCAGGGCGACTCCCTGGCGCTGGAAGATGTGAACACGCCTTATGTGACCGTGCTCATCGTCACGCGTGCCGGCCACGAAAACAGCAAAGGCTTGCAGGCCTTTGTGAAGGCCTACCAGTCACCCGAGGTCAAGGCCTTTGTGGAAAAGACCTTCAAGGGTGCCTACACAACTGCATGGTGAGCGCATGAATCAGCCCTGGAATCAACTGGATGAGGCGCTGTTCGAACGCGCCAAGACCTTGCTGGACGAGGAATGGCTGAGCCGTGACGCCGATCTGGCGCCGCTGCTGCCTGTGGTGCTGGAGCGCGGTGTGGGCCAGGATTGGCACAAGGCCGGCACTTTTCGCCACCATCTGGCAGGTGTGGCGCGCTCTCTGGCGCTGTGGCAGCAACCCAGGCAGGTGCGCCAGCTGGGTCTGCTGCACAGTGTCTATGGCAATGCCTTTGTCGATCTGGTCAAGTTCGATGCCGGCAACGAGCGTGAGCAGCTCAAGAGCCTGGTCGGGGAGCAGGCCGAGCATCTGGTCTATCTGTTCTGCACCATGAGCCGTACCCAGTTTGTGCAAAAACTGCTGGCGGGCGAGCTGGGAGCCGACGGCAGCCTGCAGATCGAGCGCAACGGCCCCGAGCCGCGCGAGACCATCAGGCTCACCGCCTATGAAGTGGCTGTGTTCGCGATTGTCAGCATGGCCGACAGCATGGAGCAGTGGTTCAGCTGGCAGGAAGACATCTATTCGCGCTTCCCGGCCGTGGACCACAGTCGTCAGCAGGCCGTGCACTGGGCGGCGTCGCTGTGGCCCGGCCCCATGCGCCCCAGCAGCCGCATGCTCAGCCAGATCAGCGGCCTGGGCCGGGCGCTGCAGCATCCTGCGCTCAAGACCCGGCTGCCGCTGCCGCCTGTGTTTGCGAACTGCAGCCAGCTGCTGAGCGCTGGCAACGAGGCTGCGGCCGTGGCACTTTACTGGTCGGTGATTCAGCTCGATCAGCCGCTGGTCGATCTGGACGCTGCCACCGCCACGCTGGAGCAGGCCGTGGCCCTCAACCCCTGGGTGGGCGAGCCGCAGATGGTGCTGGCCCAGCTCTATCTGAGTGCGGGCCGCAGTGCCGATGCCGCCCGGGCCGCCGAGAGCGCGCTGCAGTGCTTTTGCAGCTGGGGCAATGCCTGGGACAAGCGCGTGCAGTGGGATGCCTGGATTGCCTGGACGCGTATCTTGCTGCAGTCGGCCCGGCAGGACAGCTGGCCTGCCCGGCTGGACAAGCTCAACAATATGGCGCTGAATCAGAGTTGAACCGGATCTCATATTGATAGCTGTCAGCGCTTGATACATAAGCGCTGCAGGCTGTTTTGAGCATGAAAAAAGCCCCAAGGCCTTGCGCCTGGGGCTTTTTGTTGGCAAGCAGCCGTGCTTACTTGGTGCCGAAGATACGGTCGCCCGCATCACCCAGGCCGGGCAGGATGTAGCCATGGCTGTCCAGTTCGCGGTCCACGGCGGCGGTGTAGATGTCCACGTCGGGGTGGGCGGCCTGCATGGTCTTCACACCTTCGGGGGCGGCCAGCAGGCACATGAACTTGATGGACTTGGGCGCGCTCTTGTCCTTGAGCTGCTGCACGGCCGCCACGGCCGAGTTGCCGGTGGCCAGCATGGGGTCGACCACAATCACGTCGCGCTCGCCCATGTTTTCGGGCATCTTGTAGTAGTACTCGACGGGCTTGAGCGTCTCCGGGTCGCGGTACAGGCCAATGTGGCCGATACGGGCGCCGGGCACCACGTTGAGCATGCCATCCAGGAAGCCGTTGCCGGCGCGCAGGATGGAGACCAGGGCCAGCTTCTTGCCGTCGATGACCTTGCCCGTCATTTTTTCCATGGGCGTCTCGATCTCGATGTCCTGCAGCGGGAAGTCGCGCGTCAGCTCATAGGCCATCAGGGTGGACAGCTCGCCC
>Ga0067045_1028798_pt1 | contig 27352 bp, 17 predicted proteins | sample TerdegcTABiofilm_FD_59184 | JGI IMG/M metagenome (GOLD analysis project Ga0067045, IMG submission 59184) | Combined Assembly of (Gp0054472, Gp0054536) Wastewater bioreactor microbial communities from Singapore -Terephthalate degrading... | reverse complement strand
TGCCGCCGGTGAATGGCCGGATAGTCGGGCCGCGAGGCGATCGCCGCCAGCTCGCGGCGGGCGGCCGCCAGGTCCTGCTCGGCCAGGTAGCTTTCGGCCAGCCGCAGGTGCGCGCTGCTGCCCGCCGGCGCCGGCCGATCGGCCCGGGCGACGACTGCGCGGGCGTGCTGTCGGGCCGCCGCCCCATCGCCGCGCAGCCAGGCCGCGTTGACCGCCCAGAGCGCCTCCTCGATCTCGGTCCGGCGCTGCCGCGCCCTCGCCTGCCGGCAGCGCTCCTGCCGCTCATCCTCTTCCCGGTCGACGCGGCGCGTCTCCCAGACGCCCACATGCGCCTGACCGCGGCAGGCGTGGATCTGGCCGGTATCCGGCGAGAGGATGACCACCGCGTTGGTGCTGACGCCGTCGTGGTCGTGGCGGCACACGCAGCGGCTGGGTCCGCCCGCGTGATCGGCCAGACATCGCTGGAGTGCCTCGATGCCGATCGGACCAGGCTCAGCCGCCAGCAGCTCGGCGAGTCGTCGCTGTCGGTGCAGGCTGGAAGCCCCCGGCGGACCGACTTCCAAGGCGGCGATCTGGCTGCTCAGCGCATGGTTGCAGTGCACGAAGGTCGGGCCCTCGATCGACAGCGCCACCGCCGTCGTGGCGCTGCACTCCAGGCCCACCACCTGCCCGCCAGGTCCCGCCACGTAGTAGTAGTGAGCTGCCGCGCGCGGCGCCCAGCGGACAGCGGCCACCGCGGCGGCGAACGAGCGGGCGCGCAGGGCGCGGTGCAGCATAGTGAGGTACTGGACGCCTGGCCGCACGTCCCGCGTGACCAAGTTGGTATTGCCCACCGCAATGCCTGCCGCATTGATGCCGATCAGCGTCAGGCAGCCCGTCAGCGTCACCGCCCACGTCTCGGGCGCGTCGCTGGGGCGCCGGTGCACCAGCCGCACGTACGGCAGGTTGTCGGTCAGCAGGTCCCAGGTCTGCCCGAGCAGCAGCCCGCCGGTCGCCGAGCGTTCCGGCATCACCACAAAGCTCGAACAGCCACAGGCCGGCGGCGCCGGACCGTACCCCAGCAGATCGCGCAGGTCGGTCAAGCCCTGCAGCGCATAGCACTGTTCGAGCGATAGACCAGCCCCGCGGGCGATGCCCGCGAACTCCTCCCAGCCGTCCGGGTCCCAGATCCGCGTCAACGGCAGGCAAGACCGGCAGACCGCCAGGATCTGTTCCTCGCTGCAGGCGCGCCCGTTCGTCTGCGCGTGGCGCCTGGCCGCCTCCAAGCGCAGGGCGTACAGCGCCTGCGCCTCGGCCCGGCAGGATTCGCCGAACGCCTCGCCCATGGCCCGCGGCGAACCCGACAGCTCGATGATCGGCAGTTCCATGGCGTCCCCTCCTGATGCCCCGCAAGATGCGGGCGCCGACCACCGCCGGTCAACCGGCCACGCGGGCTTCGCCTCCGTCGGCAGCCCCCCAGCCGCAGAGGTCCGGTCGATGCCCGACGCTGGCCCCCCCGCCATTGTGCATTCGCGAACCGCCACCGAGTATATCCACCCGTCGCCGCCATTCGGACCGCCGCGTTCGCCCGCCCGCCGGGCGCCGGCGGGGCTGGCACCGTGAAGCCGCTGGAGAAAAGAGGATCGATGCGTCCGCGCATTCATCTGGACCGTGTCGCCGCGCTGTCTTTGTTGGCGGCCCTGTGGCTCTCCGTCGATGCTGCCTGCAGCGGTCCGCCGCCGCTCAGTGCCGTCATCATGATCTCCGACGGATGCGGGTACAACCAGATCGCCGTCACCAACCTGTTCACCACCGGCGAATTGGCGGCCCAACCGTATGAGCTGTTCCCCGTGCGTCTGGCCATGCAGACGCACTCGGCGGGCCAGGAGCCGTACGACCCCGCGCGGGCCTGGAGCGAGTTCGAGTACGTGCGTCGGCACGCGACCGATTCGGCGGCCGCCGCGACCGCCATGGCCACCGGGGTCAAGACCGAGGACGGCGTCATCGGGCTGGATGCCGAGGGCCGCGAGCTGGCCAACGTCCTCGAAGCGGCCGAGTCCTGGGGCAAGGCCACGGGCGTGATCACCACCGTCCCGTTCAGCCACGCCACGCCGGCTGGCTTCGTCGCGCACCAGCGCTCGCGGAACGACTACGAAGAGATCGCCCGCCAGATGATCGAGCGCAGCAGCGTCGACGTCATCATGGGCTGCGGCCACCCGTGGTACGACGATGACGGCCAGCAGGTCGATGCGCCACTGGGCTACCGGTACGTCGGTGGCCAAGACGTTTGGGCGGCGCTGGCGGCCGGCCAGGCAGGCCTCCAGATCGATGCTGACCACGACGGCGTGCTGAACGATCCGTGGCACTTGGTCGAAGAGCGCGAGAGTTTCGTGCGTCTCGGTTCCGGACCGGCGCCCAAACGCGTGCTGGGGGTGGCTCGCGCGCACTCGACCCTGCAGTACCGGCGCCGCGGCGCCACCGATGCCTTGCCCTTCGCCGCGCCGCGCAACGAAGATGTGCCTACCCTAGCGGAGATGACCCGCGCCGCGCTCAACATCCTGGGCAGCGATCCGGAGGGCTTCGTGCTCATGGTCGAAGGCGGTGCGGTCGACTGGGCTTGTCACGACAACCGGGCGGGGCGGCTGGTGGAGGAAGAGGACGATTTCAACCGGGCCGTGCAGGCGGTGATCGACTGGGCCGACCAGACCGGCCGGGCGACGCGCACGCTGATCATCGTCACCGGCGATCACGAGACCGGGTACCTGACGCGCGCCGCCCGCGACTCGCAGGACGTGCCCTGGGCGTACGAGCCGCCGGCCAGCCGCGGGCCGGGGCAGATGCCGGCCCTGCAATGGAACAGCGGCAGCCACACCAGCAGCCTGGTGCCGCTGTTCGCCCGAGGGCCCGCAGCCGAGGCGTTCCGCGCGCACGTCGTGGGTCAGGACAGCCACCGCGGTCCGTACGTCGACAATACCGCCATCGCGCACGTGGTGCTGGCCTGCCTGAGGCAGTCGCCGTGACGTCCAACGCGCAGCCCCGGGACGGCGGCGCACGCCCGCGCCCCCTCCGGTGCCCAGCGACCGCCGACTTGACAGGCGCCTCTGCGCAGCGCTCTGTTGGCGCGTCAGCCGGCTCGTTCACCGTTCGCGGGAGCGTGATCCATGCATGTCGATCTTGACGGCCGCGTGGCCCTGGTCACCGGCGGGGCGCACGGCATCGGCCGCGCCATCGTTCAGGCATTGGCTGCCAACGGGGCTTTCGTCGCCATCGTGGACATCGATGCCGCAGGCGCAGCGGAGACCGCGGCCCGCATCGGCGCGGAAGGGGGCGCCTGTCTGGGACTGGCCGGGGACGTGGCCGACGCAGCCTCCATGCGCGCCGCGGTGGACGCCATCGTCTCCCGATGGCAGCGCCTCGACATCCTGGTCAACAACGCGGGCATCAACACGGCCAGCGAGCGCGTGCCCATCGACCAGTACCGCGACGAGGACTGGCAGCGCATCCTGCGCGTGGACCTGACCGGGGTGTTCGTCACCAGCCGTCTCGTCGTGCCCATCATGCGCCGAGGCGGCGGCGGCCGGATCGTCAACATCGGCTCGGTGGCCGGGCTGGTGCCGCTGCGCCTGCAGAGCGCCTTCGTGGCCGCCAAGGCCGGAGTGGCCAATCTCACCCGCTCCATGGCGCTGGAGCTCGGGCCAGCCAATATCCTCGTCAACTGCGTGGCCCCGGGCTCGACGCTGACGCCGGGCACCGAGGCCCTGTTCTACGGCCAGCACGGCGTGTACAGCGACAAGGCAGCCAGCCTGCTGGCCCATATCCCGCTGGGTCGCCCGGGGACCACCGCGGAGATCGCCCACGCCGTGCTCTTCCTGGTCGCCCCCGAGGCCAGCTACATCAACGGCGCCGTGCTGCCGGTCGACGGCGGCTGGACGGCCGGGTACATCCGCGATTTCTAGCCTGCCCGCCCCCGCGTCAGGACATCCGGAAGTCGATCTCCGGCGGCACTGGGTACTCGCGCCGCACGCGCTCCTTCAGCGCCGCATCCACCGGGACGCCCTCGCGAGCGCTCAGCCGCTGCTCGTGGTACTCGAACCACAGATGGGACAGTGAGCCCTCGCCCTCGCGCAGATCGTCCACGACGATGCCCTCGTCGAACAGGGCCTGCACCCGTTCGAAGTCCTTGAGAGCCAGGGCCCCCCGGGCCGCCAGCAGCCGAATGCGGCCGGCTGCCTGCACCTCTGGACTCAACTGCTCGATCAGCTTCAGCCACTCGTGCGCCTTGCCGGCCGCCAGCAGCCGTTCGCCGGCTTCCACGGCCAGAGGCAGCAGCTCCGGCCGCAGCCGGCACGCCTCCTGGTAGAGCCGCACCGCCTGGTCCTGGTCGTTGTCCTCCCACGCCAGCACCGCCAGGTTGCGCCGCGCCCACGGCGTGTCCAGCCGCTGCAGCGACCGCTGCCAGGCCGCGCGGGCCCCTTCCCGGTCACCGGCATAGTAGCGCATCACGCCGAGGTGCACCCAGGCGAGCCAGTCGTCACCCGCCGCCGCGGCTTTCTCGAGGGCGTCGCGCCATTCCCGCTGCACCATGTAACCCCGCGGCGAGGTGGCCGTCGCTCCGGCGGTGAAGGTCCCGCGTTCGAGCAGCTCCAGCCACGGCTCCTGCTCCGGGCCCAGGCTCTGGTCATCGAAGACCATCGCCGCCGAGCAGAACGGCCGTTCGCCGGCCGCAGCCCGCCGCCGCAGCTCCAAGGCGCCCCACCCCGAGCCCCGCTGGATGATCTCCGCGGGCGGCTGGTCGACCCAAGCCGTCCCGCGCGCGAACTCCGCGTCCACCGCGGCGCGCGGGATCAGCGCCTCCAGCCTCTCCGCCGCCGCCAGCCGGGCGGTGCGCCAATCCTTGCTGTGCACCTGGCGGGGGTCGGCCTCGAGCAGTCCGTAGACCTCCAGCCAAGCCCACTCCGTGCGCGGCGGCATGGGCAGATGCTCCATCTGCGTGCGCGCCAGACCCGACTGGATCTCCAGGTACGGATGGCCCGGCTCCGAGAGGAACTCCTGCCAGCGCTTGCCGCCGGGCCCGGTGCCCCAGAAGAACAGCTTCCGGCCTTTCAGCAGCGCGGTGCTGCTCTGCACCACGCCCCGGCCTTGTCCGTCCAGCGCGCAGATGAATGGCCGCTCGCCATCCGGGATATGGAAGAAGAAGTCACCCGCATGCTTGCTGTTGACCGTGTACGAGGCATCCACCCCCTCGACGTACGGGATCGGGATCAGGTGCAGTCCCTTCACTCCGTATCCGTACCCATACGCCTCGTCCGCCGGCACCAGCACGCGCACGTCCGGGGCTTCGGGCGCCGCCATGTTCGACCACCAGTAGGTGGGCATGACCCGATCGTGCGGATTCAGGATGCGAATGCGCACGTACAGCACCGGCGAACCATCCGGCAGGTACGCGTCGATCTGGAACGGCGTCTGGCGGATGCGCTCCCATTCGTACAGGCGCAGCACCGGCGTGCCCGTCGCGGTTCTGGCGCGGGCCGCGAACAGCGGCGAACAGGTGAAGGGGCAATGCCCGATCATGCCGATGTTCCACTCCACGCCGCCGCTGAACCAGGCATTGCGCAGGGCCAGATTGGCCGGCTGGAACACCGGGTTGCGGCAGAGCAGCTCGCGGCCGCTGGGCTTGTGCTCCAGCGACCACAGGCGGCCGCCGAGCTGCAGTGCGAACGTGGCGCGCAGCGTCTCATTCTCCAGCACCGCGACCAGCAGCCCCCGCCGCCGCCGCTGGCGGTTGTACCCGTCCTGGATGGTGTACGGGAGAATGTTCGGGATGCGCGCGTACGCCATGTTCTCCAGCATCTCGTCGGGGATGCCGGTGCCTTCCGGCTTGGTGGCGTGGACATCGCCTGGGTTGGCCAGCGCCGGCAGGGGATTCTCCGGTCCCAGCTCGGCCGCAGGAAGCTCCATGGTCTCGATGCGCAGTTCGCTCACGATCGTACGTCCTCCGCAAGGGGAAAGGCCCGCCGGCGCTCAGGCACAGTGCATGCGCCCACAGCCACGGCGGACGAAGCGCCGGCACCGCCAGGCTCGAGCGTAACCAAGTACGCACCGGCGCCACAGCAGGCAAGAGCCCGCGGCCCTGGCGGCCAAGGCCGCGATCCGCTCCGCGCGCCGAGCCCCCGCCCCGAAGAGTCGCACCGCCGGCAGCGCGGCGCGGCGCCGGCCGCCGGCCGTTGCCTTGTGCTGCGCGGACATTGGCCGCGCGGTTGACAACACCACCCCGGACGTCCACCATGGGGACCGCGGCTGGCCCTGCCCGGCGCGCTGGTCGGCGTGCGCGCCGGGGTGCCCGGGGCCGCCCGCCGTGCCTTCGAATACCCATCCAGGAGCTTTCGATGTTCTTTCCGCCAGAGCTGATCCGCAATGCGCGGGCCAACGCGGCCCGCTATCCGTGGGCTGCGGCCCTCCGCCAGGCGACCGTGGACGCCGCCCAACCGTGGCTGGCCATGAGCTACGAGCAACTCTGGGAGCTGATGTTCGGGGCCACCATCCCCCGCTCCTGGATGGTTTGGTCCAACGGCCACTGCCCCAGTTGCCAGCAGGGAGTGCCCATGTACCAGTGGCGGGTCGACTACTTCGCGCACCCTTGGAAGGTCCGCTGCCCCCGCTGCGGCGAGCTGTTCCCCAAGAACGATTTCTACGCGTTCTACCGCTCCGGCTTGGACGAGCACGGGGTCTTCGCGCCCGAGCGGGCCGACAGGTCGCTGCTGGTCAACAGCGACCATGCCGATCCCGGCGACCCGCGGCAGCGCTTCGGCGTCGACGACGGCAACGGGTACGCCGAGGGCGACAAGCGCTGGCGCTTCATCGGCGCCTACCTGGTGTACGGCCAGTGGAAGCAGGCCATCGTCGCCGGCGTCAAGCGGCTGGCTGCCGCCTATCTGTTCACCGGCGAGGTGGAGTACGCGCGCCGCGCCCTGCTGCTGCTCGATCGCATCGCGGACCTGTATCCCACGTTCGACTTCAAGACCCAGGCGATCATGTACGAGGGGCCCGCGCACGCCGGGTACGTCTCCACCTGGCACGATGCCTGCGAGGAGGCACGCGAGTTGGCCTTGGCCTACGACCAGGTCCGCGCCGCGCTGGCGGAGGACTCCGCCCTGGTCGAGTTCCTGTCGGCGCAGGCGCGCCGGTACCGTCTCGACAACCCCAAGGCCTGCATGGCCGACATCCACCGGAACATCTGCGAGCGCATCTTCGCCGACACAGTGGCCAATGCCTGGAAGATCCGCTCCAACTATCCCCGCCAGATCATCGCCCTCATCGTCCTGAAAACGGTGCTCGGCTGGCCGCAGAATCGGGACGAAGTGATGGCCATGATCGACGCCATGCTCGAGCAGGCCACCGCCGTGGACGGTGTGACCGGCGAGAAGGGACTGGCCGGGTACAGCGCGTACACGATCCAGGGACTGGCCGGCTTCCTGGCCTACTGGGACCGGGCCCTGCCGGGAGCTCTGGAGGCGCTGCTGCAGCGCCACGCGCGGCTGGCGCAGACCTATCGCTTCCACATCGACACTTGGTGCTCGGCCGGGGGCGATCCGGTGCGGCGATACTATCCGCAGTCCGGGGACACGGGCGGCTTCGCCACGCCCGTGCCGGTGTACGTCGGCGTCCGGCTGCCGCAGGCGCGCGTCGCCGGCCACGTGCTCGCGCTCGACGCGCCCACCGAGCCGTCGGCCTATGGCTTCCTGCTGCGGTTGAGCGAGATCACCAGCGACCCGGCCTTCGCGCAGGTCGCGTACCTGGCGAACGGCCAGACCGCGGACGGGCTGCCCGACGATCCGTTCGACCCGGACCCCGAGGCGTTCCAGCGACGACTCGAACGGATCATCCGCGCGCACGGCGCCGAGCCCCGCGTGGACAGCGTCGACAAGCAGCAGTGGCACCTGGCCGTCCTGCGGGCCGGCACGGGCGCCCACGCGCGCGCCGTGTGGCTCGACTACGATTCCGGCGGCGGTCACGCCCATTTCGACGCTCTCAACCTCGGCCTGTTCGCCAAAGGGCTGGACCTGATGCCGGATTTCGGGTACCCCCCCGTCCAGTACGGCGGCTGGAGCGGTCCGAAATTCTCCTGGTATCTGATGACCGCAGCGCACAACACCGTGGTCGTCGACGGTGCGGACCAGATACAGGGAGCCGGCCACACGCTCCTGTGGGGCGAAGGCCAGGGCGTCCGGCTCATCGAGGCGGAGGCAGCAGCGCCGGCCCGCTGCCGCCAATATGAGCGCACCGTGGCCCTGGTGGATCTGGACGAGCAGGATTCCTACGTCATCGACGTGTTCCGGGTCGTCGGCGGAAGCGATCACGCTCGCTTCCTGCACAGCCACTTCGGGCAGCTGGCCACCCCGGGTCTGCGGCCGACGCCCGCGCCCGAGTTCGGCCACGGCACCCAGATGCGCGGCTGGCAGCGTCTGGACGCCGCCGCTGCGGACGGGCCGCCTCCGCCCGGATGGCAGGTCGAGTGGCACATCGAGGACCGCTGGCATCTGCTGCCGGCCGGCGCGCAGGTGCGCCTGCGGTACACGGATTTCACCACCGCTGCCGAAGCGTACACAGCCGAAGGTTGGGTCTCCTTGGGTGCCCCCGCGGGCACCGAGGAAGCGTGGATTCCCCGGCTGCTGGTGCGCCGGCGGACAGCGACGCCGCCGCTGTCCTCCACCTTCGTGGGCTTGCTCGAGCCGCATGGGTCCCAGCCCCGCCTTGCCAGCGCCCGGCGGCTTCCTGTCCGCGGCCTGCGCGGACGCGCCTTTCCGGACAGCAACGTCGCCCTGGAGATGACCCTAGAAGACGAAACGCGCGATCTGTTCCTGTCCATCGATTCGCAGAACCCTCCGGTGTTCCGGCGCCGCCTGGCGGTCCAGCCCGATTGGCGTCTGCGCACCGACGCCCGCGCCTGCTGGGTCCGCCTGGACGGGCAGGGCCAGGTGCGCAGCATCGCCGTGTGGCAAGGCCAACGCCTGCGCGTGGGCCCCGTCGTGCTCGCGCTGCGGCAACGTGCCGACTTCCTCCAGGTCAGCTTCGTGCACAAGCGAGCCCAGGTCGTGGCGGGTGATGCCGCGCTCCTCCGTGGCGTTTCGTTTTCGACCTGAGCGAACAGCCCGCTCCGGTCTTGCCGGCAGCGAGGATCGCGGCGGCATGGCGCGGCGCCGGCCAAGGGCCGTGTCGGGCGGCCAACCCCAGCCGACACCAGCCCCGCCGCCCCCTGCTGTCGCGGGAGAACTGCTTGACGGCGCGCCCGGTGCCGGTGCTAGTTGTGCCCGGTCGCGCACCACAGGCCTTCCCCGTTCCATGCGCAGGTGCGATGGTCTCTACGAGCATCCTCGACGTGGTCACCCACGGCGGTCTGGTGGCCAAGCTGCTGCTGTTGGTCATGTTCGCCTTCTCGGTGGTCTCGTGGGCCATCGTCGGTCAGAAGCTGGTCGAGCTGCGCCGGGCGCGGCGGCAGACGGCCGCGTTCTTGCGGCTCTTTCGCTCGGACCAAGAAGCGGCGCTGATCTACCGCCAGGCGCGCGAGCTGCGAGGATCGCCGGCGGCGGCGCTGTTCTGTTCGGTGTACGAGTTCTTCGTCAAGCAGCCGCGCCGCCGCGGGGCGTGGGCTGCGCAGCGCGAGGATCTGTGGAAACTGCTCGAAGGCATGGCCGGTCTACATATGGCCCGGCTCGAACGGTATTTGCCGTTCCTGGCGACGGTGGCCAACGTCAGCCCGTTCCTCGGTCTGCTGGGCACGGTGTGGGGCATCATCACCGCGTTCTTCGGCATCGGCCTGCAGGGGTCGGCCAGCCTGGTGGTGGTCGCTCCAGGCATGGCCGAAGCGCTGTCCACCACGGCCGTCGGCTTGGGGGCCGCGATTCCGGCCGTGGTGGCTTACAACTATTTCAGCTCTCGGCTGGCCGGCATTCAGCGCGAGCTCGAGCGCTTCGCTGCGGAACTGGTCATGGTGCTGGCGGCAGAGCATGACCCACGGTCTGCGTGATGGGAGTATTCGGGCGTTCGCGGGGCAAGCCGCTGTCCGACATCAACGTGACGCCGCTGGTCGACGTCACGCTGACGGTGCTGGTGATCTTCATCCTGACCGCCCCCACGCTGTTCCAGGAGCTGCCCGTCAGCCTCCCGAAGTCCGTCGTGGGGCAGGCGCAGATGCAGGAGGGGATCGTCATCACGCTCGACGAAGGGGGCATCATCGAGATCGATCACGAGCGCGTCGACACGGCGCAGTTCAGCCAGCGTCTGGCCGCGGTCTTGGCGCGCAAAGAGAACGCTCCGGTCTTCGTCCGGGCCGATGAGCGCGTGCCTTACGGGAAGGTGGTCGACATCGTCGGCCGGGTGAAGGCAGCGGGGGTGGAACGCGTCGGCCTGGTAGTGGAGACCGTGGGGCCGACACCAGCACGGCGATGAGACGGGCCCTGGCGATCTCGGCGGCCGTCCACCTGCTGGTGATCGGGGCCGTGTATGCAGGCTCGCGGGACCGCCCGGCGGGCCCGCCTGTGCGCGTGTACACGGTCGATGTGGTGAACTGGCCGGCGCCAGCGCGCGGCGGCCGCGGCACCACGCCCGCCACGGTGGCGACGCCCCGACCGCCGACGCCAGCGCCCGCTACTGCGCCCAGCAAGGCGACTACGCGCAGCGGGGTGAAGACCTCGACCGCGCCATCGCGGGAAACCGAGGCGCCTCGGGGCCAGCGGCGCCCGCGAGGGTCTGCCAGCGAGGCGACGCCAGCGCCCCCGCCGAACCAAGGCGGCGGCCTGGGAGTGGGTCAGGGCAGAGGAGGGTTGCGCATCGACGGTGAGCCCTTTCCTTACCCGGAGTATCTGCAGGACCTCGTAGCGCGCATCGAGGAGAGATGGCAGCCGCCGCCTGGCGGTCCTGGGCGGCGGGCCACCGTGTATTTCACCATCGAGCGACAGGGCCGACTGGCCGCGTCGCGCGTGGAGGCAGGATCCGGTCATCTGGCGTTCGACCAGTCGACGCTTGCTGCCGTGGTGCAGGCCAGTCCCTTCCCGGCGCTGCCGGCCGGGTTCTCTGGCGCCCGGTTGAGCGTACATCTGGACTTCGTGGAGTGAACATCGTGCAGCGGACAGCCGCGGACAGGCAAGAGCGCCCATGATGGACACTGGGACGATGACCAGCACCAAGAAAGCGATGCGTGCGGCGAGCCTGATCGTGCTGTGGGCAGCCTGCGGGTGGCTGTGGCCGGGTCCGGCAGGGGCCCAGCGGCCAACGTCGCAGGAAGCCAGCGATGCCGAGGTCTTCCTCAGCGTGCACGGCCGCAGCCGCATCGTGCCGGTGGTGCTGGTCCCGTTCGGCGACGAGACCGACCCGTCAGTGGATCCGGCCCTGGCCTCCGGACTGTTCAATATCCTGCGCAACGATCTCCGTCTGAGCATGCGGTTCGACGTGCGCGTGGACTCGGTCGGACCCGATACCAGCGGCTGGGGTCCATTCCTGGGCCGGTGGGGAGCGTCCGGCGCGCGGGCGTTGGTGCGAGGCGTGCTGCGGCGCGCTTCGGGAGGCACGGAGCTGTTCGCCAGCGTCTATCGGCTGCCCGATGCCCGCCTGCTGTTGGCCCGGACGTACCCGGTGGTCCCGCCGGCAGGCCGGCAGACCGCGCACCGCCTCAGCGACGACATCGTGTACGCGCTGACCGGGAGTCGCGGCATCGCCCGCACGCGGATCGCGTACGTGTCGCGCTGGCAGGGCCGCCGCGAGATCTTCGTCGTCGACTGGGATGGCCACGATCCGGCGCCCGTCACCAGCGATCGGGCCACGGCGCTGTCCCCCTCGTGGTCGCCGGACGGCTCCAGGTTGGTGTACTCCTCGATGCGCGGGGGCATCTGGGGGCTGTACCTGCTGGAGGTGGCCACCGGGCGAAGCACGCCGCTGCCGACGCCTTCGGCGATGAACACTGCCCCCGCCTGGTCGCCGGACGGCAAGTCGATCCTGTTCGCGATGAACAATGCGGGGAATATCGACCTGTATACCGCGACGGTGCCCGACGGCCGGCTGCACCGGGTGACCCAGCACCCCGATACCGATACCGAGCCAGAGTGGTCGCCGGATGGCCAGCGCATCGCCTTCGTCTCCGATCGCACGGGCCTGCCGCAGGTCTACTTGGCGCAGCGGAACGGCAGCGAGCTGCGGCGCCTGACATGGGAGCCCGACGCGTACGAGGGATCGCCGGCCTGGTCGCCGGACGGCCAGCGCCTCGCCTTCGTCCGTCGCGGCTTCGATGGCTTCGACATCTACGTCAGCGATCTCGGCGGTGGGGCTCCGGTGCGGCTGACCGAGGGCGACAGCAACGAGAACCCGGTCTGGTCGCCCGATGGCCTCCAGCTAGCCTTCTGCCGCAGTCGCGGCACGTACAGCGACATCTGGATCATGGCCGCGGATGGCAGCCAGATGCGCCAGTTGACCACCGATGGCACCAGTCTGCTGCCAGCGTGGTCGCCGCGGCCGCCGGAAAATGATTAGATTATGGCTCGTCAAGGGCAGCGGCGTCGGCCGAGGCCTGATCTTCTCTGGGGCTTGCCAGCCCTGGACAACACTCACCCAACCCCAAGAGGATGGTCATGGCAGGAAGAACGAGAGCGCTGATCTATGGACTGGCAGCGGTCAGCCTGGTGGCCATGGGCTGTGCCGGAACCAAGCCCGCGCCGGTCGTGCAGGAGGTGCCCAAGGTCGATGAAGCCGAGGAGGCCGCGCGTCTGGCTGCGGAGCGCGCCCGGGCGCAAGCCCAAGCCGAGGCCGAGGCAGCGGCTGCCAAGGCCAAAGCCGAAGCCGAGCGCCAGGCCCAGCTCCGCGCTGCCGAAGCTGCTCTCAAGGCCGCGCGCGAACTCTCGCCGGTCTATTTCGACTTCGATAAGTACAACATCCGCGACGACATGCGTCCGATCCTGTCCGAGCACGCCACGAAGCTGAATGCAGCGCCCTCGGTGACCCTGATCCTGGAGGGCCACTGCGACGAGCGCGGCACGATCGAGTACAACTTGGCGCTGGGTCAGCGCCGGGCCGAGGCGGTGCGCGCGCACCTGGTGCGGCTGGGAGTGGCGCCCGAACGGCTCGACGTGGTGAGCTTCGGCGAGGAGCGGCCCGTGGACTCCGGCCACAACGAGGCGGCCTGGGCACGCAACCGGCGCGTGGAGTTCACTCCGAACTCGTGAGCCACTGCTGCGGGGAGATCCGATAGATCGTGCGCGTGCGTCTCGTCGGGCTAGCTCTGATCGCCTGGGCACTGGCCGGGGGAGTGTTCGGCTGCGCCACCCAGGGGGCGATGAAAAGATCGCAGGCCGATCTCCAGCGGATCGACCTGCGGCTGGGGCTTGTCGGCGAGCGACTGGCATCGCTGGACAGCCTGCTGCTGCTGCAGCAGGCCGAGCTGCGGGACCAGCGATTCGAGCAGGCTGCCGCAGGCGAGCAGTTGCAGTCCCAGCTCATGCAGTTGCAGGCACGCGTCGACGAGAGCGCGCGGCGGCTCGGCGAGCTGCGCGAGGAAATCGAGCTGTTGCGCGTGTACGGTGTCGGCAAGGCCCCCTCTCGCGCGTCCGAGAGTGCGGAGGGTGAGAGGGGGCCCACCGCCCAGCCTGCCCTGGTGAGCGATCCGCAGAGCCTGTACGACATGGCCATGGCGGACATGAAGGCGGCCAACTACCAACTGGCCGCCAGCGAATTCGGCCAGTTCGTCGAGAGCTTCCCCGAGCACGAGCTGGCCGACAATGCTCTGTATTGGCAGGGCGAGTGCTACTACGCCGAGCGCAAGTACGAAGAGGCGGCTGCCAGCTTCGCCGAGGTGGAGAAGCGGTACCCCCAGGCTGACAAGATCCCGGCGGCGCTGCTGAAACTGGGCTTCACCCGCCTGGCGATGCAGGACACCAAGCAGGCCACCAAGCACCTCAACGACGTCATCCGGCGCTTCCCGGACTCCGCCGAGGCGGCCCAGGCCAAGACCAAGCTGAAATCCATCGGCCGCCGTCGCTAGGCCGCAAGGCGCGCCCTCGCGCGCGCCGGTGTCCGCGTGGCGCTCGGCACCAACAAGCCCCCGCTGGCCAGGCCCAGGTCCGACGGCGTGCCGCGTGCCTGGGCGGACGCGACCGCCGAGTCGTCGCTTGACCGGCGTTTCCCCGTTCGCTATACCTGGCAACCACCGATCGACCAGAGGCGCGCCACTTCGCTCCGCCTACGGCGGTTCGAGCCCACGCGCGCACGCCCGGCAGTAACAGCCAGCGCCCGCCGCCCCGGCCAGCGGCGGGCGCCCCGGGAGGCGGAGATCATAGGTCGGTGCGGATCGAGGCACCCTGCAACGAGAGGAGCCACCGATGAGCGGCATGGACGCACGGACGGCGGCGATCGCCGCTATCACCCAGTACCGGGCTCAGGGCCCTTCGTTCAGCTTCAGCGAGGCGGGCGCCGGCGAGCTGTTCGCTGCCAACGTCTTCAGCGACCGAGTGATGCAGGCTCGGCTGCCCAAGGCGGTGTACCAGTCGCTACAGCGAACCATCCGCGAGGGTGCCCGGCTCGATCCCAGCGTGGCCGACGTCGTAGCCGCGGCGATGAAGGACTGGGCGATCGAGAAGGGAGCGACCCACTACACGCACGTGTTCTACCCGCTGACCGGATCGACGGCCGAGAAGCACGACAGCTTCCTGGCCCCCGACGGCCGGGGCGGCGTGCTGAACGAGTTCTCGGGCGCGCAGCTCATCCAGGGCGAACCGGATGCCTCCAGCTTTCCTTCGGGCGGCATCCGCCAGACCTTCGAAGCGCGCGGGTACACGGCCTGGGACGTGACCAGTCCCGCGTACATCTACGAGAACCCGAACGGCAGAACCCTGTGCATCCCCACGGCGTTCGTGTCGTGGACGGGAGAAGCCCTGGACAAGAAGACGCCGCTGCTGCGCTCGATCCAGGCCCTGGATCGCCAGGCCCGCCGCATCCTGCGGATCTTCGGGCACACGCACATCGCCATGGTCTTCCCCACCGTGGGCCCGGAGCAGGAGTACTTCCTGATCGACCGCAATTTCTACTTCGCCAGGCCGGATCTGGTGACCGCCGGCCGCACGCTGTTCGGCGCGGCGCCGCCGAAGGGTCAGGAACTCAACGACCACTACTTCGGCGCGATCCCGGAGCGCGTCCTGGCATACATGATGGAGTGCGAGCGGGAGCTGCTGAAGCTCGGAGTCCCGGTGAAGACGCGCCACAACGAGGTGGCGCCGGGCCAGTACGAGATCGCGCCCGTGTTCGAGACCGCCAACATCGCCACCGATCACCAGCAACTGACGATGATCATCCTGCGGCGCGTGGCGGAGAAGTACGGGATGGTCTGCCTGATGCACGAGAAACCGTTCGCCGGGGTGAATGGCTCGGGCAAGCACGTCAACTACTCGCTGGCCAATGCTACCCAGGGCAACCTGCTCGACCCGGGCGATACGCCGCACGAGAACGCGCAGTTCCTGGTATTCTGCGCCGCCGTGATCCGGGGGGTGAGCCGCCACGCCGAGCTCCTGCGGGCGACCGTGGCCTCGGCCGGCAACGATCACCGCCTCGGGGCGCACGAGGCGCCGCCGGCCATCATGTCGATCTACCTGGGCGAGACGCTGACCGAGGTCTTCGAGCATCTGAAGACGGGCAGCCTCGGATCGCCCCGCAAGGCGGGGACTCTGGTCATCGGCGCGGATGTGCTGCCGCCTCTGCCCCGCGATGCGGGCGACCGCAACCGCACCAGTCCCATCGCCTTCACGGGCAACCGCTTCGAGTTCCGCGCCGTGGGGGCCAGCCAGTCGATCGCCGGACCGCTGGTGGCGCTGAACACGATGATCGCCGAATCCCTGGACTACATGGCCACTCGGCTGGAGGAAGCCGCCGGCGGCGCCCCGGACAAACTGAACAGCGCAGTCCAGAAGCTGCTGCAAGAGATCGTCGCCGAGCATGGCGCGGTCATCTTCAACGGCGACGGGTACTCGCCGGAGTGGCACCGCGAAGCCGCGCGCCGCGGCCTGCCGAACCTGCGCACCACGGTGGAGGCGCTGCCGGCCCTGGCATCGGACCGATCTGTGGCCCTGTTCGAGAAGTACAAGGTGCTGTCGCGGAGAGAACTGGAGAGCCGGCGCGACATCTATCTGGAGCAGTATGCCAACTCCATCCTGGTGGAAGCCCGGCTCATGGTCGAGATGTCGCGCACGATCGTCTTCCCCTGCGCCATACGCTATCTGAACGAGCTGGCAGGGACCTGTGCGCAACTGCAGGCAGCGGGTTGCAGCGTGCCCAGCATCGCCACGGCCGAACGCGTGGCCGGGCTGGTGCATGAACTCGAACGGAGCACGACGGCCCTGGCGGACCTGCTGGCAGCCGACCAGGAGGAGGGAGAGCCGCGCGACGTCCACGCGCGTGCGGCACACGCCTGCGCGCGGCTCCTGCCGGCCATGCGCGAAGTGCGGCGCCACGCGGATGCCCTCGAAGAGTACGTCTCGGACGATCTGTGGCGGTTGCCGACCTACCAGGAGATGCTCTTCATCAAGTAGGCTCGAAGCAGGCTCGCGACGCCGCCCCGACGGCCTGGTCGGTCCCTGCCGGACTATCGGGAGCGGGCCGGGGCTCCCTTCGGCAGAAGCATCGAGCCGAGGGCACCGCCGCACGCCACGGCCGCGGCCAACAGGAGTGCGGGCGCCAGGGAGTGGCTGGCATCTGCAAGCAGGCCCGCGATCGCCGGGCCCAGCGCCTGACCGACGCCGAAGAACAAGGTGACGAAGCCCAGCCCGGCCGGTGCCAGGCGTGGACCGAGCAGGTCGCCGCACGCTGCCGCCACGATGGCGGGAATGCTCCAGGCGGACAGCCCGAAGAGCACCGCCGAGAGCGTCAAGCCCGCGGGCACTGGCCACAGGGCGAACAGCGCGAACGACACCGTGTGGATCGCATACACGATGCCCAGCGCTCCCCGCCGGCCGATCACGTCGGAGACCCACCCCCAGAGCAGCCCGCAGCCCAGACTGCACCAGCCGACCCACATGAACAGCCGGCCAGCTGCGGCGGGTGAGTACCCGCCCTCGCTGACCAGATACTTGGTGAAGAAGGTCATGTAGATGATGTAGGAGAAGCCAAAGGCCACGTACACCAGCCCCAGCAACCACACCGCCGGAGCGCCGTACACGCTCCTCCATGCCAGGCCGCCGGTGCTGGCAGGTGCCGGGCCGCTGCGCGCCGCAGCCGCCGGATCGGCGGCGGATTGGCTGCTGTCATCGCCGCTCGCTGGGTCCGGCGGGGAATCCTTGCGCGCGCCGAAAGGCAGCAGGCCCAGGGCTGCGGGCGAGTCCCGCAGCACCATGTAGGCCAGCGCCGCGAGCGCCAGCGTCACGGCCCCGAACACCAACCAGCAGAAGCGCCAGCCCGCCTCGCCCGTCGCGCGCAGAAGGACCGGCACGCCCGGCCCCAACACGATCAAGGCCAAGGAGGAGCCGGTCACCCCGATGCCCGCCGCCAAGCCGCGGCGATGCCGGGCGAACCAGGCGGCCAGCAGGCCCATGACCGGCACATTGCTGGCGCCGCTGCCGATGCCGGCCAGCGCCCGCCAGACCACAGCCGCGGCGAAACTTGTCGCCCACCCTGTCAGCAGGAGGGCCACCCCGGCCAGCGCCAAGCCGACCGCGGTGACCCGGCGCGGTCCGTACCGCGAGGCCAACGCGCCACCGCTCACCGACAGCATCAGGTACCCCAGCAGATTCGCCGTGGCCAGCCCCCCGGCTTGCGCGTTGCTGAGCCTCAGGCCCGCTTGCATCGCCGGCAGGACCATCGTGTACCCGAAGCGCGCCAGGCCCAACGACCCGAACACGACCAGCGTGCCGGCCGCCAGGACCCACCACGCATAGTGAACGCGAACCCGGGCGCGCGCTGGCTGCTGTCCCATGGGCTTCTCCGCTCAGGTGGATGGCCGACTGCGGCTGGGCCCCTGGCGCACCTGCACGGCCGGATCGCAGGTGGCCGCCAGGACGATGGCCTGGGCCATGGTGCGATCCAGCGCGCGCACCTCCTCGTCGGTCATGGCAACGATGGGATGCGGCCCACCCTGTTGCCAGTACGCGGCCAAGACCCGCCGAGTCTCCGCATCGCCCAAGGCCAGCAGCACCAGCTCGAGATCCGTGCGCGCCTGCAGCTCCGGGTTCGCGCGCAGCGCATCCAGGTAAGGAGCAAGGCGCTTGCGATGGCGCTTGAGCGCCGCCTGGCTGCGCGGCAAGTACTCGGCCAGCATGCCGGATCCCTCCTCGCGGCCGCACCACGGACCCACGGCGCTAACCTACGCCAGGCGGCCGGATCGCGGCAAGCCGACTCCAGGGCTCCCACCCCGAGGGAGCTGGGGCCGACCCAGCCGCCCGCACCCCGGGAAAGAACTTGCTTTCGCCCCCTTCCAGGATTAGATTGACTGCACATTTGTGCAGGTTCCGATGGCTGGAAAGAGATGGGCACGCGAGCATCTTCCCCTGCGGCATGGTCCTTCGGGTGTCTGTACATGCCCCACTTCGCCGCCTGGGCCGCGGCCGGGGGGCCTGGCGAGGACGAAGCCATCATCGTGTACGTGCGCGACCGGGTGTTCGCCGCCAGTCCCACCTGCCTGGAACGCGGCCTGCTGCCCGGCGTATCGCTCCACCGGGCCCGCATGCTGTTTCCCCGCGCCCGCTTTCTGCCACGAGACGTGCCCGCCGAGCACGTCTATGCCGAACACCTGCTCGATCGGCTCTATCGGCTCACGCCCCAGATCGCGCGCTGCCAAGCTCCCTGGCTGCGCGGGTTTTGGGTCGTCCTGCAGGGGTTCGCCCCCACTGCCCTCCAGGCCATATTGCCCGAATGGCACGCTCAAGGCGGCTCCGCCTCGCTCCAGCCTCACGCCTTGCTGGCCGCCCTCTATGCCCCTCCAGGCCAACTGTACACCCTTGCCACGCCAGCCGCCTTCTTCCAGGCAGCGCCGGTGCAGCGTCTGGCTGAGGTAGGCATCTCTCCGCGCACGTTGGAGCTGCTTCGCTGGGTCGGCGTGCGCACGCTGGCGGATCTGCGCCGGCTGACCCGCCAGCAACTGCAGGCGCAGTTCGGAGTGGAAGGAGAGCGGCTGTTCGCCTGGCTGCATCCTTCCCAGCAGCGCCTCCGAGTGCCGGCCTATACCCTCCGTTCGGTGACCGCCGAGCAGGCGCTCGAATGGACGCCGCAGGCCGCGCCGGAACTGCAGGCCGGCCTCCTCCGGCTCATCCAGGCGGCGAGCGCCCGTATTCCCGCCGGCACCGCCCCGACTTGGATCCGGCTGACGGTCACGCAACAAGGCGGCACGACGGTGGAACGCACCCGCATGCTCAAACCACCGGCTGCCGGGAGTGCGGCGTTGCCAGGCCCTGCCCAGTATCTGTTGGCGCAGGCTCTGGCCGCGCTGCCCGCGGCGGCCCCCGTCACCCAACTGGCGCTGACAGTGGGCGGTCTAGGCCCCGCCGTACCCGTGCAGGAGTCGCTCTTCTCCCGCCGCCCGCCCTGGCAGGCGGTGGGATCCCATCTGGCCCGGCGCTTCCCCCACCGCCTCTTCCGGCCCACCCGCACCACGACAGCGCCGTTTCTGCCGGAAGAGGAATTCGCCCTCGCGGCGCTGGCCGAGTGAGTCTTTCCCATGTTCGTCCACCTGCACACGCGCAGTTGGTTTTCCTTCCTCCAGGGGGGTTCCTCCGTGGAAGCCCTGGTCTGCCGGGCCCACCAGTTGGGACAGCCCGCCCTGGCGCTGACCGATGTCCACGGCGTGTACGGGGCGGTGCGCTTTCAACAGGCCTGCCAACGGTACGGCCTCCGCCCTCTTTTCGGCGCGGAGGTGCGCTGTGCCGGCTTTCCACTGGTGCTGCTGGCGCGTTCGCGCCTGGGCTATGCCTCGCTCTGCGCGCTGCTGACCCAACTCCACACAGCCACCTCGGCGGTGCCCGACGTGCCTCTGGAGACCCTGCGGGCCCATGCGACGGATCTGTTCTGCTTGACCGGCGGCCGGGAAGGCAAGCTCTGGCACGAAGTGCGCCGGGGCGCCTGGCCCACGGCTGCGGAGTGGTTGGCCGCCCTGCGGCAGATCTTCCCCGGCGCCTTGTTCGTCGAGCTGGTCAACGGCCTTTACCCGGACGACTTGCGCATCGCCAAACATCTGGACCGGTTGGCCACGGCCCTCCAGTTGCCCACGGTAGCCACCAACGACGTGCGCTATGCCGTGCCGGAGGACTACCGGCGCTACGATCTGCTCACCTGCATCCGCCTGGGCATCACCCTGTCCACGCCGCACCCGGAACGTCCCAGAAACGCCGAAGCCTATCTGAAGAGCGCCGCGCAGATGCGCGAGCTGCTGCCCTTTCCCGCTGCCTTGGCGCGGCCGGCCGAGATCGCTGCCGCCTGCTCGGTGGATCTGGTCGCCGGACAGGTGATGCCGCCAGCCGCGCGCGTGCCGAATGGGCATACTCCGGCCGCCTACTTGCGCGATCTGTGCCAGCAAGCGCTCGCTCGCCGCTTTTCCCCCGATATGCGGCCCGCTGCCCAAGCTCAGTTGGACAAAGAACTGGAGGTCATCCAGGACCTGGGCCTGGAGGAGTTCTTCCTCATCGTCCGCGAGGTGGTCGCCGCGGCCCGAGCTCGCCATATCCGCTGCGCCGGCCGGGGTTCGGCCGCCAACAGCATCGTCGCGTACCTGCTGGAGATCACCAGCGTCGATCCGGTGCAGCACGACCTGCTGTTCGAGCGCTTCCTCCACCGCGGCCGCAAGGGCACGCCGGACATCGACGTGGACTTCGACAGCGAGCGCCGGGAGGAGATCATCGACTGGATCGAGGATCGCTTTGGCGCGGAGCACACGGCCATGACCGCCACGCTGATCACCTATCGTCTGCGCCTGGCCCTGCGCGATGTCACCAAGGCTTTCGGCTATCCCATGCAGACGGTCGATCGGGTCGCGCGGGTGGTCCCCGGCCACTACGAACCTCGGCACGTCCGGCATTTCCGTCCGGACCTGGAACGCGTGCTGGGGGACGCGCCCGCCCTGGAACTGCTGTTGGAGCTGGTCGAAGGATTGTCACAGTGCCCGCGCCATCTGGGGCTGCACAATGGCGGCATGGTCCTATCCCGGCAACCGCTCCATCACTTCACCCCGGTGCAGACCTCGGCCAACGGGGTCAAGATGGTGCAGTTCGATAAAGACGACGTGGAAGCGCTGGGCCTGATCAAGCTGGATGTGCTCGGATTGCGCATGCTGGCAGCCATCAGCGAGGCCACGGAATTGGCCACCCGGCACTACGGCCACCCGGTGGACATCGATGAGCTTTCGCTGGACGATCCCCAGGTATACGCGTTCATCCGCACAGGGCGCACCCTGGGCCTGTTCCAGATCGAGTCCATGGGGCAGATGCACCTGGTCGCCTCCCACCAGCCCCAGGTGTTCGACGATCTGGTCTCCCAGGTGGCTCTGTTCCGGCCGGGCCCTTTGCAGGGCAACATGGTGCACCCGTTCATCCGCCGGCGCCAAGGACTGGAGCCGGTGCGTTTCGACCATCCCGACCTGGCGCCTATCCTGCGCCGCACGTACGGCGTCATCCTGTTCCAGGAGCAGATCCTGGAGATCGCCCACCGCTTTGCCGGGATGCCCCTGGAAGAAGCCGACGACTTCCGCAGTCTCATCTCCAAGCATCGCAGTGCCGAGGACATGGAGAAGATGCGCGCCAAGTTCGTCCGCGGCGCCATTGGCCGGGGCGTGCCGGAGGCGATCGCCCAGCGCGTCTTCGACCAGGTAGCCAACTTCGTCGGGTACGGCTTCTGCCGCAGCCACGCCGCCGCCTTCGCCCGCACGGTGTACCAGTCGGCCTGGCTCAAGCTCCACTACCCGGACGCGTATTTGGCGGCCATCATGCAGCATCGGCCCGGCATGTACAGCCTGCTCACCCTGGAAGAGGAAGCCCGCCGCTGCGGCGTAGAGGTCCTGCCTCCGGATATCAACCGCTCCTCGGTGCGCTACGACCTGGAATCCGGGACTCGAGGAGTCCGCGCCATCCGCAAGCCCCTGACTGCGATCAAGGGCCTCACCGCACCCATCGCCCAACGCCTGGTGTGGGCGCGCCTGTCCGGACCCTATCGCGATCTGGAAGATCTGCTGCGGCGAGTAGCGGTACCGCGTCCCATCCTGGAAGCTCTCGCCCGAGCCGGAGCGCTGGATGGCTTAGCGAACTCCAGCCGCCAGGCATTGTGGGCCAGCGGCGTGGCCAGCACCCGCCTGGCCGCAGCGCTGGCCGCGCCCAGCCCGTCGCTGGTGCACCTGCCCCTGCTGGACGCCGGCGATTTGCCAGAGCTGCCGGAACTATCGCTGGCCGAGCGGGTGGTCTGGGATATCCAGACCCATGAAGCCGCCCGCAGCCATCCCATGACCCTGGTCCGGCGCGTGCTCGCCGATCTGGGCGTGCAGCCCATCGCCACCTGTTATCGCCTGACCCCGCGCGACCAGAACCAGCAAATCCCCGTGGTCATCGCCGGCATCGCCATGCTCAAGCAGCGGCCCGCCACGGCCAAGGGCATGATGTTCGCCACCCTGGAGGACGAGACCGGCTTCATCCAGTGCATCCTCAGCCCGGCCGTACAGGCGCGGCACCGGGACGCCATCCGCTCTCCCAGCTTCATCGTCGAGGGCCTGCTGCAGGGCCAACAAAACTGGCGGGCGATCCTGGTGCGGACGGTGCATCCGTTCACCGGCATCTCCGGCGGCACCGCTGGCTTCCCCTGTGCCGCTGGCCGGGACTACACCTATGTCGTGGAGCCTGCCCCCGACGCACCGGAGCCGCAACTCGACGGCGTGCCCCCACGGACCCAGCCCAAGACCGCCGAACGCCGAGCGCTGTAACCCCCGCAAGTCCAGCGCGTCCATCGCCGCGCCCGCCCCCTCCTGCCCCACCGCCCAATGCCGGCCTCCCGTCATCGCTGCTTTCACCCGCCCCCAGGAATACGACAACGCCTGGGTCGAGTCCACGGACGGCGCCACTCCAGACGGCATCAAGACGAAGTGCGAAAACAGATCCGTGGTGTCCAGAAACTCCACTGTCCACCGCAGATCCAGATCGATGCTCGCAAGCGCGTAGTAGGTACAGTAACCGCTACCCCGCGTCACAGCTCTCGGCCCGTCCACTCCGAAGATTCTTCCCGGCTCCAGCAGCGACAGCACCGGCGGCCCCGCGTGCGCCCCCACGGCCCGCGCACCGGCGAGCACCAACACCGCTGCCAGCGTGGCGGCACCGCCCCTCCGCCACGTCCCATGGCAGGCTCCTTTCCTCTGTGCGTCCAGCGTTCGGTCGCCGCCACCCCAGCCGGGACCGCTCCCCGGCCAGGCCCTGGCGGCAACAGCGGTATCGCGAGAGTCATGGGCGTTGCCGGGTTGCGCCTGAGCCTGCCCCAGCACCCGGCATTCGCGAGCCGAGCAGCCCGCCAAGGCGCCGAATCCCCGGGCGCGGTTGAGGCTGGTCGCCCCGGACGAGCGTACAGGCACCCGCACGGCAGCATCGTCGTGGCCGCGCGTCGCCCAGGGCCTCGCCCGGAGCAGTTGCCCGCAGCCCGCGGCCCGGGTATCATTCCCGCATGGACCACTCGAAGCAGACGGTGGCGCAGCGCGCCCAGGCGCGCCAACACCAGCTCACGGCCGAGCTCGAACGGATGCCCACCTCCTGCAGGCCCGGCCGGAGGTGCGCCTAGTGCTGGTCTTCGGCTCCATGGCAGCCGGGGCCGCGCGTTCTCACAGCGACCTGGATCTAGTGGTGGCGCTAGATACCGAACTGCCGTTCCGGACGCGCATCGAGCTGGGGTGCACGTGGGTCCAGCCGGAGGTCTCCATCGACTGGTTGGTCTGTCCTCCCGCCGAGTGGGCCCTGGTCCAGTAGACGAAGGGATTCGTCCGGCCACTCGCCACCGAAGGCAAGGTGATCCATGAGGCTGCCGCCTGAAGCCCAGGGGCGGCGGTGGCTGACCCAGGCCCGACAGGATCTGGACGCTGCCCGCCTCTTGGCCGACAGCGGTCACTGCAATCCGGCCTGCTTCCGCGCCCAGCAGGCCGCACAGAAGGCGGCCAAGGCGGTCCTGTACGCCGAGGGGCTGGACGAGGTCTGGGGCCACTCCGTCGCGGCCCTGCTGCGCGAGGCGGCTACGGACCCCGCCGAGCTGGCGGCCTTGCAGGCCACGGGTGCAGTCTTGGACAAGTTCTACATCTTCACGCGCTATCCGAACGGCCTGCCGGACGGCGTGCCCGCGGATGCGTACACCGCGCAGGAGGCCGCCGAGGCCATCAGCAAGGCTGCGGCCATCATCGCCGCGGTGGCAGCGCACCACTCTGCAGCCGACTCCTGACTAGTTGCCTGCGGCGGGGCCGGTGCCGCGCTCCCATGGCAGTCGCCGCGAGAAACGGAAGCCCATGCCGTCCGACGCTGACCTGCCGCCTTTCTTCCATCCACTCCTGGTCGAGTGGTTCGCGCACCGGTACAGTCGGCCGTCCCCCGCGCAGCGGGAAGCCTGGCCGCGCGTCGCCGCCGGCAAGCACGTCCTGCTGCTGGCGCCGACGGGTTCCGGCAAGACCTTGGCCGCGTTCCTGTACGCGCTGAACCAGTTGATCACCGGCGCCTGGCCGCCGGGCCAGACCTCGGTGCTGTACGTGTCGCCCCTGAAAGCGCTGAACAACGACGTCCAGCGGAACCTGCTCCGGCCGCTGGTCGAGCTGCGCGGAATGTTCAGCAGCCGCCACGTCGGCTTCCCCGAGATCCGCGTGGCCACCCGCAGCGGCGACACGCCGGCGACAGAGCGCCGGCGCCTGCTGACACGTCCGCCCGAGATCCTCATCACCACCCCGGAGAGCCTCAACCTGCTGCTCAGCACGCGCTCCGGTCAGCAAGCCCTGCGTTCCGTGCGCACCGCCATCCTCGACGAGATCCACGCGGTAATCGACACCAAGCGCGGCACGCACCTGATCACCGCGGTGGACCGACTGGTGCGCCATGCCGGCGAGTTCCAGCGCGTCGCGCTGTCGGCCACGGTGACCACCCCGGACGTTGTCGCCGGGTTCGTGGGCGGGTACCAGCTCGTGCAGAGCCGTGGCCCCGAGCCGCAGTACCGACCTCGCCCCGTGGCCGTCGTCGAGGTGCCGGCCGAAGACCGGTACGACGTCCGCGTGCTGCCCATCCCCGCCAGCAGCGCTGCCGAGGAAGCCCTGGTGGCCCGAATCGCCGCGATCATCGCCGCCCACCGCGCCACGCTGATCTTCGTCAACAGCCGCCGGCGCTGCGAGTCGCTGGCGGCAGCACTCAATGCGGAGCGCGCCGAACCGCTGGTGTACGCGCACCACGGCTCGCTGGCGCGCGAGATCCGCTTGGCGGTGGAAGCCCGCCTGAAAGAGGGCCACTTGCGCGGCATCGTGGCCACCAGTTCGCTGGAACTGGGCATCGACGTGGGCAGCGTGGACGCGGTCGTGCTCGTGCAGTGCCCGCCCACGGTGGCTTCGGCGCTGCAGCGCATCGGGCGCTCCGGGCACGCCGTGGATCGCCGGAGCCTCGGCCTGCTGGTGCCCACGCACAGCCACGATCTGCTCGATCAGACGGTGCTCGCCCGCGCCATCGAGACGCGGGCCATCGAGCCGAACACGCCCATCCAGGCACCGCTGGACGTGCTGGCGCAGATTCTCGTGTCCATGTGCGGCACCGAAACCTGGGACATCGACGAGCTGTACGCCTGGGTGTGCACCAGCGCCCCGTACCGCCACTTGGCGCGGACCGCCTTCGACCTGGTGCTGCAGATGCTGGCAGGGCGGTACGCCGCCGCGCGACTGCGGCCCCTGCGGCCGCGCTTGTTCGTGGATCGGATCCACCACACGGTCGCCGCCGCCCCGGGGGCCCTGCAGGCGCTGTTCAGCGAGGGCGGCACCATCCCGGACCGCGGGTACTACCAACTGCGCGAGATCGACTCGCGGGCGCTCATCGGCGAGCTGGACGAGGAGTTCGTCTGGGAGAACGGTCCCGGCAGTCGCTTCGTGTTCGGCAACCAGCGGTGGCGCGTCGAGCGGGTCACGCCCAACGAGGTTTTGGTCAGCCGCTGGCACGGCGCCGCGGACGTGCCGTTCTGGAAGGGCAGCCAACTCGATCGCTCGTTCCATCTGGCCGCACGCATCGGCGCCTTCCTGGAGGCGGCCGATGGGTGGCTCGGCGCTGGCGAACTAGACCAGCGGCTGCAGGGCGAGTTTCACCTGGAGCCGCCTGCCGCGGAGCAGTTGGCGGCGTATCTGGCGCGCCAGCGCCAGGCGACGCACAGCTCCCTGCCCCATCGGCACCACGTCCTCGTCGAACAGATTCGCGCGGGACTCCAGGGTGCACCCGGGCACCGGCTGTTCGTCCACGCGCTCTGGGGTCGCCGGGTGATCCGCCCCTGGAGCCTGGCCCTGGAGGCGGCCTGGCGCCACCGGTACGGGTACGAGCCCGAGGTGTTCGCCTGCAACCACGGGCTCGGCGTGCTGGCACGAGAGCCGGTGCCACCCGCCGAAGTGCTCGGCCTGGTGCGTTCGGGCAACCTGCTGGCGCTGCTGCGCGAAAGCCTCGAACAGTCGGCGTTCTTCGGCGCCGTGTTCCGCGAGTGCGCCAGCCGCGCGCTGCTGATCGGGCGGCAGCGCCGCGGCCAGCGAATGCCGCTGTGGCTGAGCCGCATCCGCAGCAGCCAGCTTCTCGAGGCCGTGTCTCGCTTCGACGACTTCCCCATCCTGCTGGAGGCCTGGCGCGCGTGCCTGCAGGACCACTTCGAGACCGAGACCCTCGGGGAACTGCTGGACGAGGTCCAGACCGGCTGCGTGCAGACCACCGCCTGCACGACCGAATGCGGCAGCCCCTTTGCGCTCACGGACACCTGGTACCAGATCAACGAGTACATGTACCGCAACGACCGGCCGCGCGCGCGGCTGGGCGCGAACCTGCGACCGAGCCTGCTGGACGAGGTGGTGGCCACGCCCGGTCTGCGTCCCCGCGTCAGCCGCGCACTGGTGGCCGCCTTCGAGCAGAAGGCGCAGCGGCTGGCCCCGGGATACGCGCCCGGTTCCAGCCGCGAGCTGGTGGAGTGGGTCAAAGAACGCGTGCTCCTGCCGTGGCCGGAGTGGGTGGCTGTGAGTCGCGGCGTCGACCCAGCCTGCGATCCCGCCGAGGCGCTGCAGCGCTTGGACGACCGACTGGTGCTGCTGGCCCGCGGCGAACGGCGCCTGGTCTGTGCGCGCGAGCAGCAGGCGGCTGTCTCTGCCGCTCTGGACAGCCCGTCCGCAGAGCGCTCGGCGGACGCGTCGGCCGGCGGG
>Ga0067045_1003840_pt1 | contig 27366 bp, 20 predicted proteins | sample TerdegcTABiofilm_FD_59184 | JGI IMG/M metagenome (GOLD analysis project Ga0067045, IMG submission 59184) | Combined Assembly of (Gp0054472, Gp0054536) Wastewater bioreactor microbial communities from Singapore -Terephthalate degrading... | reverse complement strand
CATCCGCTTCCTCGGCCTCAGCAAGGCGATCTCCATGAAGAGCGAAGACCGCGTCCGGGCCGACCTGCAATCGGTTTCCCTGCGGCACGAGATGGTCCTGGACGGCAAGACCCTGCGGATCGAGGGCCGCGTGCGGGACGGGATCCTGTACACGGTCCGGAAAACGGGCTCCGAGGTCACGTCGGCGGAAACGACATTGCGGGAACCCCTCTACCCGGCGGCGGCGATCAATCTCTACCCCGTTCTCAAGGGCCTGGCCGTCGGTCTGAAATACCGGTACGACGTCTACGACCCGCAGACCCAGTCCGTCACGGCCGTGTCGCAGACCGTCGCCGGGTTCGAAAGCAGCCGGTCCCTCGGCGTCGAGCCCTCCTGGAAGGTGGAGACCTCCATGCTCGGCCAGAACGTGGAGACGTGGATCAACCGCAAGGGCGAGGCCGTCTTCGAGCTGGGGATGAAAGGGGTCCTCATCACCCACCGGGAAACGGAGAACGAGGCGCGCCGCTACCTCACCGAGGCGAGCCTCAACAAGAAGGATCTCATCCTGGACTACAGCGTCGTCAAAACGGAAAAGCCCCTGGCCTGCCCCCGCGAGGCCACGCTTCTCGACATCTCCCTGGCGGGCATCGCCGGGGAGCTGCCGCTGCTGCAGGGTCCCGGCCAGGAGGCATCGCAGGGCGCGGGGGACGCAGCGGCCGTCACGTACCGCATCCGCCGCAACCCCGATTCGCCGGCGAGGATATCCGGACCCCGGTACAACGTGGACAGCTACCGGTGGGTGCTGCCGGCGAGCCAGGTGGAGAGCGATCACCCGGAGATCGTCAACACGGCGCGGGAGGTGACGAGGGGCCTCTCCGATCCCCTGGCCAAGGTGCGAAAACTCGCCTCCTGGGTGGCCGAGACCGTGAAGGACGAGCCCGTGGACAGCTTCTCCGCGCTGGAGGTGCTCCGCACGAAGAAGGGCGAGTGCCAAGCCCACACGATGCTCTACACCGCGCTGGCCCGGGCTGTCGGGATCCCGACCCGGATGGCGGGCGGCCTCGTCTACATGGAGGGCGTGGGCTTTCTCTACCACGCCTGGGCGGAAAGCGATGCGGGCGGCTGGGTGTCCGTGGACCCCACCTTCGACCAGGTCGGGGTGGACGCGACGCACATCAAGCTCGTCGAGGGGCCCGGGTGGCTTGCCATCGTGCCGCTGGGGCGCGTCGTGGGCCGCGTGACGGCCACAGTCATCGATTACAAGGCGGCCTGCCGCCCCTGACCCCATCGAGGTGACATCGCATTCATGGAACTCCGGCGCCGGGTCATCCTGCTGGGCTCGATCTTCGCGGCCATCCTCGTCGCGCTTTTCGCGAGCCTGTCCCCCGTTGTCCTGGTCCAGCACGTCGATTTTGCGGACCGGCAGAAAAACGAGGGGTCCTACATGGGATTCCGCCTGATGACGGAGCGCGCGAAACGCCTCGCCGGGCTTCCGCTTCAGGACTACATCGCCGAGACGGTGAAGGGGCGGCTCTTTGCCGTCGACGGACCGGGCTGGGAGTCCGTCGCGACAAACGCCGTCGCAGCCGCCCGGAAACAGCCGCTCGGCAGGGAGTGGCAGCGGCGTCTGCCCTCGGACAAGTACCCCTCGGGGGTTCTTTTCTTCAGGCCCGATGAAGCCCCCGTCAACCGGCTCGCCTCCCTCTTCGCGGGGTCCCGCGAGCCGGTCTACCTGCGGCTGGACGCGGCGGGCGAGCCTCTTTACCTCAAGGTGGAGTACCGCGCCTATTCCAACGAGGATTTTCACCTCGGCGGCGGGTTCTCGAGCGCCCCCACGCCCCCGACGGACTTCCTCTTCCCCGGCCGCAAGTGGAGCCCCTGGGTCGCCGCGGCCGGCCTTGCCCTCTACGTGCTGCTTCCCTGGCCGAAGCGCCCCCCCGGCGCGCAGGCCTTCCGCCGCTGGCGGGTCGTTGCCACGGATGTCGTCGCCCTGCTCATGACGGTGCCGTTTTTCGCCTTTCCCTTCTTCATCACCGGCGGGACCGTGCAGGCCTTCACCGAAGGCTGGCCCCTCTTTTTCTTCTTCTGGCCGATCCTGCTGATCGGCCTCGTTCTGGTGTGGCTTGCCGCCTGGGTTTCGGCCTTCGCCCTGCAGGTCACACCGGAGGGGCTGCGCATCTGGACGGACCGCGGCGAGCGGGCTTTCGCATACTGCGAGATGGAGTGCTTTCAGCCCGTCGTGACCCGGCCGCCCAAATGGCTGATCGCCCTTTCCTGGCTCGCGGTGCTCTCGGGAAAGGGCTCGTCGAGGATCGGGGCCACGGGGCGTGCCATGATCCTCGGCTCGTCGGCGTGGGGGAGCCTGGCGATCCGCCTCAAGAACGGCAGGGAGATCTTCCTCGGCCTCACCGATCAGCTCGGGACGGACATGATCGGCGCCGATGCGATCGTCAACGCGCTGAGGAAGGCCGGCGTGCGGGAAGTCGACGAGGTGCGGGAGATCCGCAGCCTGGGCCTCGAGATGGTCCGGCTGCCGGAATAGCCTGAGTCGGAAAGTGATTGTTTGGATGGGTTGAAGGCAACCGCAGTGTTCATGAGTGCATCGTCGAAGAATGAGGAAACAGGAGGTTCCCTGGTGAAAAGATTCATCGTAGTGCTTGTTGCCGCTCTTGTTCTTGCCGGGATGATTCCCCCCGCACCCGCGGGACAGATCCCCTCTCACGTCTACGTCGCGGCGAGATACGCCTCGTCCATGCCCGACCCGCTCTGGGGACTGATTGCCGGGAACAGTGATCTCTACATCATGGGCTGCCAGGGGCCGGACATTGCCGGTCTCAGCGGTGAGATTGAGGGCATAGTCACCGTGGGAAGACAGGATTACGGAACGGAGGCGCATTACGAGAGAACGGGCACGCTGGCCCTCTGGCTCCTCATGCGGGCCAAGACCCATAGGGAGTTCGCCTTTGCCGTGGGATGGATCACCCATTACCTCAACGATATTCACATCCACGCCGTCGTCAACAGCTACGGCGGGTTCTACGGTGCGGGAAAAGAGGCAAAGGTCCGGCACAAGGCCCTCGAGATGCTGGAGACCAAGCACATCTTTGCCGATCCCGCTCTCTCCCCGGTCGTGTCGAATTACGATTTCAACAAGATCCCTGCGAACGTGGACCGCGACATTCAGCAGCTGCTCTACGAAGCGTACCGCGATCTCTACGGGGACAAATACCAGGGGAGCAACGTTCGGACCGATTTCGGTCTGTACCTGAAGATCACCGGCGACCATGTCCGGGCCGCTTCCCGCAACTTCTTCGATGCCCACCAGAGCGGCAGCGGCATCTTCCGGGTCGACGGCGCCGCCATAACCCACCAGATTTTCGACCGCCTGCCCTCGTCGGAGGAGTACAGGCTGATCATGGAGGGGCCCCTGACCGTGACGTCCGTCCGGGCGGAAAAGGACAAGGTGATCGTCTCCCTCAAGGTGAACGACACGAAGCTGCTGGGCCGCTTCGTCAAGGACTGGGAGCAAGAGATCGAAGCCGCCTCGACGAACTACACGAGCGCCTTCCAGGATATCAACATCTTTTACCGGGAGACGCTCGGGGCAGGACGTCCCTATGAGATGGCCCGCGATCCGGGCCCCGACGCGAGGGCGGCCCTGCAGCGGCTGCACGTCCTCCTTCGGGACGTCAGCCTTGACGACCCGCCGCATCCCCGGTTCGGGACGCAGCACCCCTGGCCCGGCGAGATCAAGGGGAGCGAGAAGATCTGGTTCCAGTATTCGGCGAAGCTCTCCACGGACACCGGTGTCCGGGAGCATAAAAAGGATTCCTCCGTTCCTCTCCAGATCCGGAATCCAAAAGAGGGCTTCCAGAAGTCGCTGAGCGGCGACGCCGAAATCGTAATCCCCGTCTCAAATCTGGACAACGACTCGTACGAATTCAAGGCCCGGCTCTTTGCCCTGGACCCCGCAAACGTGGGACGCCCGCCGCTCTACCCGAAGTATGACTACGTGGACATCACTGCCAGCTACGTCACCGACAAGAAGAGCGGCGGCAAGAAAGACGACAAGACGGAGGTGAGGCCGCCGACACCCCCGCCGGCCGTCCCGATGAAGCTCTCCTACTGCCTTCCCGCGAACTGGGAAGGGGGGCTGGACAAGGAGGGCGTCCTCGTTCTCAACCGCAAGCCGGCCAAGATCAAAGGGCCCTGCGGGTGGGACTCGTCGGTCACCGCGAAACTGACGGCGAAGTACCATCCCGGCTTCTCGAAGGACGACCCGAAGACCTCGGCGGATACCCGGGATCGGGCCGAGAAGACCTTCAAGGCCCGGCGCCAGGGAGACACCCCCAATGACATGGCTGTGGGTCTCTTCATGGGCGGCGGCATCGAGGGAGTCAGCTCCCTCGGCATGGGCGATTTCAACGGGTCCATTGCCGATTTTGCCATCTGGATCCGGCGGGGCAGCGGAGGCATGTTCGGCTACAACGGGTCCTACATGGGGGCCAACGGGAAAGGGCACACGGTCAAGGAGGGAACCGGCTTCGTCGAATGCGGCTACAACGTCTGGGGCGGCGGCTGCTGGGACAACAGCGACCGGGCCTACCTGGTCACCCAGAGCGCCGCGGCGCAAAAGGAGGCCAAGGCGATCCTCGAGTGCATCCGGGTCACCCCCGACAGCACGGTGAAGGCGATGCCCTACGACGGGCCCAAGTACGATGGCTCGGACCTGCCCAGGGTCAGGCTCGTCCCCTCGAAGAAGGGAAAGATCCGGATCGGCGAGTCGATAACCGTACAGGCCGTGGTCGAAAACGTCAAGCCCGAAGACAGCCCCTTCACGTACAACTGGGGCGGCACGTTCGACGGCAAGCCCGAGGATGTGAAAAAGAGCGGTACGGTGACGATCCGTCCCTCCAAGCCAGGGAAGTTCGATGTCTCCGCTTCCGTCGACGGCGCCCGGTTCGGTCTCGGGTCGGATTCCTATGCCTACGAGGTGGCGGATCTGAAGGTGAAGGTCGAACGGGTTCCCGCCGTGAACACGCCCGTTCCCGTGGGGACAAAGACCGGTTTCAAGGCGACGCTGACCTCGGACGGACAGCCGGTCAAGGGGAATTTCATTTTCCGCTGGCAGCCTCACCCGGAGATCCCCTTCAGCAGGCTCGACGCATCAGCGCCCGACGTGTCGGCCGCCTTCCCGAAGCCCGGCCGGGTAAAGGTCTGGGTGCAGGTGCTGGAAAAGCGGGACGGCGCGCTGGCCACGCTGGCGGAATCGGAGCAGGTGGAAATCGAGGTGATCAAACCCGTCCTCTCCGTTGCCGTTACACCGCCGGAGCCCCTCGTGGGGCAGGAGGTCAAGGCCCGCATTTCCTCGCGGCCCGAACTGAAGGAAATCGAATACCGGTGGGTGCCGCTTCCAGCCAATGCGAAGCTGCTCTCCGAATCCCCGGACAAGCGGGAGATCACCTTCCATGCGAAGGACGATCAACTCATCGAGGTGAGGGCCCAGGCGAGGCTCTCCGGTTCCGGGGAAGATCTCGGCGAAGCCCGGGGGAGCGTCCGGGCCAGGAAATACACCGTCCGGGTCAGCGGTCCCCGGCTCATCGGCCCCAAGCCAAAGGTATGGAAGGAAGGGACGGGCCTCGTCGAAGTGGACAACGCCATTGCCGTGGAACAGGAGGTGGAATTCGCCGCCCACCTGGATCCCGAGAAGGAGGGCGCGCGTTACGTATGGTCCGTCAACAGCGGTCCCTGCAAGGTCCTGCATCCTCTTCTCCGCACGACGCAGGTGGTTGCAAACGCGTCGGGTTCCTGCCAGGTGGCCGTGATCGTGAAGGACGCAAACGAAGTGAAACTGGGAGTCGGGGGCAGCACCCTGACAGCGACCATCAGCCGCGAGACGATCGCGGCGGGCCAGAAGAAGGCGAAAGATGTTGCCGATGCGAAGACGAAGGTCGCCGATGCGAAGGGCAAGGCCCGCAAGGGGGACTACGACGGGGCGATCAGGGACGCCGAGGAGGCGGCCAAGCTCGACCCGGCCAACAAGGATGCGGCGGACACGGCCGGCAAGCTTCGCACGGAGAAGGAGACGATCCACCAGCAGATCGGCAAGGCAAAGAAGTGGATGGACGAGAACAAATTCGCCGACGCCCAGAAGGAGCTGATCGTCGCCTCGAACCTCAACAGCTACTACCCCCCGGTCCAGCAGGCAAACCAGGAACTGGGCACCCGCTGGAACAAGTACAACGCCGAGGTACGCGACAAGGTTTACGAGGTCCGCTCGGCAAACGAGAAGAAGGACTTCGACAGGGCCCTGGCCGTCGCGGAGGCGTGGCGGGCCTCGACGAAGCTCGACCCCTACGCGGACAGGGAGCTCAAGCAGCAGGAGGACTGGGCGAAGCAGTGGAAGGCGCAGAAGGATCGCCAGATCGGGATCCTGAAGGAAGCCGGCCGGAAGGTGAGGAGCTACGACTACGCCGGGGCCCTGAAGCAGTACGACGAGGGGTTCGCCAACGGGCAGAACCTCTACAACGGCACGGAGCCGGAGTACAAGGAGGCCGTGGAGCTCAGAAGCCAGGCCTACACGAAGAACAAGCGGCTCCAGGAGCTGATCCCCTGGGTGCGCAAGGCGGCCGAGGACAAGGAGTACCTGACGGTCGACGCGCTGAACAACACGCTGAAGACAGCCGACGAGGCCATCGCCCTGCAGCCCAACAACGAGCAGCTCAGGAAGTGGCGCGAGCAGATCGCGGCGCGGGCGGAGAAGACGAAGGCAGACAACGAGCGCATCGCGGCGGGGCGCAAGCTCCTCGACGCGGCAGGCGGAGCCGAGCGGGCGTACCTCACGAACGAATCCTCCATCCAGGCGCGGCAGCTCCAGTGGGGCGAGAAGCTCGAGGAGCAGCAGCAGATCTATCTCACCACGGCGATCCAGAACTACCGGGCGAGCCTGCAGTACATCCCCGACGCCGCCGTGGAGAAGAAGATCAAGGAGCTCGAGGCCGCGTTTGAAGGGCGGAAGAAGCACCTCGAGAACTACCGGCTGTCCAGGACGCTCATGGCCGAAGCCGACGAGCTCTACCGGCAGGCCGCGAAGGATCCCGACATCGTGTCGGCCTCGCCGAAGTACGACGAGGCTGCGGCGAAGTACCGCAAGAGCCTCTCGCTGTACCGGCCCTTCAACGCGGAGAACGTCGAGAAGACGATCTCCGCCGTCGAATATTACAAACACGAGCGGTGGGTGAAGAAGCACTGGGCCGACGGCCAGGCACTGGAGAAGGAGGCGAAGTACACGGCGGCCCTGGCGGCCTACGACAGGGCCATCGCCTCGTTCCACCCGACGGTTGCCGAGAAGGACCGGATGTGGGCGGTAGTGCACGCGCAGGATCTGCGCAACCGGATCAACGGGGCGAAGAACTGGCGGGCCGACGGCGAGTCCAAGCAGAAGGCGGGCAAGATCGCCGAGGCCATCGCGAGTTACCGGCAGAGCCTGAAGCTCCTGCCCGACGCGGCTCTCGAGGAGCACGTGCGGATGCTCGAGGGGAAACAGGCCGAGGCGGGGCAGAGGAAGGCCGCAGCCGACAGGCTGTGGCAGGAGGGCACGGCGCTCTTCAACCAGGGGCGGCCCAGCGACGCGCTCGCTAAGTTCAGGGAGAGCCTGGGCTACGGGTCCGACGCCTCGCGGCAGAAGTACGTGGCCGACCTGGAGGCCCGGAGGGCGAAGGCCGTGGCCCTGCGGGAACAGGGGGCGGCTCTCCAGGGGCAGAACCGCATCCCGGAAGCCATCGCCAGGTACAGGGAGAGCCTGACCCACTGGCCCGACCCGGCCCTGGCGGCTCACATCGCCGCGTTGGAGAAATCGCTTGCCGGGGTCAAGCCCCCGACCGGGGTGCCCGGGGGTGCGGACGGCACATGGGAGGTCAGTTTCAACAACTACCACGGCAAGATGGAGCTCCAGCGAAGCGCAGGCGGATGGAGCGGGCGGCTGTGGCTCGATGCGCACCGGCAGTGGGAGCAGCTGACGAACATCTCTTATGATCCGGGCACGGGAAGGGTGGAATTCACAAGGCCCATCTCCGGGGCGACCCAGCGCTACTCCGGTGTCCTTTCGGGCGACAGGGTCGAGGGGACCTTCACCCAGCAGAACTCATCCGGCAAATATACCTGGTGGGCGAAGCGGACCGCGGCCGGGGCCGCCGTGACGGCTGAGAGCGGCTCGACGGGAAGCTCCCCGGTGACGACCTCTGCGTATTACCACGTGGATCTGACCCCCTACGGCGGGAAGAAGGGCACGCCCAGAAAGGTCAAGACCATCGAGGTGGACGACGGCTCGTGGGTCCGTCTCAAGGCGACCCACGAAAAGAAGCTCCGGCTCGACATCCCTTTGCCCGCGCCGGTGGCGGCAAGCGCCGTGGCCGTGGTGAGCAATCTCGACAATGCGCACAACGTGCCCGACAGGATGACGACGACCGTTCTGACCGTTCACACGACCTCCGGGGACCGGAGCTTCGAGCTCAAGGCCGGCGTGCACTCCTCGGAGTGGAACCGAAGCGAGACGGGCGGCGCGACCCACGCCTGGCCGAAGGAGACCAACATCGGGGGGCCCCGTTGGATGGCCGTGTTCAGCCTGCCTGCGGGAAGCGTGGTCACGGGGCTTCGCTTCGATCACCGGGACACGGACAAGAAATACTACCATGGCGATGCCGCCCCCGGCTTCTGCCTGCGGGGGGTCACCCTGGTCGGTACCGCCTTTGCGGGCAGTGAAACGGCGGAGCCGACATCGGTCCCGGGTGGCGCAGCGGGGAAGGTCCTGTTCGACAACGGCAACATCTCCGGGGTGATCAACGGTCCCACGCGAGCGACAGCCTTGACCCTGAGAGAGCCTCACGTTATCACCCGGATTCAGACCTATCACTGGAACGGCGGCAGAGGCTCCGCACCGGGAACGATTGCCCTTAGGGGAAGCGACGGGCGCACGCACGGTCCGTGGCGGGCGAAGGGCGCTCCGGGGCAGGGTGGGGTTGCCAATGCCTATTGGGAGTGCACTCCCGGTGTGACGTTGCCGGCCGGCACCTACACGGTGGTCGACTCCAACCCGTCCACGTGGGCCCACAATTCGGGCTCCCAGGGTGCCGGGATCACGCGGGTCGAAGGGTATCCCGTCTCCGGGGCTTCAGCCACGGCTCCCGTAGTGACGGCAGGGCAGACAACCGCGGCCTCGTCTGTCACGGCGGAGCTGACCAACCGCTCCCGGGAGAACACGCACATCTTCACCGACGGGGAGACCTTCGGGTCCGGCAACCGCCTTGCGCCTGGCGAGAAGAGAAAAGTGCCGGTGACCCTGAGATCCGACGGCTCGGTGACGTTCAAGGCGGGTCGCGACGGGAAAGTGATGGCCACGAAGACCTGGCGCGGGACCCCCGGCGACACCACGCGGGTTCCCGTCGTCGTCTTCGACGACACGAACCCCTATGACAAGTTGACGGTGACGACCGGGCTCCGGTAGAATTCAGCCGCAACGGCATAAGTACCGGACGGAAGGAGGGTGACACCATGAAGAAACTGGCCCTGCTGTTGGCAATGGGGGTGGGATTGCTTTTCGCCGGCGATCTCGGCGCCTCGGCGCCGGTGAAGGTGACGATCCGGGGATGCGTGACCGGGGGCGTGCTGGTCTCGGAAAGGGTCGATTTCGGCAGTCACGACAGCGCGGGGGGACACCGCATCCGGACCTTCGGGCCGGGCGGTGAGCCGTTCAATCTCTCCGCCTACGAGGGCCGGCGGATTTCCTTCTCGGGGCATCTGCTGCCCGGCGACGTGTTCCACGCCGAGGCGCGCACGCTGTGGGTGTTCGGTCCCTGCAAGGCGGCCGTGCAGACGACGGTGCCCCCGGCGGGGTCCGGGCCGGAGTATCGAAACCCCACGTACAGGAACATCCGCGTCGACCGGTGCTGGAGGTTCGGGGAGGAATGCGACCAGGCAGCCGCCGACCGGTTCTGCCGGATGAACGGGTACGCCGGGTCCACGGACTGGGCGCATGCGGCCCACCGACCCACGTACATCATCGGCGACAACCGGATCTGCGACGAGTCCTTCTGCGAGGGCTTTACGTACATCCGCTGCGGCGTCCCGAAGTGACAGGACTGCGGCTCCGTGCCGCCCCGTCTTGCACGGACGCCGGCGGCCGCGTGAGGTCTGCCGCAAGATCCCGGCCACCCGCCGAGGCAGGTATCCGGGCATCGTGAAGGACGATCCGTCCGGATCCGGCAAACTGCGGAAGAGCGGGCTCCGAGGAGAAACGATGGACATCCATTCAATGGTTCGGGTTGCGGCTTTGCTGATCCTTTCGACGGCCCTGGCGCCTTTCGCCGGGGCCACACCCCCTGTTCCCGTCGAGACCGTGACGGGCTGCGTGAAGGACGGCCGGATGCTTATCCAGGCGCCCGATCGATTCAAACGGGAGCGGCCGCTGACGATCAGCCCCTGCACGAACATCCCGTTCGAGTTCAAGCGGTTTGAAGGAAAACAGATCCGGGCTACGGCCGGCATCGATCACTACAACGGCGCCTTCGTGTGCCCGCGGGATGTCATGATCCTGGGTGACTGCAAAACGGATAAGGTTGCGGCCCCGGCGAGGAAGGATCTCCCGCGGCAGATCACCGATGACCAGGCCGACGAGATCGTCTGGGCGCTGCCGGAGGTGCAGGCCCTGATCAAGCGGATGGAGGGGGCGAAGGCGGCCCCCTTCTCGATGATCACGGGCTACCCCAATCCGGACGCCGAGCCGGGCAAGCCCGGCGCCTTCTACGAAGTCTACGTCGGCGAGCGGCACGACACCCACACGGTGCGGGTCCTGACCCTGATCGTCGATGCCTACAGCGGGAAGGTGTCCGTCTACGATGAGGCTGCCGAAAAGATCATTCCCATAGAGGAGTACCGGAAGAGGACGCCCAAGTGAGCTGCCGAGGCGGCGCGTTCCCGGGGCCGGGAAATCCGGCCCGCATTCCCGCCCGGCCGGATCATCAACGAAGCCTCTAAACCCTCCGGAGCCATGCCGGGTAAATAGAAATCGCACGAAGACGCCCCCAGACCGGGCTGCGCAATTCTTCTCTCGCCTTGACATTCGTAAGGAAGTAAGGTATCCTTACTTCCGTGAGGTAGGAAAAATGCTGACGAAGAAAACCACCAAGAACCAGTTGACCCTGCCGAAAGACATCGTAAAGGAATTTCCGGGCATCGAGTACTTCGACGCCGTCGTCGAGAAGCGCAGAATCGTCCTGACCCCCGTCCGGGTCGAGCCCGCTGACGGATCGCTCCAGTCAATTCGGAGGAAAATGGAGGCGCTGGGAATCACGGAGCAGGATGTCCGGAAGGCGGTGTCATGGGCAAGAGGCAAAAAGGCACAAGGGTAGTGCTCGACACCAACGTACTGGTCTCGGCGCTGATCCTTGGGGGTCGGCTCGCGGCCATTGTGGATCTCTGGAAAGCGGGGGTCGTTATTCCCGTTCTCTCAAGAGACACCTTCGATGAGTTTCGGCGGGTCCTCAGCTATCCCCGGTTCAAGCTGACCGGCGAGGAAATCCGAACGATCATCGAGACGTACATCCTGCCCTATTTCGAGACTGTCGAGCCAAAGGAAGCACTCCGTGGGCTCTGTCGCGACCCGGAAGACGACCTGTTTTTTTCTTGTGCCCTGGCCGGAAGGTGCGAATTTCTGGTGAGTGGTGACCGTCACATCCTTGAAATCAAGCGGCACGGAAGCGTGAGGGTCATCACGCCGAAACAGCTTCTGGAGAGGTTCTTGCCGTAATCATGCATTCAGGCCTGCGGCCGGCACAAACCTCCTTGAGGATCCCGGACGGTCAAGCGGCTCTCAGCCTTTCCGGGGGAACCAGGGGACAAAGGCGCTGGTGCGTCTCCTGTAATCCGCGAAGGCCGGATTTTTCTCCATGAACCGCTCCGTCATGGGAACGCCGGAGACGAAGAGGATGATGTAGGTGATGGTCAGCGGCCCGATGATGGAGGTCCACCCCCAGGGCACCGACAGGGCCACGAGGTAGAGACCCCACCACATCGTGACCTCGCCGAAGTAGTTGGGGTGCCTCGAGTACCGCCAGAGCCCGCGATCCATGATCTTTCCCCGGTTCGCCGGGTCCGCGATGAACCGGTCCAGCTGCCGGTCCGCGACGGACTCGAAGGCAAACCCCACCAGCCAGACCGTCACGCCCAGCAGATCCAGCCGATTCAGAGGGCCCGCCGTAAAGGTGTTGATGAAGAGCACGGGGGTGACGTTGAGCAGGAGGATGGCCCCCTGGAGCAGGAAGACCTGGAGATAGCTCCGGATCACGAAGGTCGACCCCCATTCCTCCCGCCATTTTCGGTATCGCTCGTCCTCCCCTTTCCCCCGGTTGCGCAGATAGATCCGGACGGCGAGTCGGAGCCCCCAGCACAGCACCAGCAGGTTGGCGACCCACTGCCGGGCGGAGAAGGAGCCGTAGAGGACGAGAGTGACCCATGCCGCCAGGATGAACCCCGGACCCCAGGCCACGTCGGCGATGCTGTTGTCATTCCGCCCGAGGGCGATCAGAAACAGGGCCGTCATGTACACAAACAACACCGCCGCCGCGGTGAAAAGGGTGTCGAGCAGGGCCATCGGATCACCTCATGGGATACCGCATTCGGCCGAAGGGCAGGGCCTCCGCCGGCGCCGTCCGGGTTTCCTCCCTCAAAGCATGAGCCACCGGCCGATCCCGTAGCTTGCAGTCGAAACGCTGGCTGTCAGGACCACGCCCCAGAGGATGTCGACGACGACGACCTTGACCGGCCAGTCCCTCAGCGTCGCCAGGTTGGTCAGGTCGTAGGTGGCGTAGGCGAAAAAGCCGAAAAGTCCGCCCAGGATGGCAGCCTGCGGCAGTGACCGGTCCTCCAGGGCCGGAAGGGTAGCAAAGATCAGGATCCCGGCAATGTAGAGCAGGTAAAAGAGGATCGCGGCCGCCCAGTTGACGCTTGGCCGCAGGAGCGGGCCCAGGTGGCTGCGGTAGAACGTCCGGGCCGCGAACCCGAGCCAGACCATGTCGATGGCGAAGAACACGGGCACCGTCAACAGATAAAGGTAGATCACATCCATCCGGCTGTCCCTCCATGGAAACCTGTAAAGTCCTGCGGTCCCTTTGTCAAGGGATTCCAGCCGGCCTGATCCGAAAGCAGCCCCCGGCCGACGAAAAAGGGGCGGTCATGCCGACCGCCCCCCTTGTGTTGCCGTTTGCCGCGTGTAAGGAAGAAGATTCTTCACCCTCACCTCAATCCTTTCCCATCAAGGGAGAGGAAGATCAGGGAGGCTTCGCGTCATTTGATAGGCCACTCCCCGCGTTCCTTCAGCACCTCGCGGTAGACGTGGAGGGCGTCGTTGACGGCGGGCATGCCGGCGTAGGTCGAGAGCTGGAAGATGATCTCGGCGATCTTGCGCGGGTCGCAGCCGACGTTGAGGGCCGCGTTGACGTGGAGCTTGAACTCCTCCGTGGCGCGAAGGGCCGCCAGCATGGCGATGGCCGCGTACTGGCGCTCCGGCAGGGTCAGGACGGTGCGGGAGTAGAGGTTGCCGGTGATGTGCCGGGAGAGGTCGTTGGCCAGCTCCTTGTCGAACTGGCGCCACATCAGGAAGGGCGGGTCCATCTTGATGCCTTTCCCGAACAGTTTCGATGCCGTTTCCTGGGTCCTCTTGTTGATGTCGTCGCTCATCCTGTCTCCTCCTCTGGATTGTTCGATCTGCTTCCGTTCATTATGTTGCGCCGTTATTAGATGAACGGGGTTGTTCTGTCAAGTTTCAAAATGGAGTGATGGAATCAATTCTCCGGTATCCCAGTACTCCATTCTTCCCCGTCACTTCACCGAGTAGACGTCCCGGTCCCGGTCCTGGTAGACCAGGTAGTGCGCGCCCAGCTTGGCCTTGTTGAGGCTTTCGTAGTGCCTCTCGCCCTCGAGGCGGCACAGATCGCAGCTGCGGCTCGGGATGACGACGGCGTAGACGCGGTTCCCCGTGCTCGCCATGGAGTCGATGGCGATGAAGCCGCCGCAGTCGTCGCAGATGCGCACCGTTTCCTCCTGCTGCTCGCGGATCCCGTCGGTGTCGTAGTAGATGTTGCGGTTCCGGCGGGCGTACTTGGCGCCCTTGACGATGTCCTTCTTGAACGTGTGGCGCTTCTTCCAGAGGTCGAGGACGTCCTTCGACACCTCCTGGATGTACCGGGTGATCCGGTCGGACTGGCGGATCGCCTCCGGGTTGTAGTCCGGCTCGCGGACGTGGCTGTAATCGAGCCCCGCCATGGCGAGAATGATCCCCACGTTGACGTAGGGGAGGGCCCCCTCGATGGAGTAGCCGCCCTCGAGGACGGCGATGTCCGGGTTGAGCCGCTCGTTGAGGCGCGCGTAGCCCTGGGCGGAGAAGCGCATGTTCGTGATGGGGTCCGTGTAGTGGTTGTCCTGCCCCGCCGAATTGATGACCAGGTCGGGTTTGAACTCGTCGAGGATGGGCAGGATCAGCTCCTCGAGGACGTAGAGGAACCCCTCGTCGGACGTCTCCGGCGGCAGGGGGATGTTGATCGTCGTGCCCAGGGCGTTGGGGCCGCCGAACTCGTCGGGGAAGCCCGACCCGGGATACAGGGTCCTGCCGTCCTGGTGGATGGAGATGCAGAGCGTGTCCGGGTCGTGCCAGTAGATGTCCTGCGTGCCGTCGCCGTGGTGGCAGTCCGTGTCGATGACGGCCACGCGCCTGTGCCCGTGCCTGCGCCGGAAGTTCTCGATCATGACGGCCTCGATGTTGATGTTGCAGAAGCCGCGGGCGCCGTGGACGACGCGCATGGCGTGGTGCCCCGGGGGCCTCACCAGCGCGAAGGCGTTGTCCACTTCCCCCGTGAGCACCTTCTCGGCCGCCGTGATCGCGCCGCCCGCCGAGATGAGGTGGCTCTCGGTGATGACGCTCTTGGCGTCGGGGACGCAGACGTGGATGCGGTTGATGTCCTCGATGGCGGCGAGGCCCGGCTTGTACTCCACGATGTTCTCGAAGTCCAGGAGCCCCTCCTCGAAGACCTGGTCCTGCGTGTACAGCAGGCGCTCCTCCCGCTCGGGGTGGGTGGGCGAGATGGCCCAGTCGAAGGCGGGAAAGAAGACGAGCCCTGTTTTCCGGAGCCGCTTCATGGTTTCGGCCCTCCTTTCCCGGGCCCCGTGATAAGGCCCGGTTTGACCTGCGCCTTGATGCGGATGTTCTTGCCCGTTGCGTAAAATCCCCGGACCATGTTGAACTCCTGGTCCTCGACGATCTCCGTCTCGATGTCCGAATCGCGGGCGCCGAGCCGGAGGGCCCGTTCCCGGAGCTTCTCCATCCCGATACGGAGGATGTCCCTGCGGGTGAAATGGGCCGGGATCTTCATCTCGATCCCTTCCTCGGCGATGGTGAGGCAGCCCCGCTCCGTCTCGGCCAGCAGCGTGATCTCCGCCGTCGTCCGCGCCAGGGCCGCCCCGTAGGCGTTTGCCACCTCGGCGTCGCGCGGGATCACGGCCTCGCAGCCCAGCATCTCGCCCAGGCGGGGCGCCACGGCCGCCGCGGGGCCGCCGACGATGAAGAGCCTCGAGGGCTCGATTCTCTTGCCCTCGAGGAGCTCGTGGATCGTGTAGACGGGCTTGTTGTTGATATCCTCGACCATGCCGGTCACCGCCTCGGTGATGTCGCTGCAGGTCCTCTCGAAGATGGCCCGGGCCGCGTCCATGACGGACAGGCCCAGCTTGCCGGCGATCTCCGCCACCGCCGTCTCCGCCTTTGCCGCATCGCCGATCCGGGTAAGCCCCAGGAGGATCATGGCGTCCGTCGGGGTGGGGTGAGGACCGCCGAAGGCGGCAGCGGGGCCTTCCCTCCGGGGCCCGATGCAGAGCTTCCCCCTGTCCACGCGGACCCGGCTGTCGCCGCCGAGGCCGATGGATCTCGTCTTGAGGCCGCGGATGAGCGTCCGGTGCCCCTCGATGGTCACGCCCAGCGGTTCGAGCAGGGGGACCCCGTCGGCCAGCAGGGCGATGTCCGTCGTCGTTCCGCCCATGTCCAGGGCGACGGCGTCTTTCCCGGTGCAGTCGGCCAGGCTCAGGATCCCCATCACGCTTGCCGCCGGGCCCGAGAGGATGGTCTGGACGGGCTGCTCGGCGGACCGGCGGATCTCGAAGGTGCCCCCGTCGGCCTTGAGGATGTAAATGGGGGCCCGGATGCCCGCCTTCCCGGCGAACTCGAGGATCTCGCCGACGAACCGGCTGTAGAGGTCGAAGACCGAGGCGTTCAGGTAGGTCGTGGCGATGCGCCGGCGGAAGTTGAGATTGCCCGACATGCGGTGGCCGAGGGAGACATGGTGGAAGCCGTCGCGGACGATCTCGGCGATTTCGTTTTCGTGCGCGGGGTTTCGGGGGCTGAACTTGCCCACGACGCCGAGGTGCGAGATGCCCGCCGCCTTCAGATCCGCCGCCGCCGCCGCGACCTCGCCTTTCTGGATCGGGGCGACCTCGATGCCCCGGTTGCTCACGTAGCCGGAGACGAAACGCGTGTCCTCGTTGACTCGGATCGCCTCGGGGGCAAGGCCCGGGCCGCTTGACACGATCATGCCGACGCGGTCGGTTTTTCCCTGCACGATGGCGTTGGTGGAGAGGGTGGTGCTGAAGACGACCCGTTCGAGCGCGGTCATGTCCTCGCCGCGCAGGATCTCGTCCATCACGCCGATGAGTGACGAGACGAGGTGCAGCTGGTTCGTGGGGACCTTCGTCTTCTTGCGGACCTGGAAATTCTCGAGAAGGACGGCATCCGTGTGGGTGCCTCCGACGTCGATGCCGAGGATCATAACCGCTCCTTGGGACAGAGGGCTCAGGGCGAAGGGCGAAAGGCAGATAAAACCGGAAGAGACAAAAAAGGCCAAAGGCCCTGTGCCTCTGGCCTTATGCCGTGCGCCGTTTGCCAACGCATACCACATGCCCGCGTCCGCCGTCAATTCATCCTTCGCCTTTTCAACGGGCGCGTTATGCGCTATAAGATGGCGACGTACGCGGAATCGGAAGGACTGAAGCTCCCCGCCCAAAAGGCGGGGCGTCCCGGCAAGGAAAGAATCAAACAGGATTGCGCGCCCTAACCCCGCCGACAGGGCGGGACCTGCGGGACGCACCCCCGGTCATGCTCTCACGATACCGGCCCTTCCTCGAGATGCTTCTCGACCTTGAACCGGACCTCCACGTGGCGGGGGGCGCCGTGAAGGACCGCCTCCTCGGGACCCCCGTCGCCGACGTGGACATCGTGTATGCGCCGGATGCGGCAGGCATTGCCGCCCGCTTCGCGAGGCGTGCGGGGGCCGCCCGGGTCGCCTTCCGGGAGGACGAGCCGGACCGCTCGACGGAGCGGGTCATCGCCCGGGCGGGGGAGGACACGCTCGTCTTCGATTTCACCCGCAGGCGCGGCCCCTCCATCGAGGAAGACCTTGCCGGGCGGGATTTCACGGTCACGGCCATGGCCCTCCCGCTCGATGCATTCCTGGCGGGGGATTTCTCGCGTCTCGTCGACCCCCTGGGCGGACGGTCGGACCTCCGGGACAGGCGGATTCGGGCCGTCTCCGACGGGTCCTTCCGCCGGGACCCCCTGCGGCTCCTGCGGGCCTTCCGGCTGGCCGCCGAGTCGGGTTTCGCGATCGACGCGGGCACGCAGGAGCGGATCGTGCGGGACCGGGCCCTTCTTTCCGGGGTCTCCGGCGAGCGGGTCCGCGACGAGGTCTTCCGGGTCCTCGAGGTCACCCCCTGCCACCCCTTCGTCGAGGCGATGGACCGCGCCGGTCTTCTGAGCGAGGTCCTCCCGGGGACGGGGGCCATGAAGGGCATCGAACAAAACGGCTATCATTCCCTCGATGTCTGGTCCCATACGCTGCTCTGCCTCGAGCGTCTGGAGGGCCTGATCCGCAACCCGGCGGAGGAGTTCGGCGACGCCGCGGCCGATTTCCCGGGGTACCTGGCGGGCGGTTTCGTGCGGGGCCGCAGCCGTGCGGCGCTCCTCAAGCTGGCAACGATTCTGCATGACGCCGGCAAACCGGAAAAGGCAAGCCGGGGCGCGGGGGGCGAGACGCACTTCTACGGGCATGCCGCGGCGGGCGGGCCCGTCGTCGACGCCGCGGCCGAGAGGCTCCGGCTGGCCACGGCCGAGCGGGACTACCTGAAACTGCTCGTGTCGAGCCACATGCACCTCGTCCACCTGACGGCGCAGCCGGCGCGGACGAAGCGCGCGGTCCTGGGTTTTTTCCGCAGATACGGCGAGGACTACCGGGCCCTGCTGCTGCTCTTCGCGGCGGACACCCGCGCGACGCTCGGCCCGAAGATGACGCCGACGCGGCTCCGGCAGATCCGGGAGGCCGTGGCGGAGATGCTCCATGTCTTCGAGACGGAGCTGCAGCCGCGCCTCAGGGAGCCGCCGTTGCTGACGGGCCGGGACCTGATGGAGCGCTTCGGCCTCCGGGAAGGACCCCTGGTAGGCGACATCCTGCGTGAGGTCGAGGACGCTCGGCTGGAGGGACGCCTCCGGGACCGGGACGCCGCGCTGGAATTTGCGGCGGTGCTGCTCAAGGATAAGGGATAGAAGGTAAGAAGGTGAGAAGGTAAGAGGAAGAGGACGACGGAGGAGAAAAGAAGTGGCCAGGATGTCGTTCGGGAAGAAAGGAAACCGGGTCCAGGCGAACCGGACCGGGCCGAGACCGGCGGGGGAAAGGCCTCCCGAGGACGTGGTGCGGGATCTCAAGGCCGGCTTGCAGAGGCCGCCCGGCGAGGATTACCGGGAGAGATCGCTCGCCATCCACGGCCTGGTCTGCGCGCGCTGCGCCCGCGAGTTCGACGCCTCGAACCGGCATTTGCTCACGGTGCACCACAGGGACGGAAACCATCACTACAATCCCCCCGACGGGAGCAACTGGGAGAACCTCTGCGTGTACTGCCACGACGATGCCCACAGCCGGGAACTGCTGGGCGACTACTACGGCGGGGAGGGAGCGAGGGAGAAGCACCTCGTCCGCTCCAGCCGCGCCCCGGAGGAGCAGGGGTCGGGCCTCTCGGGTCTGGGGGCAAAGCTGCGGAAGGCCCTGGAGGAGAAGGAGAAAAAACGCAAATAGCCGATAGCCGTCAAAGACTTACCCGATCGGGGCAAACTTCTTTGAAATCCCTTGATTTTCGGAAACGCCTGTGGTATAGACCGGCCCGGTTTTCGAGACGTGTTGCAGACGCGTTGTCAGACCCCTCCACCCTGGTTCCCGATTCAGAGAAGTTCCCCCGGGTCGTTCCGACAGGGCGCATGGGGTTCCAATACAAAGAGAGGAGGTAGATTTCAGTGGAAGTCTTAGCACAGGGAATTGGCGCGATCTTTACAGATCCGGATGCCGACAAGGCAAGGGCGTTTTTCAGGAAGAAAAGCCGCGCACTGAAACCCAAGGTGATGTCGGTGAAGGAGGCCGTCGAGAAGTACGTCCACGACGGCGATTATCTCTGCATCGGCGGGTTCGGCGCGAACAGGATCCCTACCGCGGTCTGCCACGAGATTTTGAGGCAGGGCCGCAAGAACATGGGATTTGCCGGCCACACGTCCACCCACGATTTCCAGATTCTCTGCGCGGGCGAGGTGTTCGACAAGCTGGACGTGGCCTACATCGTCGGCCTCGAGGCCCGCGGTCTTTCCCCCAACGCACGCCGTTACATGGAGAGCGGGAAGGTGAAAGTCTCCGAGTGGACGAACTACTCCCTGTCGGTGAGGTTCAAGGCCGCCGCCGCCGGCGTGTCCTTCTACCCCTCCCGCAACATTATGGGCACCGACACCTTCCAGTACAGCGGTGCAAAGATCATCCAGTGCCCCTTCACGGGGATCAAGTACGCGGCCATGCCCGCCATCTGGCCCGACGTGGCGGCCATTCACGTCCACGAGGCCGACATCTACGGCAACTGCCGCATCCGCGGTATCACCGTTTCGGACCTCGACGTGGCCCGTGCCGCCAAGCACCTGATCATCACCTGCGAGCGGCTGATCCAGAACGACGAGATCCGCAGGGATCCCAGCTACACCTCGATCCCCTACTGGTGCGTCGACGCCGTCTGCGAAGTGCCCTACGGCAGCTACCCCGGCAACATGTACGGCGAGTACTTCTCCGACGAGGAGCACCTCAGGGAGTGGCTCAAGGTGGAGGAAAACCCCGAGGAGTTCAAGAAGTTCCTGGACAAGAACATCTACAGCTGCAAGGACCACTTCGAATACATTGAAAAGAACGGCGGGATGCACAAGCTCCTGAGGCTTCGGGAGAAGGAATTCATGTTCTCGAAGGCGAGAGACTAGAAAGGAGGATGACAGAGCATTATGGCTGACTATAATACGATGGAACTGATGATCTGCACCGCAGCCAGGGAGCTCGAGGACGGAGCCTCCGTCGGCGTCGGCACCGGCGCCCCCTGCGCGGCGGCGATGCTTGCGCAGAAGGCCCATTCCCCGAACCTGGTGATCCTGTTCGAGGCGGGCGGCGCAGCCCCCCTGATCCCGGAGATGCCCATCTCCGTCGGCGATTCCCGGACCACCTGGAAGGCCGTCATGGCCAGCGGGATGTGCGAGATCATGGAATCGGCCTGCCGCGGCATGCTGGACTACACCTTCCTCGGCGGCGCTCAGATCGACATGTACGGAAACCTCAATTCGACCCGCATCGGCGCGGACCACCAGAAGCCCAAGGTCCGCTTCCCGGGCAGCGGCGGCGCCAACGACTTCGCCTCCTTCTGCTGGAGGATGATGGTCATGACGCCCCAGGACCCCAAACGCTTCGCCGAGAAGTGCAGCTACATCACCACCCCCGGCTGGCTCCAGGGCGGCGACTCCCGGGCCAAGAGCGGCCTCCCCCTCGGGGCGGGCCCCTACAAGATCATCACCAACATGGCCGTCATGGACTTCGAGCCCGAGAGCAAGCGCATGCGGATCATCGCGATCAACCCCGGTTACTCGGAGAAGGACGTCCAGGACAACTGCGGCTTCGAGCTTCTGAAGGCGAAGAAGATCGTGGAGAACAAGCCGCCCACGAAGCACGAGCTGTCCATTCTCAGGGATCAGATTGATCCTTACCGCTACGTTATAGGAAGATAGCGCCGGCGGTAAGCGTTCTCATCGAAGGGGCCTCGGCATCTCCGTGCCGGGGCCCCTTTTTGATTGCCGATGCGGGGAGTGCCGGAGGGCACGCTCTCATCTGGAGAGGATCCGGACGCCGTCCCGGGCCGTCACGAGCTTGTCCCCGACGGAGGTTCCGCAGAAGGCGCACGAGTAATCGTACTTCTCGCCCTGGGGAAGGATGAGGAGCAGACGCTTGCGCACCCTCACGGCCCGCTTGCACCGGGGGCAGTAAAGCTCCGTTGCATCAAAATCCCTGTATGATTCTCTATTCATGGCTTGGTGCTCGCACTGTCGCAGATCGCCACGCCCTTTACCCTGGCGATGACAGGTCTGCTTTTCTGTTTTTTCTCCTGTCCCCTGAACCCTGGACGCTTCGCGAAGCGACTATTTCTCCCGCTCCGGGATTTCCTTCGCGTTCTCAAGCCATGCGGCGGCCTCGCTGTCGCTGGGCGCACGCCAGTCGCCCCGCGGCGAAAGCGACCCGCCGGAGCCCACCTTGGGGCCGTTGGGGATGCAGGAGCGCTTGAACTGGCTCGTCCGGAAGAACCTCTCGAGGTAGACCGTGAGCCAGCGCTTGATCTCGCCGATCCTGTATTCGTTTCGCCTCTCCTCGGGAACCTCGGGCCAGGCGCCAGCCCTTCTGTCTCGCCAGGCGTGCCAGGCGATGAAGGCAATCTTGGTCGGCAGGTAGCCGAAGCGCGTGGTGTAGAAGTTGTTGAAGTCCTGCAGCTCGTAGGGCCCGATCGTGTCCTCCGTCCGCTGGGCCGGCTGCCCGCCGGTGACGCCGGGGACGAGCTCCGGGCTGATCTCGGTGGACAGGATGTCCAGGAGCGTCTCCGAGGTCTTCCGGTCGAACTGGTTCGTCTCCGCCACCCAGCGGATGAGGTACTGGATGAGGGTCTTGGGGACGCTCACGTTGACGTTGTAGTGCGACATGTGATCGCCCACCCCGTAGGTGCACCAGCCCAGGGCCAGCTCGCTGAGATCGCCCGTTCCCAGGACGATGGCGTTGCGCAGGTTGGCCAGGCGGAAGAGATGGCTCGTCCGCTCGCCGGCCTGCACGTTCTCGAAGGTGATGTCGTAGACCTTCCTGCCCTTCGCGAAGGGGTGGCCGATGTCACGGAACATCTGCATGCAGCTCTCGCGGATGTCGATCTCGTTGGCCTCCACGCCGAGGGCCGTCATGAGCCGGTGGGCGTTGCGGTACGTCTTGTCCGTCGTGGCAAAGCCCGGCATCGTGTAGGCCTTCACGCACGAACGGGGCCTCCCCAGCCGGTCCATCGCCCGGGCCGCCACGATGAGGGCGTGGGTGGAGTCGAGGCCGCCGGAGACGCCGATGACGACGTTCTCGACCCTCGAGGCCTTCAGCCGCGTGGCCAGCCCCTGGACCTGGATGTTGTAGGCCTCGTAGCAGCGCTCGTCGCGCTTTGCCGGGTCCGCCGGGACGTAGGGGAATCGGGCGTATTGCCGGGAAAGCAGGATGCGCCCCTTCGGGATCTCCACGGGAAAGGTCACTTTTCGAAACCGCTCCGCCCTGTCCCGGAGGTGCCGGGCGTTCTGGCCGAAGCTCGTGAGCCGCATCCGGTCCTGCACTAGGCGGTCCAGGTCGATATCGGCGAGGATCATCTGCGCCTTCCCGGAAAAGCGTTCCGACTCGCACAGGAGGGTTCCGTTCTCGTAGGCCATGGCCTGGCCGTCCCAGGCCAGGTCCGTCGTCGACTCGCCGGGGCCCGCCGCCGCATAGAGATAGGCCGCCACGCACCGGGCCGACTGGTTGGCCGCCAGGCTGTGCCGGTACTCCGATTTGCCGATGGTGATGTTCGAGGCTGAGAGGTTGGCCAGCACCGTGGCGCCCGCCAGCGCCGCGAAGCTCGACGGCGGCACGGGCACCCAGAGGTCCTCGCAGATCTCAATGTGGAACGCGAACCCCGGGATGTTCTCCGCCTCGAAGATCAGGTCCGGCCCGAAGGGGATGTCCCGCCGGCCGCAGAGGCTGATCGTCCTGGAGAGGGCATCCTCTGCGGGGCGGAACTGCCTCGCCTCGTAGAACTCCCGGTAATTGGGCAGGTAGGATTTGAGGGCCACCCCCAGGATCCGTCCCCGGAACAGCACGACGCCGCAGTTGAAGAGGAAGGCATCCACCCGCAGCGGAGCCCCCACGATGAGGATCGTGCCCAGGTCCTTCGTCTTTTCGAGGACGAGGCCCAGTGCCTCCCGGACCCGCTTCAGGAGGGCGTCCTGGTGAAAGAGGTCCTCGTTGGTGTAGGCCGACAGCCCCAGCTCCGGGAAGAGGGCGAAGAGGGCCTTCTTCGCCGAGGCTTCACGTGCAAGCTCGACCGTCTTTGCCGCGTTGAAGGTCACGTCGGCGACGCGCACCTCGGGGACGCAGACGGCGGCCCGGACGAAGCCGTGGCTGTACAGGTTGAAAAAGTCCTTCATCGCTTTACCTCAATCCGCTTCGAGGGTTCTTTGCTTTCCGCTCTTCCTCGCTCCCTCACGTCCGCTCCTCACAGGCAAGCCGGCGCAGGCTGCACGGGTTGCCGCCTCCGGAAAACCCCTCAGGGCTCCCGCAGGCACGACCGGTGGACCTCGATGGCCCGTTTGCCCGCTTCTTCCATCGATCGGCCCAGGGAGATGAATCCGTGCCTTTTCAAGATGACGAAATCCTCCTTCCCCAGCACGTCGAGCACTCCCCGGACCAGCTCGAGGCTTCCGTAGGGCTGTGCTTCCCGCGTCTCCGGGATGTGGGAAGGAGGCTCGGCGCACCGGAGAATTTCCCGGCTGTGGCCGTGGAACACAGCCTGTACGTCCTTTCTCGCCCGGTAGACGGCGAAGTGGAGCATGCTCTCCGACGAGGGGTCCCGTGTGCCGCTCGCCGACACAATACCCCTTTCCATGTCGCAGCCGTGCACGGTGACGAACCGGTCGTCAGGCAGACGGTCCTTCCAGCCCACCTGGGAGCCCGTGATGATGAAGGCATCCCCGTCGGGCCGGATGCGGAAGCTCAGGTTCCCCTGGGAGAATTCGCCGTAGGGGGGCGCGAAGCCCCTGCGGTGGAACTCGGCGCACCAGGATTTCAGCTCCTCGAGCCGGTCATCGGCGGGGACGGCTCCCGAGAGGAACTCCGTCCTGAATTTCACGCCCCCGTGTCTTTCCCTCGCCGGCTTCCCCATGGGCTGGATCGTTTATTCCTTTGCAGAATCAGGGACTTTCAAATTAATGAATCGGCAGGCGTTTGTCAAAGGAAAAGACGGTTCAAACTCCTTGACAAAAGGCGGTCCCGGTGACATGATTCGGACGCTTATTTTGTATGCAAAATCAGCCGCCGGCGTTCCCGGAAGGAGGTCCTCTTGGAGTCGGCCGACATCAAAAAGCTTCAGGAGAAGATCCAGCTCTACGAGGGGGTTCTCAACAACATCCTCAGCGGCGTCCTCATCACCGACCCGGACGGGTATATCATCTTCTTCAGCGAATCTTACGGCAAATTCCTCGGCATGGACCCGAAGGCGCAGATTGGCAAGCACACGACCGACGTCATCGAGAATTCCCGGATGCACATCGTCGCCAAGACGGGGATCCCCGAGATTTTCCACCCTCACCAGATCATGGGCCGCAACCAGATCGTCCAGCGGATCCCCATCGTCATCGACGGGAAGCTGACCGCGGTCTTCGGCCAGGTCATGTTCGAGGACATCAAGGACGTCCAGATCCTGGCGGACAAGCTCAACATCCTCGAGTCCAAGGTCCAGCTCTACGAGAAGGAGCTCGAAAATCTCAGGGCCTCGAAGTACAGCTGCCGCAATATCGTGGGCACGAGCCAGGTCATGAGCGAGCTTCGCAAGCTCGGCCAGCGGGCGGCCAAGGTGAACTCGCCCGTGCTGCTCGTCGGGGAGAGCGGAACGGGCAAGGAGCTCTTCGCCCACGCCATCCACCGGGCAAGCGACCGGCACCGCCAGCCCTTCATCCGCCTCAACTGCGCCGCCATCCCCAAGGACCTCCTCGAGGCGGAGCTCTTCGGGTACGAGCCGGGCGCCTTCACGGGGGCGGGCAACAGGGGCAAGCCGGGCAAGTTCGAACTGGCCCACCAGGGCACAATCTTCCTCGACGAGGTGAGCGAGCTTCCCCTGGAGATGCAGCCCAAGCTCCTGCGCGTCGTCGAGGAGAAGGTGGTCGAGCGCCTCGGGGCCACCAAGCCCGTCAAGTGCGACTTCCGCCTGATCGCGGCGACCAACGAGAACCTCGAGGACTGCGTCCGGAAGGGGAAGTTCCGCAAGGACCTCTACTACCGGCTCAACGTGATCCCCCTGCACATCCCGCCGCTGAGGGAGCGCAGGGAGGACATCCCCCTCATCGCCTCTCATCTCATCGGGAATCTCTGCAGGGATTTCGGACTGCCGCCCAGGGGGATCTCGCCCGAAGTGATGAGGATCTTCGAGACTCACGATTGGCCCGGCAATGTTCGGGAACTTTCGAACATCCTGGAAAGGACTCTTTCCCTGATGGATGAGCGCGAGGAGACGATCCGGGTGGAGCACCTGCCGCTGTTTTTCCGGAGCCTGAGCGAACGCTCCGAGCGTTCCCAGGCGAAGATTCTCAAGGACCTCCGGGCCACCTCCGAGCGCGACGCCGTCCTTCACGCCATCCGCATCGCCAACAACAACAAGAACGAGGCCGCCCGGATCCTGGGCATCCACCGCACCGCCCTCTACAAAAAGATGAAGAAGCTCAACCTGCCGTTAAACGAGCAATCCTTTTGATGTATACCGGAGTCTACATGTAGACGTTCGGATACACTTTTCTCAATCCCCCAGAATTAAAGCCTTTTTTCATGTAAGGGGATAATCAGTAGACTTGAGTCTACATGATATTTCCCCGCATCTGCGAACTACATTTAAAAATCATAATGATTACATATAATTGTATCAAGTTCGGCTGCGTTCGATTCTGGCACGCAAGTTGCGGATAGATCATTGGGTTTCCGCGAAAATAAGAAAAAAAGAAAGGGGGTGCAAAGAAAAAGGCTCGATCGTTTTTATTTCATTCATATTTTTTGTTTTTTCAAAAAATAATGAAGGAGGGAGGTTTCACACATGATTACCATCGGTGACAAAGCCAGAGATATCCTGATGTTCATTGCGGCCTTCTGCTGGTTTTTCGTGATTTACGCAAGCTGGGCGGGTGGTGCGAACAAGGACCACCAGCTCATCTACTTCGGGCTTCTTGCCTGCGCAGCGCTCACGGTCGTCTATTACATGATGGGCGCCACCAGCAACCAAAAGCTGTCCACGTCCGTGCTCGTCTGGCCCATTCTTCTCAACGGCATATTCCAGGCCGTCGCCTTCACGATCGTCTACAACACGAAAGGCGTCAAGGCGGACTTCATCCTGGGAATGCACCCCGGGTTCTTCGGGGCCATGGTCTTCTTCTGGCTCGGCAATTTCGTGACCTCCACACTCTCGTACATCCTGTTGTTTTCCACTAAGGTGTTGCCCGAGGACGAGTGGGAGTCGTTCATGAAAGAAGTCGCAGGCCAGCAGAAAATTCACTGAGAGGAGGGGATATTATGGATGAGCAATTGATTCAACCGACTCCGAGCATCATCGGATTTACCGTATTCTTCATGCTGATTTCCATCGCGATCGGATGGTATGCAAACAAATTCGCCAAGACGGCCGAAGGGTTCTTCGGCGGGACGAAGATGTTCGGCGGTCTTGTAATCGGTCTAGCCTCCTGCGCGGCCGTCATGAGCGCCTTCGGCTTTATCGGCGGCCCGGGCCTGGTCTACAAGTTCGGGTTCACCTCCATCTGGATGACCATTGCCTGCGGACCCGGCTTCGCCTACGGTTACTGGGTTATCGGAAAGCGCATGCGCGCCATGGCGGAAGTCACCGACGTGGCGACCCTTCCCGACATCGCCCGCGTTCGCTTCCAGAGCCAGACGGTCCGCGGCATCCTCGCCCTGGGGCTCTGCCTGGCGGCCATCGCCTACCTCTCCTCGCAGGTCAAGGGCGGCGCCAAGCTCATGAACCAGATGCTGGGCGTCTCCGAGGAGGCGGGAGTGGTGATTATGTTCGGTACGACGCTGGCCTACATGCTCGTGTCGGGCATGTCAGGTTCCATCCTGACGGACGCCTTCCAGGGGGCCGTGATGCTCTGCGCCGTCCTCGGCGTTGTTTTTGCCTTTTTCAGCATGACGGGCGGGGACC
>Ga0067045_1028797_pt1 | contig 27367 bp, 19 predicted proteins | sample TerdegcTABiofilm_FD_59184 | JGI IMG/M metagenome (GOLD analysis project Ga0067045, IMG submission 59184) | Combined Assembly of (Gp0054472, Gp0054536) Wastewater bioreactor microbial communities from Singapore -Terephthalate degrading... | reverse complement strand
GCCGCCGTCAGCGTCGTCTTGCCGTGATCTATGTGCCCCATCGTCCCTACATTCATGTGGGGCTTGCTCCTTACATATTTGTCCTTTGCCATGTTTCCTCTCTCCTTCTAAATGATTAATTTAATATCTTTTTTTCAACCTCAGGTGAAACCGGGGCGTAACGAACAAATTCCATTGAAAATACTCCTCGTCCCTGAGTAGCTGAACGCAACTCAGTGGCATAGCCAAACATTTCAGATAAAGGGACTTCAGCATCAATCGCCTGAGCACCTCCCGGTCGCGGTTCCATCCCAGTAATGGATGCTCGCCTTGTTTTCAATTGAGATAGCACATCTCCCATATATTCCTCTGGTGTAATTACCTCTACCTTCATCATTGGTTCAAGTAATATCGGGTTTGCCTTTTGTACACCCTCACGAAATGCAAATATTGCTGCCATTTTAAAAGCCATGTCACTAGAATCCACTTCATGATAAGACCCATGATAAAAAACCACTTTTAAATCTGTCATAGGATATCCAGCAAGTACTCCCGTTTCAGCTGCTTCATATATTCCTTTCTCCACAGCATCAAAATATTCCATTGGCACTACGCCTTTAGTAATACGGTTTTCAAAACTGATACCACTGCCTGATTCAAGCGGTGACAGGGATAATACCACATGTCCGTACTGTCCATGCCCACCAGTTTGTTTAATATAACGGTATTCTGCTCTTTCAACAGGTGTGGTAATAGTCTCCCTAAATGACACCCGCGGTCGTCCTACATTCGCCCGAACATTAAATTCACGCATCATGCGGTCTATCAAAATTTCCAGATGCAACTCACCCATCCCTGAGATGAGAGTCTGTCCGGTATTTTCGTCTGGACGGATCCGAAATGTGGGATCCTCTTCTGCGAGACGTTCAAGGGCTTTTAGAAGTTTCTCTTGATCTGCCGTGGTTTTTGGCTCAACCGCAACAGATATTACCGGTTCAGGAAACGAGATTCTTTCTAACACAATGGGATAGTGAGCATCACACAACGTATCACCTGTAGCAACATTTTTAAACCCTATCACAGCACCAATATCACCACTGGGTATTTCACTTACATCTTCTCGATGATCAGCATAAACCCGAATCAAACGACCTACACGTTCTTTAGAGCCATTGGATGAATTAAAGGCCATCAATCCTTGAACCATCTTTCCTGAATATACACGGAAATAAGCCATTCGACCTGCATATGGGTCTGAAACAATTTTAAACACCAACGCACTTAATGTGTTTTCATCATCTGCAGAACGGGTGATCTCCTTTTTATTTTTAGGATCAAATCCTTTGACTGCTGGAATATCTAATGGAGAGGGTAAATAATCAATAATCCCATCCAATAACGGTTGAATACCTTTATTCCGCAACGCTGACCCACAATACACCGGGGTTACCTTATTTTTTATCACAGCGTTACGTAAAGCGCTTTTCAACTCATCGATACTAATCTCTTCATTTGCAATAAATTTTTCTAACAAGCGATCATCTAATTCAGCGACCATTTCTACCAATTTAGCACGCTGTTTATTTGCGCTTTCAATTAAATCTTCAGGAATATCAGCAAAACGCGGGTGCGACCCATATTCATCCTCCCAATAAATGGATTGCATGTTGAGCAAATCAATCACGCCGATAAAACCTGCTTCCTTACCAATGGGTATTTGTAAAGGGATGGGCTTGGCTCCTAGGCGTTTACGAATGGATTCAACCGAGTATTCAAAAGATGCACCTAATCGGTCCATTTTATTAATAAAACAAATTCGAGGCACATTAAACCTATCCGCCTGACGCCAGACCGTCTCACTCTGTGGTTCTACTCCTTGCACAGCGTCAAAAACAACAATGCCACCATCCAGAACCCTTAAAGACCGCTGTACCTCAGCTGTGAAATCGATATGCCCAGGTGTATCAATGATGTTAATCTGAAAATCCTTCCAGGATGCAGTAACCGCCGCAGCCATGATGGTAATACCACGTTCACGCTCTTGAGCCATCCAATCTGTTACCGTTGTTCCATCATCAACATTTCCCATACGATATGTCTTACCTGTATAGAACAAAATACGCTCGGTAGTTGTGGTTTTACCCGCATCAATATGAGCAATAATCCCTATATTCCTTAATTTTTCCAAGGGGTAATCACGCGCCATATATGACACCTATAATGATTTCCGATTTAATATTGGGATTAAATACGAAAGTGAGAAAACGCCCGGTTGGCCTCTGCCATTTTATGGGTTTCTTCGCGGGTACGAACAGCATCACCTTGATTATTGGCAGCATCGATTAATTCCGCGCTAATCTTCTCAGCAAATGACTTTCCTGAACGTTTTCGTGAAGCTCGGATGATCCAACGGATAGCTAATGTCAAACGGCGAGATTCTTCCACTTCCATTGGAACTTGGTAGGTAGCACCGCCAACCCTGCGTGGTCGTACTTCCATTAACGGTCCAACATTTTTTAACGCCTGATCAAATATTTCCAAAGGATCACGCTTGGTTTGTTCTTTCACCAAATCCAGAGCGTCATACACTAAAGAAGTCGCTGTACTTTTCTTTCCCCGTTTTAGGATATGATTAATCAATACCTGCACATTGGTATTTTGATAACGAATATCAGGAGAGACTGTTCTTTTTTCAGGTTTTGTCCTACGCATAGATGTTCTCCAATAAGTATTTATGTAGCTTTTGGTCGTTTTGTTCCATATTTTGAACGACCTTGGTTACGAACAGCCACACCCGTAGTATCCAATGTGCCTCGAACAATATGATAACGAACTCCAGGCAGATCTTTAACACGACCACCACGAACCATAACTACAGAGTGCTCTTGCAATTGATGTCCCTCTCCAGGTATATATGCGGTAACTTCTATACCATTACTCAATCGCACACGTGCAATCTTTCGCAATGCAGAATTAGGTTTTTTGGGTGTCATCGTACGAACCACAGTACACACCCCTCTTTTCTGTGGTGCACCTTTTGGTTGACGCTCACGTCTTTGCTTCTTAGAATTTAAAGTATAGGATAAAGCAGGAGCTTTACTTTTCTCCTTCTTAATCTTTCTCTTTTTTCGAATTAATTGATTAATAGTTGGCAATTTCTTTCTTCTCCAATTTACATCTTTTTACTCAATAATCAGATTACGAGAGGCGATTTTATCATAGCCTAGATACTTCGTCAATTAAGGTCAGGTAGTTCACCTAAATTTTTACCTAATCCCATCAATCCGGTATCTAGTTTGGGCGCCTTTAATTTTCCTTCATCTTTTCCAAACCGAATCGTCTCACCGTTGTCCATCTCCGCCTCAACTGCCAAACCAAGACTTTGCAATTCTTTGACAAGCACTCGAAACGATGCGGGTAAATTTGGCTCCTCAATCGACTTTCCTTGCACAATCTTTTCATAGGAAGACTGACGACCTAATGTATCATCTGATTTTATCGTCAGCATTTCCTGCAACGTATAGGCTGCCCCATACGCTTCCAGAGCCCATACTTCCATCTCACCAAAGCGCTGACCTCCAAATTGGGCTTTTCCACCCAATGGTTGTTGAGTAACCAAGCTATAAGGACCTGTGGATCGCGCATGCACTTTATCTTGGACGAGATGATGTAATTTAAGAATTGTCATAATTCCCACGGTTACAGGTTGATTATAAGGGACACCAGTCTTACCATCTTTTAATATTTGCTTGCCAAGTATTGGCATCGGTTTGCCAGTTTTAGTCATAAACGATTCAGCATGCTGCCGAATCTTATCCTCACTAATATTTTTTGAAGATACACCATTTCTTTCCAACCATACTCGCAAGCAGAATGAAATTGCTTTTTGGTCACGACTTGTAGGAACTACCTCTCCCTTCTTTACATCCTCAAAACTGAGAATCTCATCCGGATCGACATTCTGTTCATTCAGCCACTCACGAAGTGTAGAACGGCGAGCATAATTCTGATCTGTAGCTAATGCATAAACATCATATCCTTTTTTACCCAACCATTCCTCCAGGTAGAGAAGACGTACTTCGTCATCATCCCTTATGTTTTCCTTTGCATAACCATTATTCTTTATCCATTCCCAACCTCGTTCTCTTACATCTTGCCATGCAGTGTCCATTAACCAGGCTCTGGCTAATTCAGCTTCAATTTCAACTTCCGTCGCTCCATCAAAAACAGGGGTGATAGCACGAAAACCCAAACGACTCGCCGCCCAACCTAAGTGAGTCTCCAATACCTGACCGATGTTCATGCGGCCGGGCACTCCTAACGGATTCAAGATAATATCAATTGGTGTACCATCTTCTAAAAATGGCATGTCCTCAATGGGCACCACCCTAGATATCACGCCTTTATTACCATGTCGACCAGCCATCTTATCCCCTGCGGTGATCTTCCGCAATTCAGCCACCGATACCCTTACCATCTTATCCACACCTGCGGCTAGATCGCTATTATCCTCTCGCGTGAAAATCTTGACATCCACAACCTTACCTGATTCTCCATGGGGCATTCGCAATGATGTGTCTTTAACATCCCTCGATTTTTCACCGAAGATAGCTCGCAATAACCTTTCTTCTGGTGTTAATTCCTTTTCACCTTTGGGTGTAATTTTTCCAACCAAAATATCATTAGGTTCAACCTCTGCACCAATTCGGATGATTCCATCTTCATCTAAATCGCGCACCGCTTCCTCACCAACATTTGGGATATCCCGGGTGATCTCTTCTGCTCCTAGCTTGGTATCACGAGCCTCTAATTCATACTTCTCAACATGTATGGAAGTAAATCGATCTTCCTGAACTAACTTTTCAGAAATAAGAATCGCATCTTCAAAATTTCCACCTTCCCAAGAAAGAAAAGCAACAATCACATTTTGTCCAAGCGCAAGCTTTCCATCGATTGTAGAGGAAGAATCTGCCAAGATTTGACCTTTATGAATTCTCTGTCCTTTTTCAACAACTGGACGTTGGTCAATACATGTACTTTGATTTGAACGTTGATACTTGCGCAAGTGATAAGTATGATTTTTATTGTTTGAACGGATAGTAATTTGATTTCCAGAAACAGAAACCACCTCTCCGTCTTCTTCTGCTACTAATACCTGACCTGAATCCCGTGCCGCATAAGTCTCCATCCCTGTGGAAACAATCGGCAAATCAGGTTGAATCAAGGGCACCGCTTGTGCCTGCATGTTCGACCCCATTAATGCCCGGTTGGCGTCATCGTGTTCCAAAAAAGGAATAAGGGAAGCACTCATCCCTACAATCTGATGAGGTGCCACATCCATAAATTGAATCGATTCAGGATTGGCAATAATAAAATCCGAATGATGCCGGCTCGATACCCTGTCAACGCTAAATTCATTAAACTCGTTTAGTGGTGTATTCGCCTGGGCAATAATATATTTATCTTCAGCATCAGCGGATAAAAATTCTGTTTCCTCCGAAACATAGGGCGTAATTTTAATTGTTCCTTCTTTTATGACTTCTCTTAATTTAGCTAGGTTCTCCGTCGTTAATCGCTCACCGGCTTTTAGGATTACCTCATTGGATTTTAGAGAAACGACATCCTCGCGAAGTGAACGATTTAATAATTGTGGGTCAGAAACTTCTAGTTCATGGAACACCTTCCGGTATGGGGTTTCAATAAAACCATACTCGTTCACCCGTGCATAAGTTGCCAAACGGCCAATCAATCCAATATTCGGTCCTTCAGGTGTTTCAATTGGGCAAATACGTCCATAGTGTGAATGATGTACATCGCGCACATCAAACCCCGCTCGCTCGCGTCGTAACCCCCCGGGCCCTAATGCCGATAATGTCCGTTTCTCCCGTAATTCCGCCAATGGATTGGTTTGATCCATAAAATGCGAAAGCTGACTGGAACCATAAAACTCACGTAAAGCCGCAACTAGGGGGCGTATGTTAATTAAACTCATTGGCGAAATTTCACCTTGGTCACGGATTGACATCCTCTCCTTAATTACACGCTCCATCCTCCGCATACCCACTCGTAACTTATTCTGAATCAACTCACCTACTGTTTTCACACGACGATTTCCAAGATGATCAATATCATCTTTATCTTCCATTTCGTTATTTATCATGATCATGCGGCGAATCAAATACACCACATCTAGTTTTGTGATTGTGCGATGAGTAACGGGGATCTTTGCTGATAAATCCAGCTTCTGATTTAACTTATAACGACCGACCTTTTCTAAATCATAATGTCGTTGATCGAAGAGCTGCTCTTGTACAAACCCAAGTGCATTTTCCATTGTAGCAGGGTCACCCGGACGCATTCTACGGAAAAATTCTAAAAGAGCAGCTTCTGCAACGGTTTTGCCGTCCGATAAATCCCATTCCGGTTCTTGATGGAATGTATTGGCAATAAATAATCGATCCTGATCTTTATCTACATCCTCAAAAATTGAAAGTAGCTCTTCATCACTTCCCGTCTTCAATATAGATTCTTTTAACCCATCATCGACCATTGCTAGTGCGCGTAAAAAGATGGTAATCGGCACTGTTCGTTTACGATTAAACTTTAAAATAATATAGTCATTCTTGCGTGTTTCAAACTCCATCCAAGCCCCTCGATCGGGAATCAATTTGGCTGATGCTAATCGTCGACCAGTTGCCCGATTAACCGGAGCATCAAAATAGACTCCCGGAGAGCGAATTAATTGTGAAACCACCACCCGTTCTGTCCCATTAAAAATAAAGGTGCCTTTTTCGGTCATCTGTGGAAAATCACCCAGAAAGATATCAGAGGTGATTGGCTCAGGAATTTCAGGTCCAGCTAACAAAACCTTTACATACAATGGGCAGGCATAGGTAAGGTCTTTTTCAACACATTCCTCGACACTATTTTTCGGCTCTTCGAACCAATACTTTAATCCGAATTGCTTCGTTTCTGGTGAATTATCCGGGAAATAGAGTTTGATGCCTTTATTGTAAGATTCAATAGGAGAAATTTCATTGAATAAGTCTTTCAAACCTTCTTTTTTCAATCGATTAAACGAATCCAGCTGTACCTCAATCAGATTGGGTAAATCTAAAATTGAGGGAATTCGAGCATAAGATTTAACTGGTAGTACTGAGGTCATTGATTTCTCCTATAAATTAATAACTAACCGCCACAGGTAAACCCGACAGTTTGACAATCTAGAATTTTATCAATTTTACTGGTATTGGTCAATATTTATCACAAATAAATATTTTAATAAATGCTTTTATCCCACTTAATAAGTGTTCTTAATTGCATTAGAATAATAAAAAATTATTTTCTTTCTAAAATTATACCCTAGTTCTATAGGTTTTTATGAATAAATCTACATTAGATTCATGGCTTGAACAACCTATTTTTCCCTTGCTTTCAAAAATCAAATTTGAGCATTGTTTGATTATTGTAATTATCATTCTCACCCTAATCTCTCGTCTGGTAAACCTTGATCTGCGCGTGATGAGTCATGACGAGATTAATCATGTTGTTCCTTCGTATGATTTGTATATCGGCCGTGGTTATCGACATGACCCAATCACCCATGGACCCTTGCAATTTCATTTAATTGCGCTTAGCTATTTCCTTTTTGGTGACAACGACTTTTCCTCTCGCCTCCCCGCTGCTCTATTTAGTACCTTGGCTGTTGCTTTTAATATGATCTTCTTCCGGCGTTACCTGGGCAAAATTGGTGGCTTATTAGCAGGTATTTTTTCCATGATTTCGCCCTATATGCTTTTTTATGGTCGCTATGCGAGAAATGAGGCTTTCATCACTTTATTCGGGGGGGTAATGCTATATGCCACATTACGATACCTGGAAATTGGTAAAAGCAAATGGCTGTATATATTATCTCTTTCCTTAATCCTGCATTTCATTGCTAAAGAGACTGCATATATCTATACAGCTCAATTACTTCTCTTCCTTTTCATTATAACCATTTTGCAGATTGTACGATACCCCTGGCAGAGCTCGCATCAGCGAAACTCTTTTTTTCTTTACACCTCTTTGATTATCTTAACATTTGCAGCCTCTATTATTTTCTCAATTTTCATCACCCGCTCAACGTTAACTCATCTACAAGCTACCAATCCTTTATCCCAATTCAACAATAACCTTGGTGAGCTGCTCACCCAATTGATTTCATATCTAGAATCATTTGGGGTCAATTTTCTCCCCCCCGCCATCCCACTCATCATTGGAGCGTTATTGATTTACTGGTTTAGCACCCGCGTAGGGTGGGAACAAATAACAGATTCGCGTTATTTTGATATATTGGTATTGGTAGGCACATTGGTTTTACCCTTGCTCAGCGCAGTGCCAGCAAAGCTGACAGGGATAAATCCTTCAGATTACACCAATCAGTCAGGGATTTACATCACTGCCATATATCTCATTTATTTCTTTATAGTGTCAATCGTCTTGGGTATGGCTTGGCGCAGGTCTTTATGGTGGAAATTAGCAATATTGTTTTATTCAATTTTTATCCTTTTCTACACCACATTCTTCACAAACGGCTTCGGCTTCTTTACCGGGATGGTTGGGTCACTGAGCCACTGGATGGCCCAACATGGTCTTCAGCGGGGTGATCAACCACTCTACTATTACGCATTAATTCAAATACCCATCTATGAATTTCTGCTTGCAGGAGGCACCCTGTTAGCCTTCTATTACGCAATAAAGAAAAATTTACTCTGGCAAGGTCATCCATCACCTCAAAATTACCAGAGTGAAAAAACAAAACCATTATTACCTGTACCGGTAATGGCTTTACTTCTTTTCTGGAGTATTTCTAGCTTACTCGCGTATTCCATCGCAGGTGAGAAAATGCCCTGGTTAACAGTACATATCGTAATTCCAATGCTCTATTGCGCAGCATGGGCAATTGGTTTATTGCTGAAGAGCATTTTAAATTATAGAAATAGGAAAAAAAATATCATCGTTTTCCTATTGAGCACATTATTCCTCTTTTCATTATTCCGTGTATTCATCATCCTTTTTGGGGACCATCCACCTTTCCAAGGCAAAACCCAAATGCAGCTCGCAGATACAAATATTTTTCTACTTTCTTTTATCGTTACAGGGGTAATTGGTTATATCCTGCACTATCAAACCCGTCGATGGCGCAAACAAAGAATACGTCACATGTTGCTTATTTCTTTTTTTTCAATTCTGGCAATCTTTACTGTTCGAAGCTCATATCGCGCAGCCTATATCAATTACGATTTTCCGACCGAATTCCTCGTGTACGCTCATGCCGCTCCAGGTCCAAAACAAATTCTCTCCCAGGTGGAAGAAATCTCAAGAAGAACCACGCAGGGATTAGGAATCAAAGTGGCTTACGACAATCACTCGTTATATCCATTCTGGTGGTACTTCCGCCATTATCCAAATAAGATTGCTTACATGGAAAATCCCACCCGCACATTAGAGGATGCTCCCATAATCCTAGCAGGTCAGGCAAACTATAACAAACTCGATCCGATTGTCAGGAATAACTACTATGTATTTGAATACATGCGCCTTTGGTGGCCTATGATGGATTATTACAATTTAACTTGGCCACGAATCAGCAACGCAATTTTCAACCCTCAAATGCGCCAGGCAATTTTTAATATTTGGTTTAACCGAGACTATACACTGTACGCGCAAATTACCAATAATCACAGTCTTACCCTGGAAAACTGGTCTCCTGCTGAACGCATGCGCATGTACCTGCGTAAAGATATTGCCTCACAAATATGGGAATTAAGTTCGGGCACAGGACCGTTGAAATTGGAAGATAGTGATCCTTATCTTTCAAAAATCCAGGATGTGCTACCCTCCCAGGTGATTTCCGGAAGTGGAACATCCCCCGGCTTATTAATTAAACCTCGTGGGATTGCCCTAGCTGAAGATGGCTCGATTTTTGTAGCAGATTCCCTTAATCATCGCATCCAGCATTTTTCAGCAGATGGCAGCCTGATAAAATCTTGGGGCACATATGCTAATATCCTTGAAGGAGAAGCGCCTGGAGGGACATTCAATGAACCATGGGATCTGGCTATAGCACCGAATGGTTCAATTTATGTGGCAGATACCTGGAATCACCGCATCCAAAAATTCACTGCGAATGGTGAATTTGTCCGTATGTGGGGAGACTATGCCATGAGTGATTCTCCCAATAGCCTCTATGGACCGCGCGGAATTGCCATAGATGATCAGAATCGCATCTATGTTACGGATACTGGTAACAAACGCGTGGTGATTTATGATGAAAATGGCAACTATATAACGCAATTCGGTGGTGCGGGAATCGAAATGGGCAAAATGGATGAACCGGTAGGCATAGCTATAGATCAAAATAGACAAGTCTATATTGCGGATACATGGAATCGTAGAATTCAGATCTTCGCCCCTGACCAGACTGGATTAATTTATTCCCCCGTAAACAGCTGGGAGGTGGATGGTTGGTTTGGCCAGTCAATCAACAATAAACCATATCTTACCATCAGCCCTTCTGGTAACGTCTTGGTAACTGACCCGGAAGCCTCACGCATCTTGGAATTCTCTCCAGCCGGGGAGTTCATCAGAGGATGGACAGGATTTTCCTTATCTGAAGACCTGCTTAGTCAACCATGTGATTTGCAGTTTGACGCTTTCGGAAACCTGTGGGTCAGTGATTCCACTACAAACATGCTGATGAAATTTGATCAACTTCCTTAGCCTTGGCATTTGCATTGATGGCATCATTTATTTAAGTACTCAATTCAAATTATCAAGTTGAGGACTAGCGAATAAAAGAATCATTAAATACCATATATTTTTATATAACACAGTGAAACACACTAATAAAAATATTAGGAATTTCAAATAGATTATTAATAGTCATCTACCAATATAAATGTTTGTGAATGTTATAATGCCGATAATCAATAAACAGGTCTAAATTCTATGATGCGTTTTGAAAAATTCACCAATCAGGCTCGCGAAGCTGCTGAGCGGGCAGCAGAAATTATTCAACGTTATGGTCATAATCAAATAGACACAGAACATATCCTGCTGGCGTTAATTGAGCAACCACAAGGAGCTGTTGGGAAAATCCTACAAAATTTGAATGTAAGCATCGAACTATTGAACAAAAAATTAGATGAAGTGCTTCATAATAGTCCCAAAGCAAGTATCTTCGGGGGTGGCGCCGGTCAGATATTCATTACTCCACGGGTAAAGCGTATCATCGAGGTCGCCAACGAGGAAGCTACGAAACTCAAAGATGACTATATCTCTACAGAGCATTTATTCCTAGCTGTTTTTAGTGAACATAACACACCCGCTTCTCGATTATTACAGGAACAAGGATTGGATCGTGAAAAAGTATTGGATGCAATCATGCAAGAACGTGGTGGACAGCGCGTCACAGACCCTCAGGCTGAGAGTCGCTACCGTACACTTGAAAAGTATTCGCGCGACCTTACCCAACTAGCACATAATAATAAACTAGATCCGGTCATCGGACGGGATGAGGAAATCCTACGTGTCATTCAAATTCTTTCTCGTCGCACAAAAAATAACCCCGTCTTAATCGGTGAGGCGGGTGTAGGTAAAACTGCAATCGTGGAAGGATTGGCACAAAAAATTGCAACAAATGATGTCCCGGAAATTCTTATGGGCAAGCGCGTCATTTCATTGGATCTTGGTGCCATGATTGCGGGTTCAAGATTCAGGGGTGAGTTTGAGGAACGCCTAAAAGCAGCCATTGAAGAGGTCCAGCGCTCTTCTGGAGAAATAATCTTATTTATTGATGAGCTACATACTGTTGTGGGTGCTGGTGCAGCGCAGGGAGCCATGGATGCCTCTAATATGCTTAAACCTGCATTAGCACGGGGAGAATTGCAGTGTATAGGTGCTACTACATTGGATGAGTACCAAAAACATATTGAAAAAGACGCTGCATTGGAACGGCGCTTTGCCCCAGTCTATGTGGAAGAACCTAGCGTAGATGACACCATCAAAATGCTGCAGGGTTTGCGAGATCGCTATGAAGCTCACCATAAAGTGCATTTCACAGATGCAGCTTTAATTGCAGCGGCTCGCCTTTCATCTCGCTATGTTACTGATCGTCATTTGCCTGATAAAGCTATCGATCTAATGGACGAAGCTGCTGCCAAACTGCGCGTAGCACTCTTTTCCATGCCTGCTGACCTAAAAAAACTAAAAGAAGAGATTGATCGACTGCGTGCAGAAGAAGAACAGGCCAGCAGCATCCGTGATTATGAAAATGCTGCACGAAAAAAAGCAGAACGCCTGCGCCTGGAAGCCGAATTTAATCAACAACGAGACCAGTGGGAAGCTGAACACAAACTGGATGAAGTGGTAGATGAAAATGACATTGCAGAGGTGGTGGCGCAGTGGACGGGTATTCCAGTCAGTCAAATGATGCAATCAGAGGCTGAGCGACTTTTACAGATGGAGGAGAAATTACATGAACGCATTGTTGGTCAAGATGAAGCCATCCATGCTGTGGCAGATGCCATTCGCCGCTCGCGCTCCGGTCTAAAAGACCCCCGCCGTCCCATCGGCTCATTTATTTTTATCGGTCCTTCTGGAGTGGGAAAAACTGAACTAGCCAAGGCGCTTGCAGGATTCATGTTTGACGACGAAGACGCCCTGGTACGCCTGGATATGAGTGAATATCGTGAACAGCATACGGTATCACGGCTTTTTGGTGCCCCACCGGGATATGTAGGCTACGAGGAAGGTGGACAGCTAACCGAAGCAGTCCGTCGTCGACCTTATCGAGTCATCCTGTTTGATGAAATCGAAAAAGCACATCCAGAAGTATGGAACTCTTTGTTGCAAATACTTGATGATGGTCGACTTACAGATGGTCAGGGTCGTGTGGTAGATTTCCGCAACACTGTCCTTATTATGACTAGCAATCTCGGAACCGAATTTATTCGCCGTGGCGGCACTCTGGGATTTTTACAGAAAGAAGAGAATGCTGAGGACCGTGAATCTCATGAAAAAATTGAAAAGGCACTAAAAGAGACTTTTAGACCAGAATTCTTGAATCGGATTGATGAGGTGATCATTTTCTCACCTTTAACCCGCGACCAAATGAATCAGATTGTTGATTTACAAATGAAGGAAGTGGAATCCCGTCTTGCTGAACATGGATTGGCAGTCAAACTGACCAGTAAAGCCCGTGAATGGTTGGCGAATGAGGGTTATGACCCCAGCTTTGGTGCCCGTCCTTTAAAACGAATACTCCAAAAGCATATCGAAAGCCCCCTTTCTGTAAGTCTGCTCTCTGGTGAATTTAAGGAAGGTGATCTGGTTCTGGTTGATCTTAACGATAGTGGCAAAGGTTTAGTCTTTCGTAAAGAGCCAGAATAAGAAAAAACAAAATAATGTCCTTCAGATAAATTCGGGTGGATAAGATTAAATATATCTTCGTAATAACTTTAATAATGCAATCACTTGATACTCTTTCGGCAAAAATCACTCGATGAGCATGTTATACTTGGCAAAGTAAGAAAATCCCAAAATGTAAATGATGGAGAATATTTTTGAAAAAAGCATTACTAACCGGGATAACCGGGCAGGATGGTTCCTATTTAGCTGAATTATTGTTATCCAAAGGGTATGAAGTTCATGGGGTAATGCGTCGCGCAAGCACATTCAATACACGTCGCATCGATCACATCTACCATGACCCCCATAACGGAAACAAATTTCACCTGCATTTACATTATGGTGACATATCTGTTGGAGAAACACTGCTAAACATCATCTATAACATTCATCCGGATGAGATATATCACCTCGCCGCTCAAAGCCATGTGAGGGTAAGTTTTGATATGCCCGAGTATACAGGGGATGTGACTGGCTTAGGTACCATCCGCATCTTGGAGGCAGTGCGTAAAGCACAATCTGATGCACGTTTTTACCAGGCATCATCCAGCGAGATGTTCGGCTCCGCCAAACCTCCACAAAATGAAGAGACGCCCTTTGAGCCGCGCAGTCCTTATGCAGCTGCAAAAGTGTACGCCTATTGGATTACGCGCAACTATCGTGAAGCATACAATTTATTCGCTTGCAACGGGATACTATTTAATCATGAGTCACCTCGACGCGGTGAGACCTTTGTCACCCGCAAAATCACCCGCGCTCTAGCTGCCATTCAGGCGGGTCAACAAAAATATCTTTATCTGGGAAATTTGGATGCTAAACGTGATTGGGGCTACGCACCGGAATATGTTGAGGCAATGTGGTTGATGCTGCAGCAGGAAAAGCCAATGGATTTCGTGATAGGCACCGGAGAATCACATACCGTGCGTGAATTTCTAGATGAAGCCTTTGGTTATGTTGGCTTGAAGTGGAAAGACTATGTGCGTATTGATGAACGTTATTTCCGCCCCACTGAAGTGGATTACCTCATGGCTGATCCAGCAAGGGCAAAACGAAAGTTAAATTGGACAGCCAGGATTAAATTTCATGAATTGGTGCGTATCATGGTGGATGCAGATTTGGAATTGCTCAATTTGCCTTCACCCGGTGAGGGCAGGAAAATTGTTGAGCGCACCTTTGGCGAATGGCACCGTTGGGAACATCAGGTCGTCAGCATGGAGCGGTAGTGCCCGTACCGCAAACTAAGCATAAACCCAAAAATTCAATACTATTTGTTTGCACTGCCAATCAATGTCGTTCTCCAATGGCGGAAGCGCTATTTAAAAAATTATTAATTTCTAAAAGAAATGATTTAAATAACTGGCAGGTAGAATCCGCTGGGATTTATGCAATGCCAAATTACCCGGCTACCACCAACGCCATTCTCGCCATGAAAGCGTTTGGGGTAGATTTATCCTCTCATCGTTCGCAGTATGTAACAGAGAAATTAATGCAATCCAGTAACCTGATCTTAACCATGGAATCTACCCACCAGCATACACTCCAACAGCTCTTCCCTTCATTTGCTCAAAAGGTTTATATGCTGAGTGAAATGGCAGGAACCCGAATAGATATTGAAGATCCGATCGGTTCGCCATTGCAGGAATATATGAAAACCGCCAATAAAATTAAGGGTTATTTTCGTCAAGGGTGGAAAAAAATTCTGCAACTTTCCAATCCCCAATAACATTTTGAATAACAGAATAAGGTTTTAGTAATAAAGAACTATTTACAATATAGAACATTAGTGCTATATTTTAAAAAAAATGAAATCAAGAAAAATGCTTTTGCCTGGAATTTCTATAATGATGTTGCTCTTTTATCATGGGACAACTTGGATTTCATCCCCTCATATCACCAGGGAATCCTCACCAGTTCAATCGCTACCACAAAACGCATCTAGGATTAATGCATTAAGTGATAAATTTCCACCTTCAATTCAAACTTGGCGGGAGTTAATTGAAAAAACCGCAGAGAAGTATCAACTGGATCCAAATCTAATTGCTACAGTTGTCCTCCAGGAAAGTGGTGGAGAACCGTCTGCATATTCATCCTCTGGTGCAGTTGGTTTAATGCAGGTGATGCCACGGGACGGCATCGCGGCTAATTTTATTTGTGGAGCTCATCCTTGTTTTGAATCTAGACCTGAAATTAAAGAGCTGTTAATTCCTGAATTCAATATTGACTATGGTTCACACCTCCTCAAAAATTTTATAAACAAATTCGGAGATTTACGCGAAGCCTTGCATGCCTACGGTCCAATGGATATTGGTTATGAATATTCAGACATCGTTTTGAGCATCTACTCAAGTTTTCAATAATATGATGTGATTCAAGTTTAATTTTAAATTTATGCATCTTGAATAGTTGCTTAAGATAAAGACTTATGGCTCATTGATTTTGCCAGACAACCGATCATGTTCCAAACCACGCGCATGGCAGTAACCGCTCCTAAATTATGTAAATCCCTTTCCGGTGCAAACTCTACCAGACATGCCCCAATTATGCGCGTGTTTTCAACCACCCATTGAATCAAATCGATCAGACTCACGTAATTCAAACCACCCGGTGTTGGTGCTTCAACCGCAGGCATAACGGAAGGGTCAAGTACATCGTAATCCAAAGTAATAAAGCAGTTCACCCCCTTAGGAAGATGCTTCTGAATCCCCTTAATCCCTGACATCATAATTTCTCTAGAGGTGATTATTGTTGCACCATATGCTAGGCAATCTCTGTATTCTCTCTCTTGCGCACTACCCACTCCCCGCATGCCAACCTGGATGATTCTCTCCACACAGGATAATTCAGATGCGCGCCGCATAGTGCTGCTGTAGCCATCACGAACCCCATCTACCTCATCACGCCAATCAATATGCGCATCGAATTGTAATAAGTGAAATGAGCTACTGCCTTCATAAGCGCGTAAAACAGGGATAGGGATAGAATCATCTCCACCTAGTACCACCGGAACGGCACCAGCATTTAAAATCCGTTTTATCGCCTCGGCTGCTTTCGCCTGATTCCCTTTTGGATTACCTTGTTTTCCATCCACATCTCCGCAATCCATGATAGTTATGTCATTAAAACTTGATAAGCAAGCATCCAGGTCGAAATCCCATGCATATAAGTCTTTCGGAAAACGAACAGATTCGCGACGAATTGAGTCTGGTGCAAGAGCACAAACTGGTAAAACATCATCACGATAAGAAACTCCATAGGGAATACCAATTATGGCAATATCAGCACGAATTTGTTTTAAATCAGAACATGGGGGGAAGCCTGCAAAAGTGATTTTTTCTTTTAACAAGAATAATGCCCTTATTTAATACTTTGAAAAAAAGAATTTTAACAATTAAGGTTTATTATATGCGACAAATTATTAATCTAAATTTTCAAATGATCACCCGCTACGTTTGGTTACTTCCAACCCCGGGATGGTTAGATAATGCTCAATTTTGTTCAACAAAAAAGTGAGAGTACCTATTACCAGCAAATAGATAATACCCACAGTGATATATGTCTGAAATACATTGAAATATTTGGCCATTAATTCCTTTGCCACATAAAGCATTTCCGGAATTGCAATCAGGTAGACAATGGATGAAATTTTAATCATTGACACCACTTCATTTGACCATGCAGGTAATGCAAACCTGAATGCCTGGGGGATAATTACATGCCAGATGGCTTTCAAACGACTTAAACCTATAGAGCGTGCTGCCATCATCTGTCCGCTGCCAATAGCCTGAATAGCACCACGGAAATATTCAGCTTGGTATGCACCACTGTTACACCCGACCGCAATATAGGCTGAAGTAAATGCCGTCAGGGTGATACCAAATTGAGGTAGGCCATAATATACTAAAAACAGTTGTACCAGGACGGGGGTGCCACGGATTAACTCAATATATCCAGTGACAATCCAGCGCAACCATTTTGGACCATACACCCGGGCAAGGGCAGAAGGGAGCCCGATCAAAAAGCCAATCCCCAGACAGATGAAAGACACTTTAAATGTTATTAAAAGTCCACGCCAAAGTTGTGGGGTAGCTATTTGCAAATAGTCTAAAAAATTCAACGCCAATCCTTTTAATGAATCTCGCTGATTTTTCCTAGGAATTGCCTGGTGCGTGGTAGATCAGGATTAGTCAACATCTTTTCTGATGAGCCCTGCTCAACAATTTTCCCATGCTCCATAAAAATGATCCGATGGCTTACCTCTCGTGCAAAGCCAATTTCATGGGTGACACAAATCATGGTCATTCCACCGTATGCTAGGTCTTTCATCACTTTTAGAACTTCACCGATCAATTCTGGATCGAGGGCTGATGTGGGTTCATCAAATAACATCACGATCGGATCCATAGCCAATGAACGCGCGATGGCCACACGCTGCTTTTGACCGCCAGAAAGTTGACCCGGATAACTTGCATACTTATTGGCAAGTCCCACTCGTTTCAGTTCTTTCATGGCTCGCGTGTGTGCTTTTTTCTTATCCATACCAAGTACCTTGGTCAAACCCAATGTGATGTTTTCCAATGCGGTTAAGTGATTAAATAAATTGAAATCCTGAAACACCATGCCAATGTGCTGTCTTGCTTTATCAATATCTATTTTTGGATCAGTCAATTCAATTCCATTTACCCACACATGCCCTGAATCTGGTACCGTCAGCTGGTTAATGCAGCGCAACAGGGTTGATTTACCGGTGCCTGATGGTCCCACCAGCACAACCACCTCTCCTTCCATTACGCTCATACTGATACCCTTCAGGACCTCCTCCTTCCCATAGGCTTTGTGTAAATTTTCAATTTCGACAATAAATTTTTTAGGGTTAGGCATGATGAAATCCTCGAGAGGTTAAATAGGTATTCGAATGTGTCTTTCAATCGCATCCAAACCGCGATTGGTGATGAAAGTCAGCATAAAATAAATCAAGGCGACCGTGAGATAAGCGGTAAAAGGTTGATAGGTTCTTGCGCTGTAATATTGGGCTTGTCTCATGATTTCTGGAACACCCAACACATACACGAGTGAAGAATCTTTAATAATGATGGCTGCTTCATTTGACCAGGGTGGAATGGCATAACGGAATGCCAGGGGCAGAATTACATGCCAAATTGCTTTAATCCGATTCATCCCAATAGATCGGGCTGCTATCATCTGTCCGCTCGGTACAGCCAGGATTGCACCGCGAATAATTTCTGCTTGGTAAGCACTACTGATAATTGCTAGCGATAGTGAAGCTGCCCAAAACGGGCTGAGATTGACTACACGGGCAATCACAAAATAAATTACGAGAAGCAACAAGATATGCGGTAGCGAGCGGAGTATCGTTAAAGACTGTGCGATAATCTTGGAGAGAAGGCTACCTCCATATACTCTAAGAAGAGCGAGGATTAAACCAAAAACAAGGCCACAGGAAAGAGCCACGCCTGTAACCTTTAAAGTAACATTTAGACCCCTTAATATATAAGGAATTAATATTGTGATTACTTCCATCGAAATATTGAATTTGAATAAATCATTAAATCCAGAGCGGTTTTTCCCAGAGTCTCAGCGTTTGTCCTAATCCCTTCATCTTCGCATTCTGGTAAATGCGTTCAGCAATGGTGATATCCAGACAACCCATCCCTAAATTAGCAAATAGAATTCGTTGTTTTGCATCCACCCGTCCGGGCTTCCTGCCCAGAAGTATTTCACCAATATCAGTTATATCCTCTTCGGATAATTGACCTGATTGATATAACCTGGTGGGAGGAAAAAAATCCCATGTCTTTAGCGTTGCCCAATTATCCACAACCAGACGGTCTGTATTTAGAAACGCTAGGTCCTCCGCTTCCGTTGAGGACATGTGTGCATAGTAGCTACCCTGAGGTATCCATTCATCTTTGACAATAGGTGAACGTGCCGTAGTTTGTGTGGTGATGATATCAGCACCCTTGAATGCTTCTGGCACGCTATCCACAACCTGTATGTGTATCACTTCGGAAAATTCCTTTGCCAGATCCAATGCACGTTGTTTGTTTAAGTCATACAGCCTGATTTCTTCCAGTTTCGGCACGGCAGTGGTCAGCGACATGATCATGGTTCTTCCAATCACCCCTGCACCTATTAATCCGGCAATCTTTGAATCCGGGTTGGCTAAATATTTTGCCCCAACTCCAGCTACCGCAGAGGTGCGCATGGCAGTGATAATACTCCCCTCCATAATGGCATGTGGGATGGCATGCTCTAGGTCATGCAGCAGGATGATATCCACACCCATGGGCATATCGCCCCGCCTGGCATTTCCCATGGATTCAGCAGCCCATTTGTGACCTATTCGGTGGATCGATCCCCCCACATAAACCGGCATGGAGACCGCCAGGTAATATTGTTTTTCCCCTGTTTCAGGATGGTCAAATCGGAAAACTGGTTTATGGGGTTGATTTACCTCGCCAGAAGCAAATAACTTATACGCCAACTCCACATCATTCAGAGCCGCTTCCATATCCAAACAACCAGCTTTGATGACATCCTCCTGGGTTAGGAAAAGAAACTTGGGTTCGTAAAGATTAGTCATAATTTTTCACAAAATATAACAAGACAGGGCAGATATACTCAAATTGAAGTAATGTTAGTACAAATCTGCCCTGTCTGAATTAACTCTATGCTCTTTTGAAAATTATTTTATTCAATCCCATATTGGGTGCGCAGATTATCAATAAACCCTTCTTCTAACATTGCCTTCAGGTGTTTGTCAATTTCTGCTTTGAGTGCCGTTTCACCTTTCATGATGGCAATCGCCTGGCCATTTGGATCCATCGGACCGCGCCATAATTCCACAAAGCCAAATTCAGGATCAGCCATGTACTTCTTTCCAGGTTCAAGATCCATAATGCCAATGTCAATGCGACCTGCTTTCAAATCAAGTGCAACCTGTTCATTGCGTTCGTACAAGAAGACGTTATCCTTACTCATCAGTCCTGGCTTGATCAGATTATCCTCGACCCAATAGTACATAATCGTTCCAGATTGGGTGCCAATCTTGTATTTGGCTGCCTCAAGTGGGTCAGTAAAGGATATTCCTGAATCCTTGGAGGTGAGAATTACATTATCACCAGCATAATATACGATTGAAAAATCTACTTGCTGTCTTCGTTCCTCGGTTGCGCCCATTGCAGCAATGGCTGCATCTACCTTACCTTCCTGTACTGCGGTCACCAGGGCATCAAATCCTAGATCCTGGAATTCCACCTCTACACCCATACGGCGAGCAATTTCACGCATAATGTCCATGTCTGCACCCACAAACTCGTCATTTTCATCTTTGTATTCCCATGGCTCATAATCTGCTGAAGTGCCCACCACAATCTTGCCTGCCTTCTTGATCGCATCCAACCTGGCACTGCCGGCTTTCGGACCACAGGCGGAGAGCAACAGTGTGAAAATCACTATTGCCAGTAATACTTTGATCAATTTTTTCATCATTTCTTCTCCTTATTTAATTTGATATTGTTATACCATTAACAACACAATGCGACAATAATTTTAAACGACTTCTTTCAGACTAATGTCAATGATTTCCAATGCTTGAGAAATTTGCTCCGCAGTCACTATCAAAGGCGGGATAAATCGGATGACCTGTCCAACTGGTCCAGCCATGTAAGCTAGCAGGCCATGCTCCAACATTTTTTGTAAGATATTCATGGCTTTTTCGGGATCTGGCGTTTTATTACCATCAGGCTTTACAATCTCCAGTGCAATCATCAATCCCAGACCGCGCACATCACCAATAAATGAATGGGTTGACTGTAAGTTGCGTAATCCATTGATAAATAATTTACCCATCTCTCGGCAGTTCTTAAGAACATCCTCCTCCCTCATAACTTCCTGGACTGCCAATGCTGCTGCGCAGGCAACCGGATTACCTCCGTACGTGGTTCCATGTGACCCTGCTTGCCAACGGCTCATAATCTCACGGCTGGAAACCGTGGCACCTAACGGGAAACCGTTCGCGATTCCCTTGGCAATTGCCATAATATCCGGTCTGACCCCAAAGACCTGCGCAGCAAACATTTCACCCGTGCGACCAAATCCGGTCTGCACCTCATCAAAAATCAGAAAAATCCCATACTGGTCACAAATTCGCCGTAATTCTTGCAAGAAACCCTTAGGAGGTACCACGTACCCACCCTCACCCTGCACGGGTTCCACCAGCATTGCAGCAACCTCAGAAGGTGGGATATGGTGTGCGAATATTTTTTCGATACTGGCGATGCTCCAATCGATCACAGTTTGTTCTGAATCACCCAGCGGGCAGTGGAAAGGATTGGCAAAATCTGCAAAGTAAATTCCGGGGACGAATGGCTCGTAATGATTTCGGTACTTTGATTTCACTGAAGTAACTGAGATCGAGCCAAAGGTACGACCATGAAAACCACCAGTAAAAGCAATAATCCCAGGTCTTCTAGAAACATATCGAGCCAATTTAATTGCTCCCTCCACCGCTTCAGAACCGCTGTTGCCAAAGAAAAACATTTCCATACCTTTTGGCATCACTTTAGGTAATACCTCGGTCAATCTAAGCAGCGGTTCATGCAGCGTGATGCCCACAGCGCTATGGGAAAATTTCTTCATCTGCTCAATGGCAGCCTCCAATACTTTGGGATGATTGTGCCCGAGGTTGGTTACCCCAACTCCAGAAGTGAAATCAAGATATTCTTTTCCATCTTCAGTATATAAATAAGCACCCTCTGCACGAACCGCTGGCAGCTCAGGCCAGTCTTCTGCTAAACTGGGAGCTAAATTCTGTTTGACCTTTTTTAATAAATCCTTGTAAGAAAGACTATTTCCTGTCATAAATTAATCCTTTCATAATGATGGATAAAGGAGCCCCGTGACTAAAAGCACCATGATAGGTGCATACAGTTGCTGCATAATCAGCAGCATATTGCAAACTTTGGCTAATGGAAATTTTACTAAAATAATTTACCAGGAAACAGGCTATAAAGGCATCACCTGCGCCCAAGGTATCAACTAATTTTTCCACTTCGCTAACCGCTTGATAGTAATAATTCTTTCCATCATATAACATCGCGCCCTTTTCACCACATGTCATTAGAACAATATCTGGACCTAACGAAACCGCCCACTTTAACAATTCTTGATTATCGTCCATATTAACCGCTGGATTGGAAAGAATGGCAATATCGACAAAGGGTAATATCTTCGCCAGCGTACACTGATCCCATTCATTGGAAAAATCATAGGATAACAAATTGGATGCTTGTTTTAAATCTTTCAGAAATGGATCAATATAGCTATAAATACTGGTATGGGTCAGCTGAAACTTTGAAATAAACTGAAAATCTTGTTTATCCAGAGAGATCCGATCACAAACTCCCTGGTTAAAATTTCCAAAGATTCGCTCACCATCTTTAATCCTAATTTCACAAAACGCATTTTCTCCTTCCACCAATCGGCATCTGCTAACATCTACACCCTCCTCTTTTAATGATTGGTAAATAAGCATCCCAGCAGCATCCTTGGCTAGCCATCCCAGATAGGCCGATTCATGGCCTAGGCGTGATGCAAACACCGCAACATTTACTGCATTTCCTCCGGGAAACATCCGGCCTAGATGAGGATAACAATCAACGGTATTATCACCGACAGTAATCACTCTCACGATCTTAGTAAACCACCTTTCCCATATAACGGCGCACAGTCAAAGGATGCTGACGCAATTCTGCTATTTTTTCAACTAAACTCGTGAGCGCCGCATCCAAAACGAAGGGAGCCAGTATAGGACGTACTTCAGAACTAATTCCCTTCATCTCATAATTTCTAGAATCATAAACAATAACCTCACCTGCATGGGTTGTGCAGAATTGCATCACTCTTTCGGATTCAACACGATGTGCATCCTCACCAAGCAAGATAACCATGGCGGTTTTTTCATCAACCACCTCAAGTGGTCCATGAAAAAATTCAGCCGCAACTAATGGGTGAGCATGCAACCATTGCATTTCCATAAGAAAACAAGTGGCTAACACATAAGCCGTTCCAAACACAGGACCAGCACCAATTACATATATGAACGGTTTTTGAAGGATAAGTGAAGCATCTTTGTCGATTTTTTCTGAATATAAGATTTTGCTATCAGCCAGTACAACTGGTAATTTTTTCAGCGAATCCATTATGACCGGGTGCAAATTCCAATTCTTTTCGCACTCATCCAGGAATGCACTAATCAAGGTTTGGGTAATAAGGTAGGAACAATAATAACCCTGTTCAGATTTTCCATAAGCAAAAACTTCACTGCCGGCATTCGCCAGAGGGGAATTTTCTTCTTGGGTCACCACAATTCTGTGAGGTGTTTTATCTTTCAAAAATATACCAGCCTCAACCGTTTCTTGGGTCGTCCCTGAATGGGATGCCATTATCACACAGGTTTTTTTACCTGACACACAAGGTTTTTGGTGAAGAAACTCAGCAGAATAATAACTACGTATTTCAATTCTGTCTGAAAATTTTTGCGCCCAGTGCGCAACCATATTCATCATTGCCAATGGTGCACCACAGCCGACGAAATACAGTTGATGAATTCCTTCCTGAGCGACCTCACGACCAACCTTCTCAGCTTGGCTTAATAACCCTAATGCTCTTTGAAATTGGTGTATGAAATAAGTTTTATTAAAAGAATTCATTTGATCTTCCAATGGTAAAACAGCATCTTATAAATTATAGTTTGTTCGCAAAAATATTTGCTTGCATTTTTAGAAATCTACTATCTTTATGTTTAATCTGATGACTATAAAACTGGGAAATTGTTTTTCGATTATGATATCAAAAATGATAAGTCATCACATGAAAGTTGACAAAGCTTTGAATTTAGTTATAATCCAATTCACTTGCGGGCGTAGTTCAATTGGTAGAATGCTTCCTTGCCAAGGAAGAGGTTTACGGGTTCGAGCCCCGTCGCCCGCTTAGAATTGAGCCGAGTTTAATCTCGGCTTTTTTTTACGAAAAAATCCATTTGATTAATTTATTATCACCATATCAAGTGAATTGCTCAGGTCTAATCTCTAAGCAAACCCGTGAGTAATTGACAAAGATATCCTGTGTGTGCGTTGTCAAATCTCATATGATTAGAGTATGCAACGCACATATCGACGGAAGGCATACCATTCAGCTAAAAAATCTTGTCCGGTTTTACCATTCATCTCTGCTGAATAAAGTTAGCATCTTCATTAACGAGTAAGAACATTGAGGCGATACCTAAATCAAAGCTCAATTTATTTAACTTAATTTGCTCTCGAAAAACGTAGCACAGGCACTTTTGAAGATACATGAAAGTTATTACCTGTCATGGTTCAATTCTATTTGTTTCCCTGCAACAAATCATAAACTTAATTTTATAAAAATATGGCGTTAAGTAGCGACCCCAGTAAACCTGGGGGGATCAGCCTGGGTATCAACGTGATCCATAATTAGACCTTCACCAGTTAAAGCATCTCTCTTTAAAACCCGATATGTTTCGAATTGTTTCAGGTTTTCGTAAAAAAATTCATTTCACCTCAGAGAAGAGATCTATACGTCATCAACCTCAACCTTTACCCCAGTCGTTTTATATGTAGATATTGTTTGACAAAGCCAATTGGTGAATTTATAATCCCTGACACAACTGGCGACGTGGCCAAGCGGGAAGGCAAGGGTCTGCAAAACCCTGATCACGGGTTCAAATCCCGTCGTCGCCTTTATTTATTATCTTAGGCAACGTGATTGTGCCAGAAAATCCGCCCGCTCGTTGTAAAAATACCCTCCATGCCCTCTGATCCACTGCCAACGCACATGATTTTTTTGAATGAGTCTCACTAACTCCTGCCATAAATCTGCATTCGCTAACTTTCCCCCCTTACGTTTCCATCCTTTCTCTTGCCATACAGGTAACCACTCCTCAATTCCACGTTGTAGGTACTGCGAATCAGTATAGATTATTACCTGACTGTATTGGGGAATTGCTTCCAATGCACGTATTGCTGCAGTAATTTCCATGCGGTTATTAGTGGTGTGATCGTCATGTCCACTTATTTCGCGCACTCCGCCATCCTTGAGAATTACAGCTGCCCAACCACCAGGGCCGGGGTTGGGATCACAGGCGCCATCTGTATAAATGACAAATTCGGGTCTATTCTCATTTATCATGAAATTATCCAATTAGATCCTTGATGAGTTTATCCGCTCTCCCAAGCAGATCAGGAATATCTGAAGAAGCAATATTAGCCTGCATTAACTGCCAAGCAGCATCCTGAATAACCCGCCCAGCGATGCGCCAGGAATCTAGAGTAGGCGCTGGTTTTGCCAGAGGAATATATAAAAGTGCATCATTCCAAACCAGATGACTATCCCGATAATCCTCCATCTCGAGTAGGGCAGTATTGGTTAAAGGCAGGCTACCTGTCACCTCTATTAATCGAGCCTGATTCTCTGCTCTTAAAAGCCATTTAATTAATAACCACGCAGCGAGTTGCTTCTCTGCCTGAGTGCGCAGGATACCATAAGACCAGCCATCTGCCAGCACGATAGGGTCACCTTGCAATGATGGATAAGGGATAATCGTCCATTGGTCTTCAGTGGAAATTCCTTCTTGGATGGAGATGTCCTGCGTGCTGCCGCTATAAAACAATGCCTGTCGTTTTGAGAAATAATTGTAAGGTGTATCTTCTCGACCCATCCAGGCACAATCAATGCGAAAGATGCGGTGTAGGAATTCGAATGCAACCTGATTGGCTGAAGTTTCAAATAGGTAAGGGATGGTTTCTTTGCTGGGCAGTTCTCCTCCATTAAATGACATCAGCCAACTCAACACCGAAAGAGGTTGGGTGTCATAAACCCAACCACCTGTCCAGTCATTCTCTTTCTCATCATCAGCCGTATTGGCACGCGCAGCAGCACAGGCTTGATTAAGAAAATCATCTTGAGTATTGGGTGGTTGATCAAAGCCCAATTCCTCAGCCCAGGTTTGGTTATAGAATAACAGGTACAAATCACGTTGAGCTGGTAGACCAACGCGAAAATCACCAACCATATCCTGTTCCCAAAAGATTAGCGGAAAAGATAGCACCTCTTCCTTACTCAATCCCCATTGCGGGTGATTAACAAATTCATTTAAATTGACTAGGTTATTGTATTTTTTATGAAGAGCTAAGAGAAATGGGATTGGCGCAACAATCATATCTGGAAGATTTGCATCATATATTGCGGAAATTACCTGTTCTTCTAAATAATCACTTCCACCACTGGGAATGGCAGTAACATTAATGCCGTTCTCATTTAACTCATTAAACTCTTCAATTAATAATTGAATCACCTGAGCTTGTTTGCCAGACCAAGGATGCCAAAAAGTAATTTTCACATTCCGTAAGACACTTCCATCCTCAGGTATATGAACGAGTGAATCCGGCATGGGGGAAGGTGTTGCCCTACTAGTCCCGGTGACTGCCAGAGTGGCAGTGGGCAAGACCACTAATGTTGGTTGCAGCTGCTTCGTACAGGACGTAGACACAACACCCAAAATGAGAAATAGAAGTATGAAATGGTAAACCAGATATTTCATAACAATTAATCTTACCAAGTTTTTAATTGCCTGTGATTCAATAAACAGGTTCTGCGCCAGGACATTGTATCCACTCCAGGGTCCGATGTTGACAGCAGCATCATCCAGAAGGATAGGGATAGTATAACGGATTGAATCCATCAAATCAGGCAATCGTTGTTTCAAGACAGCGAAAGGGGTAAGATAATTGAGAGAAGAATGCTCACGCACATTGTTGTAATAATAGATATAGCCCATGGCTTCGTCTAATAATTCTTCTTCGCTGCGGATGGCCAATACCCTGGGGATATAGAACTC
>Ga0067045_1028796_pt1 | contig 27387 bp, 28 predicted proteins | sample TerdegcTABiofilm_FD_59184 | JGI IMG/M metagenome (GOLD analysis project Ga0067045, IMG submission 59184) | Combined Assembly of (Gp0054472, Gp0054536) Wastewater bioreactor microbial communities from Singapore -Terephthalate degrading... | reverse complement strand
CCGGGCCGTCAGCGACCTGGCCGGCCAAGCCCAGACCTTAAACGACCTCATCGCCCGGCTGCAAAGCGGCGGCGACGCCCTGCCCTCCTCGCGGCCCAAGGCCCTGGCCTGACGCCGCCCAGGGAGTCACCCCCACGGGGGCCGCGCCATGGCGCGGCCCCCGTTTCCCCGGCCCGAATTTGCCTTCGGAGCCGTTTCCGGCTAGGGTGCGCGCGGAAAACGCGCGCTTCGGGCGGGGGTCGTCCCCTCCCGGGCGGCCTTGGTCCATCTTCCGACGCCCCGCCATGCACCGGGGCGCGGCCAGCCCAAGGAGGCCCCATGCGGGTGCTGCTCGTCGGATCGGGGGGCCGGGAACACGCTCTGGCCTGGAAACTCAGGCAAAGCCCCTTGGTCACGCAACTCTTCATCGCCCCCGGAAACGGCGGCACGGCCGGGCTCGGACAAAACGTGCCCATCTCCGACGCCGACGTGGCCGGTCTGTGCGCCTTTGCCACGGAGAACGGCGTGGGGCTCGCCGTGGCCGGTCCGGAACTGCCCCTGACTCTGGGGCTCTCCGACGCCATGGCCGCGGTCGGCATCCCCTGCTTCGGGCCGGACGCCTACGCCGCCAGGCTGGAAGGGAGCAAATCCTTCGCCAAGGAAGTCATGGTCGAGGCCGGGGTGCCGACCGCCGACTACCGGGTCTTCGACGATCCGGACGCGGCCCGGGCCTATCTGGACCGGATCGGCGCGCCGGTGGTGGTCAAGGCCGACGGACTGGCCGCCGGCAAGGGAGTGGTCGTGGCCGGGACCGTGGCCGAGGCCAAGGCCGCGGTATCGGACATGATGGAGAAAAAAGTCTTCGGCCCGGCCGGGGAACGGGTGGTCGTCGAGGCCGCGCTTCGCGGCGAGGAGGCCTCGTTTCTGGCCTTCTGCGACGGCGAAACCTGCGTGCCCATGACCGCCTGCCAGGACCACAAGGCCGCCTTCGACGGAGACCGGGGGCCCAACACCGGGGGCATGGGGGCCTACTGCCCGGCCCCGATCCTGCCCGAATCCGACTACGGCCGCATGGCCGATCTGGCGATCTCCCCGGTGATGCGCGTCCTGGCCGGACGCGGCCACCCCTTCCGGGGCGTGCTCTATGCCGGGCTGATGATGACCGCCGACGGCCCCATGGTCCTAGAATACAACGTGCGCTTCGGCGATCCGGAATGCCAGCCCCTTCTGGCCCGCCTGCGCGGGGATCTGGCCGGGATCATGCTGGCCTGCGCCACGGGCGGGCTCACCCCGGACATGGTCGGCTGGTCGCGCCAAAGCGCGGTCTGCGTGGTCATGGCCGCCGCCGGCTATCCCGGGACCTATCCCAAGGGCATGGACATCTCGGGCATCGACCGGGCCGAGTCCGATCCGGACGTGACCGTGTTCCAGGCCGGAACCCGTCGCGACGGGGGGCGGCTGGTGAGTTCGGGCGGCCGGGTGCTCGGGGTGACCGCCCTGGGCGCGGACCTCGGCTCGGCCCGGGAACGGGCCTATGCCGCCGTGTCCAAGATCACCTTCGAAAACGCCTTTTTCCGGACGGACATCGGAAACAAGGGCCTTCGCCGGGAGGCGGGAAAATGAGCAAGGTGGCCGTCTTTCTGGGCAGCATTTCCGACGAGGACACCATGCGCCCCTGCGCCGAGGTTCTGGCGTCCTTCGGGGTGCCCTTCATGTTCACCGTGACCTCGGCCCACCGCACCCCGGAGCGCACCAGACGCCTGGTGGCGGAACTGGAGGCCGCGGGGTGCCAGGTGTTCATCTGCGCCGCCGGCATGGCCGCGCATCTGGCCGGGGCCGTGGCCGCCGCAACCATCCGGCCCGTCCTGGGAGTGCCCATCGCGGCTTCGCCGCTTGGGGGCATGGACGCGCTTTTGTCCACGGTGCAGATGCCGCCCGGCTTTCCGGTGGGCACCGTGGCCGTGGGCTCGGCCGGCGCGCGCAACGCGGCCTGGATGGCGCTTCAGATCCTGGCCCTGAACGATCCGGCCCTGGCCGAGGCCCTTGCCGGGGCCAGACGGGATTTCGTCCGGTCCGTGGAAAAGGCCGCGGCCGAACTGGAAACCCGGATAACCGGAAAAATGTAGTGTCGCGTCCTCGAAATTAACGACAAAGCCCGGACGAAGGTCCGGGCTTGACGCGCCGCGCATTCGCGCGGCGGGGATAATGCGAGTCGCGGTCTAGGCCCCTTTCCTGGTCCTTTTTTCCCACAGCCGCATGTCCTTCATCTTCTTGCGGCGCTCACGCTGCAATTCCTTGCACACCAGGGGCATGTTCTTGGGATAGCCCCACTTGGCCCGGTATTCGTCCGGAGTCAGGCCGAATTTGGCCAGATGCTTCTTGGTCAGAATCTTGAAAGACTTTCCGGATTCCAGGCAGATGATGCTTTTCTCCCGAACCGCCTTTTTGGGGTCGACGGCGACCGCCGTGCCGGCCTCTCCGGCCGGGACCACGCCCTCGGCGATACCCCGGATGCTGTCGGCCAGCCGGCGGACCATGGAGGCGATCTCCTCTTCGGCCATCGTGCGCACGCTGGCCTGGGCCTTCACTATTTCCAACGCTTCCTTCAAATAATCATCCATGAGCTTCTCCTCTCGTAAAAAGTCGAAATCCTCTCCTTCAACTCGCATTCGGTGGCCATTTACTGCTTCTTGACTGCTTTTTCAATATGCGATTGACAAAAATAATCGAAATCTGAATCCTTGAAGAAAACCTTCCGCGCGAACATGGAAAGGACTTTGTGAAATGTTGCTCGATTGCCATCTTCACACCAGGAACTATTCCTCATGCTCCATGCTCGATCCTTCCCAAGCGTGCACCCTGGCCGCAGAACGCGGCCTTCACGCCCTGGTCTTCACCGAACATCATCGTCTTTGGGACATCGACGATCTGTCGGCCTTGCAACGCGAACATCCGGAGATCATTCTCCATCGGGGAATGGAAATCTCCTTGGCCGAAGGGTATGATCTTGTGGTCGTCTCCGCGCGCGTCACGAAGGAATTCGGCCCTGGAACGCCCTTTTCGAAACTGGAAAAGGCCTTGGACCGGGAGCGTCAGGAGTCCTTCGTGTTCCTGGCCCACGCCTTCCGCTATACCGAACGGGCCGACCCGGCCTTGGAGACGATCCTGGACTACGTCGACGCCGTGGAGCACTCGTCCATCAACATCCTCGGTCTGGGATGCGCGCGTGTGGGAGGCCGCTTCCGGTCCCTGCGCGCCCCCTTGTACGAGGAGGCCTCCCGCCGGCACGGCCGTCCCGGCATCTACAATTCCGACGGCCATCACCCCCGGGCCGTGGGGGCCGTGGCCTCGGCGACCGACGCCCCCGTTTTGTCCGCCGACCCCGGGGAATTCGTGGCCCAGCTTCGGGGGGCCGTCTTCCGGGAATACCAGAACACAGCCCTTCTGGACCCCCTTTTCGGCTGAAAAAAGAAGACGGGGTGTGAGGGCACCCCGTCTTCACCGACAATACGCGACGGATGGGCGGGAAATCCGAGGGCAGGATCTCCCCCGCGTCCGGCGCGGGCCCTCCGGCCTACAGCCCGGAGGAGACGCCGTTTGTGTCGAAAAGCCCGGAGGACTTTCCGGAGGGCGAAACGGCGGTAAAAAACGCACCCTGGGCAAAGCGGCATCCCAGTCCGGATACCATGCGGTAGAGGACGGCGCTGTCCACGCCGGCCACGATCACGTCCATAAGCAGGTTGTCGGCGAACGCGCACACGTCGGTGAGCCTGTCGCGAAAACCGCCCTTGTCCCTTAAGTCCGTCGAATCACCGCTCCCGGCGTCGGCCTCGCGCCCGACCCGCAGAAAATCGACCGGAAGCATTTCCAGAAAATGATACGGCGGATGTTCGATGTCGCACAGGTCCACGCCCAGGCGGACACCCATCCGCTTGAGGGCCAGAAAGGCGTGCAGGGTGGTCATGGGGTCGGCCATAAGACCGGCGCACTGGAAAAAAAACACCAGCCTGGAGGGTTCCATGCCCAGGCCCGACAGGAAATCCCGCGCCAGCCCGGCCGCGTCGTCCAGGGCGGCCTTCCCGGGCACCGGGCCGACGCTGACGCACAACAGCCCGGGAGCGCCGCCATCACTGGTCCAGGCCGAGAACTCCCGGCACACCGATCCGACCACCCCGAGGGGCAGGCCGCCATGGGCCATCGAATCGGCCCAGGCGGGGAGCAAGGGGGCCTCCATGGGATGCAGGGAACCGCCGACCGGCTCCGTCCAGGCCGGGGCGGCGCTCACGCCGGCCACCTCGCCGGTGGACACGTCCAATACCAAACGACAACGAACAGGAGTTCCGTGAAAACAACACGGAACGATTCCCTGGCCTTGCTTCAAGGGAACCAGAAATCCCTGGCCTCTTCGAAATGGCTTGGAGATCGTAGTGCGGAGGGTCATGATCCCTCTTCTACAAAAATCGCACCAAAAAGCTGCACCCTAAAAAATTGTTTAAAATCAGTATGTTTTCATGAAACTACATGCCGTTTTGAACGTATTGTCTCTGAAACAAAACGCGATAGTCCTTTTTTCAGGACAAGTTCCCTCATTCAGGACATCCTTAAAACCCATTGCCGGTCCGCATCAATTCCAGCGCCTTGCCCAACAGCCGCATCCTGGCGTCGGTCGGGATCTTTGCCGCCAGGGCGACCAGGAAAATTCCGAACGAGCCGAACACCACGATATCGTATATCTTGAGAATATGCTGACGCATGACCGCCTCCCGGGGAAGTTTTTTCCCCCCGGGCAGGCATGAGCAACTCCCGTGCCCGTGCGCGGACACGCCGCCCGGACCGGGCATGGACCTTCCCCCGTCTTGGTGGTAAGCGCCCCGGACCATGGAACGCGCGCGCACGTTCTTCCTTCACACCCTGGGGTGCAAGGTCAACGCCTATGACGCCCAGACGTTGCGCGAGGCCTTGTGTGCCCGAGGATATGTGGAGGCCGCCTCGGCGGCCGGGGCCAGCCTCATCGTGGTCAACACCTGCGCCGTCACCGCCCGGGCGGCCTCGGAGTCCCGGGCACTGGCCGCCGGACTCCGCCGCGACCATCCCCGGGCCCTGGTCGTGGCCGCAGGATGCGCGGTGCGGGCCGTGCCGGATCTTTTTGCCGGAGGCGGGGACCTGGTCGCCGTGCCCGGCATTCTCGATCTGGCCGCCCGGATCGCCTCCGGAACCGACATCCCCGGCTCCGGCATGTCCGGCCGGCCGGCCGATCCGTTCCCGTCCGACCCCGGAATCTCGGACTTTCCCCGGGCCAGGGCCGTGCTCAAGGTCCAGGACGGCTGCTCCCGGCGCTGCTCCTATTGCATCGTGCCCCGGGCCAGAGGGCCGTCACGCTCGCGGCCCGTGGACGCGGTCCTTGGCGAGGCCCGGCGCCTCGCCGACGCGGGCTTCCGGGAAATCGTGGTCAGCGGCGTCAATCTCGGGCATTACGGGCGCGGCCTGCCGGGCGCGCCGGACTTCTGGGACATGGTGTCGGCCATGGACCGGGCCCTGGCCGTGTCCCACCCCGGGAGGGTCCGCCTGCGCTTAAGCTCCCTGGACCCCGGGATGCTCGGGGCCAAGGCCCTGGACACCCTGGCCGCGTGCCCGAACATATGCCCGCATCTGCACGTGTCCCTGCAAAGCGCCGACGCCGGGGTGCTCGCGGCCATGGGCAGGACCCACTACTCGGCCCGCGACATCGCGGACTTCGTGGCCGCCCTCGGCGGCGTCTGGCCGCTCTCGGCGCTGGGCGCGGACCTTCTGACCGGATTTCCCGGAGAATCCGAGGCCGCGTTCCGGACCACCCTGGATTTCTGTTCCGGGCTGCCCCTGACCTATGCCCACGTGTTCCCCTATTCCCGGCGTCCGGGATCGCGCGCGGCCGGACTGCCCGGACACCTTCCGGCGGAGGTGAAAAAACGGCGCGCCAGGGAGCTTCGGGAACTGGCGGCCTTGCGCAAGGCCGCCTTCGCCGAACGGGTGGCCGGGCTGCCGGGAGTGTCCTTCGTGGCCGAAACGCGCGAACCCGCCCAGGGCCTGTGCGAATACTACCTGGAGTGCCGGCTGGCCGGTCCGGCCCCGGACGGCGTCCGGGTCCGCGATCTGGTCCCGGCCGTGCCCCTGGCCGCCGACGGCGCGCGCCTCGTGGTCCGCCCCGGGGCCGGGGAGAGGGAGGAGGCATGAGCATCCCCGCCGAACCGTGTCCGGCCATGGCCGTGCTTTCGGTCCTCAGCGCCTCGTGGGAAACGGTCTGGCCGAACCTGTCCCCGGAAATCGAGGCCGTGTTCGGACCGCCCGCGCACGTTTCCGGGCTTATGCCCTTCGATTTCACCGCCTATTACGACCGGGAGCTGGGCACCCCCATCCTCCGGCGACTGATGGGCTTCACGCGACTTGTGCCCCAGGACGCCCTGGCCCGGCTCAAACTGGCCACCAACGCCCTGGAAACGGCCTTTTGCCGTTCGGACGGCCGCCGGCTGGTCAACCTCGATCCGGGGCTGCTGACCCAGGAACGGCTGGTCCTGGCCACAGGGAAAAACTTCGGGCACCGTATTTATCTCCAGGATGGAATTTTCGCCGACCTGACCCTTGTCTTTCGAAAGGGGTCCTGGCAAATCCTGCCCTGGACGTTTCCGGATTACCGCTCGCCGCGACTGCGGGCCGAGCTTTCGATCCTGCGCGACCTGTACCGGCGGTCCCCGGGGATCGCCGGGGCCTCCTCCAACCCTCCCCCCAAGGACGCGAAACAATGCCCAAAAGCATGACCGGCTTCGGCCGCAGCCGCCTGGAAAACGACGCCTTCACCCAGACCTGGGAGGTCCGCGGCATAAACAGCCGCTTTCTGGACCTCAAATGGCGGCTGCCGCTTTTTTTGCGTTGCCGGGAGACCCAGCTGGAAAAGGTGGTGCGTGAATACGCCACCCGGGGACGCATCGAAATCCACCTGCATTTCCAGTCCCCCCGGCCCGAGATCCAGCACATCTCGCTCAACCGCCCCGTGGCCCTGGCCATGCTCGGCCAGCTCGCGGACTTGGCCCGGGAGGCCGACGCGGCCTTCAGCCCCGACGTCAACCGGCTTTTGTCCGTGAGCGCCCTATGGCAGGAGGACCTGGACGAACCCGACCCGGGGCTGGTTGAGGCCCTGACGGACGGCCTTCGCGCCGCCCTGGCCGACTTCGCCGCGTCCCGGGGCCGGGAGGGGAAGGCCACCGCCGAGGACATCCTGGCCCGGGTCTCGCGCATGGACGCCTGGCGCGAGGATCTCGTGCGGCTGGCCCCGACCGTGAAGCAGGAAAAAACCGAGGCCCTGCTGAGCCGTCTGCGCGCGGTCATGGACAAGGCCGGGGCCGAGGCCTCCGAGGAGCGGCTGCTCCAGGAGGCGGCCATCCTGGCCGACCGGCTGGACGTGTCCGAGGAACTGGCCCGGCTGGCCGGGCATCTGGAACGGTTGCGCCGCCTGCTGACCGACGGGGGGGAGATGGGCAAGAAGCTGGACTTCCTCATCCAGGAGACCTTCCGGGAGATCAACACCTGCGGCAACAAGGCCCAGAACATGGAGATCAGCCGCATTGTGGTGGACTTCAAGGCCGAGCTGGAAAAATGCCGGGAACAGGTCCAGAACATCGAATAGCCCGGCAAGGCCATAAAGGAGCGCGCCCATGGCGAAGACCGCCCTGCTCAATATCGGATTCGGCAACTACGTCGTCTCGTCGCGGGTCGTGGCCATCGTGAATCCGACATCTTCCCCCATGCGCCGCCTGCGCGAGGATGCCCGGAGCGACAACCGCCTCGTGGACGCCACCCAGGGCCGCAAGACCCGCTGCCTGATCATCACCGACTCCAACCACGTGGTGCTCTCGGGCATCCAGGCCGAGACCATCGGCCAACGCTTCATCCAGGAGGACGAATCCGATGACGGCTAGACGGTCGGGCCTTCTCTTCGTGGTCAGCGCGCCGTCGGGCGCGGGCAAGACCACCCTGCTCACGTCCCTGCTCAAGGAATTCCCGGACCTGACCTATTCCGTCTCCGCCACCACCCGGGCCCCGCGCCAGGGCGAGGTGGACGGCCGCGACTACCACTTCCTGTCCGAGGAGGAGTTCCTCCGGCTGCGCGACACCGGCCATTTCGCCGAATGGGCCGAGGTGCACGGCAGTTACTACGGAACCCCCATGCGTCCCGTGGTCGATCTCCTTTCCGCGGGGAAGGACGTGCTCTTCGACATCGATGTGGCCGGGGCGGACCAGTTGCGCCGCGTCTTCCGTGAAGCGACCTACGTGTTCATCCTGCCGCCATCCCGGGCCGAACTGATCCGGCGCCTCGGCGCCCGGGGGACGGAATCCCCGCAGGCCCTGTCCCGACGGCTGAGAAACGCCGCCGGGGAAATCGCCCAGGCCGGGCGCTACGATTATCTGGTGGTCAACGACGACCTGCCCCGGGCCGCGGACCATCTGCGGGCCATCTATCTGGCCGCGCGCTCCCGGCCGGCGCTTGCCCCGGGCCTGGTGGAGGATCTTCTGGCCCAGTTCGACTGATCCGCCGGCCCGGCGCGCACCTTTTCGCGCCGCCAGGCGCCGGGGCAAAAAGACCTTCCCAATCCCGGGCCTTTTTATATATATGATTCCACGGAATCCTTCGGGACTGCAGGACCGAACGGAAAAAGGAACCCGGACATGGCCGAAACGGACGAACGCCAATCAGGCACGACTCGCGCCAAAAGCGGCACCCCGCCTTCCGAAAAGACCCACGACCGGATCAAGGGCGTCTTCTCCACGCAGTCCATCCAGCGTGTCGGCACAGGCACAACCACGCGCAAGACCATCCAGAAGATGTATTGGTTCGTGGAGGAACGCGACGACAAGCTTCTGGACATCCAGCCGCTTAACAGGAACTACATTCCCACGGGACCGAAACGCAAGGTGACCATGGAGGAGCTCCTCGAAAAATTCGCTCCCGAGCCGGAATTCTACGTCTCCACCGTCTATCCCAAGATGCGTGAGCTGAACATGACCATCGTCAAGGGGGAGAACCACCGGCGCAAGGGCGAGGTGTTCAGCGCCGAGCTCGAATTCGGGCAGGCCCTGGCCGTGGACGAGGAGAACGTGCGGGCCAATTTCGGTCTGGGGCTGACCTACCTGGACCGGGGCGAGGCCAACAAGGCCCAGGACATCTTCGAACGCCTGGTGAACCTGGACGCCGCCTTCGATCAGGAGCACAAGCACCTTTTCAACGAATTCGGCATCAACCTGCGCAAGAACAAGATGCTCGACCAGGCCCTGGACTACTACCGCCGGGCCGAGAACCTGTCCGAGGCCGACGAGAACCTGCACTACAACATCGCCCGGGCCTTCTTCGAGAAAAATGACCTCCAGATGTGTTTCGAATATCTGAAGAAAGCCCTGGACCTCAACCCCGAACTCGTGGCCGCCAAAAAATTCATCGCCTACCTTGTGGAAAAAAAGCTGCTTCCTGATCAGGCCATGATTCAGGCCCAATCCCTGATGGACGGGCCGTCCCAGTCCGACCGGCAATCCGGCGACGATCCGGGGAAGATCGCCCCGGACGACGGAAACTCCTGATCCGAACCCACGCCGGGAGAAAGCATGAACCACGAAAACGGACAACGCTTTCTTCTCGATCTGCCTTCCCTGCGGCTCGACCTGCCCTTCTCCCCCTTTCTTTTGGAGAAACTGTTCACCCTGACCGGCGAAGGGTCCATGGCTCCGGCCGATGAGATCGCGGAAACCATCGCCAAGGACCAGGGGCTCACGGCCAAGATCCTGGCCCTGGCCAACTCGGCCTTCTACGGCCTGCAATCCGAGATCCACACCGTGCACCGGGCCGTCACCGTCCTCGGGCTCAACGAGATACGGACCCTTGTCCTGGCCCTCGGCGTCAAGCACCTGGCCGCGTCCCACAAGCTGCCCCCCTCCTTCGACGTGCCCGCCTACTTCGAGCATCAGCTCGCCGTGGGCCTGGCCGCCAGGGAGCTCGCCCCGCTTCTCGGAGTGGCCGACCCCGAGAACCTGTTCACCGCCGGGGTCCTCCACGATCTGGGCAAACTCCTCACGGCCCAGCACCGCCCCGACGACTGGCTGGCCATCGAGGCGTTGTGCGCCGAGGAAAACATCCGCTACCATCCGGCCGAGGACCGCTACTGGGGGCTCGACCACGGCCTCGTCGGGGCCATGGTCCTCAAGTCCTGGAACCTCCCCGCCGAATTGACCGAACCCGTGAATTGGCACCACACCCCCACCCACTCCCCCACCCACCGGCGCGAGGCCATCGCCCTGTGCACCGCCGACGCCATGGTCCGACACCTCGAGAATCCGGCCATCCCCTCCGACGCGCCCTGGCGGGGGGTCCTTGAGAAATTCTCCCTCAAGCCCGAGCATGTCCTGGAGACCACCCGGGCAATGCTTGCCGCCCGCCCCCTCAACCTGTTCTCGCTTGCGGCCTGAGCACTCCCGGCAAACAGGCCCGGCCCCGCGGCCGGCCCGGGAAAAGCGTCATTTCCGACCCGGGCTCCTTCCTCAGGCGGCGCCTGGGCGGTGAATGCGGCCTCGTCCCCGGCGGCGTTGCCCGGCGTGGCGCCGCAGGCGGCCCCGCGCAGTGAAAAACGGGGCCGCACAAGGGGGATGACCTCCGCGCGCCCTGTTATTGTCCCAGGGCCTTGCCGGCGCCGGTCAGCCCCTGGGTGGCGGGCAGCGGGGCGTCCGAGGCCAGCCCCACCGGACCGGGGGGGGTGACGCGAAGCGGCTCGGCCACGGACCGTTGCGCGGGGGCCTGGGTCGAGGATGCCTGGGGGACGGCGGGGACGGCCTTTTTTTCAAGGCCGGCGGGAAGCGAGGGAAGCGCGGCCGGTTTCGGGGTCGTGTCCCGAAAGGCCAGGGCGGTGAACAGGGCGGCGTGCAGGATGGCCACGCCGATGACCACGGTGACGATGAGCCCGAGGAAGGATTTTTCCGCCGTCGTTTCCATGTGGGTCTCCTTGTGCTGGGGAGGGACCTCTTCCCCGGACAAGGGTTGAGACGCGCGCCGCTTGCCGGGAAAGGACGGTTTTTCATGAAAAAGGCAATAGCCGGATTCCGGTCAAAGGGAAAGACCGGTCCGAAAGGGCGCGCTTTGCCTCCGGATGAGGAATCGGAAATGCTCGAGATGAACCCGCATACAAGTTCTTGCGTAATTTCGAAGAATTCTTATTTAAGAAATGCATTGTTCTTGATGTGGTTGCTTCTTGCGACGCCTCTTCCGCCATGTTCGGTTCACGCCGAACCGATGTCCGGACCGTCGCCGCACGCGGACCTGACGCCGGCCCAACGACTGGATATCGCGGCGCTGACGGCGGCGTATCCCGGAGCGATCGCCGGCCTCGAGGTTGCTGACGGCCTGGTGACGCTCGTGACCGTCTCCGGGAAACGTTTCCTCTACGACGACGGGCGGGTCAAGACCGCGCAGGAGGCGCTTGACGATCCGGACCTTGAGGACATGCTGGCCCAGGCCTATCCGCCAGGACCGGTATCCGAGGACCCCGCGCCGGGATTTCATCCGGGAAGGAGGCGGGTGACCGGATTTTTCCTGGAGGTGTACGGCCATGACCCGGGCGAGGTCTCGGCGGCCTGCCGGCCGGTGCGGTTTCTGGACCGCACGGTCATGTTCAACGCCCGAAACGGCGCGGCCGACGCGCTCTCGCGGGTGTCGGCGCGGCTTGCGGACCTGGTGGCGCGCGATCCGGGGCTCAAGGAGATTCTGTATCCCGTAGTGGGCACCTTCTGCTGGCGGACCATCGCCGGGACGCAGCGTCTGAGCATGCATGCCCTGGCCATCGCCGTGGATGTCAACCCTGGGCGAAACCCTTACTGGCGGCATCACCGCCGTCCGTCGGACAAACTGTCCCGCCGGAGGCGATTCCCGAAGGAGGTGATCGAGGCCTTCGAGGCCGAGGGGTTCATCTGGGGAGGCAAGTGGGCGGAGTATGACCTGATGCATTTCGAATACCGCCCGGAACTATTGACAAAATCCAGGCTTCTTCAGGAGGATCGATCAGAAAGGCCGAGGGAGCAAAAACCCGGGCATTTTTCCATGCCGAACATTGGAAAAGACGTCTCCGTGAAATGCATAAAAAAATAAAAAACGTAATACCGTCTCGACCAGACTTATGTATTACATGTTATGATTGCGTCTTTGCTTGTTTTTTTTCAAAACCCCATTGACCTTTCATTGTAAAAGTGCTTCATGGGGAGACATGTATCGTGATGTTTTTCACGTGAGCGGCCCTACCCCAGTTCCTCACTGGAAGAAACAAGCGGCCGGACGTGGACGGCAACGGTCTGAACCAGCGCACCGGCATCCCGAGGGTGGCGATACCGCCGGTGCGCCGGCCCCTAACTGAAAGGAGGAGTCTTATGAAATTCTCTGTGGGTCTTGGCAGGGAAAATGCCGAGAAGCGGCTTGAGCAAAGGGGAGTCACGCGCCGCGATTTCATGAAGTTCTGCGCGTCCGTGGCCGCCGCCATGGGAATGGGCCCGGCGTTCGCGCCCAAGGTCGCCCAGGCGCTCACCGCCACGAAGCGTCCCTCCGTGGTGTGGTTGCACAACGCCGAATGCACGGGGTGCTCAGAGGCCATCCTGCGCACGGTGAAACCGTTCATCGACGAGTTGATCCTGGACACCATCTCCCTGGACTACCACGAGACCATCATGGCCGCCGCGGGCGAAGCCGCCGAGGAGGCCCTGCACAAGGCCGTGGCTTCTCCCGACGGATACTTCCTGGTCGTCGAGGGCGGCATTCCCACGATCGAGAATGGCGCATGGGGCAAGGTTTCCGGAAAGACCATGCTGGAGACCACCAAGGAACTGGCCCCCAAGGCCAAGGGCGTCATCTGCATGGGCACCTGTTCCTGCTTCGGCGGCGTGCAGAAGGCCAAGCCGAATCCGAGCCAAGCCCAGGGCGTCAAGGAAGCCACCGGCGTGACCACCATCAACATCGCCGGCTGTCCGCCCAACCCCATCAACTTCGTGGGCGCGGTGGTCCATGTCCTGACCAAGGGCATCCCCGAACTCGACGACAACGGCCGCCCGAAGATGTTCTACGGCGAGACCGTGCACGACAACTGTCCCCGCCTCAAGCACTTCGAGGCTTCGGAGTTCGCGCCTTCCTTCGATTCCGAGGAGGCCAAGAAAGGCTACTGCCTCTACGAACTGGGCTGCAAGGGGCCGGTCACCTACAACAACTGCCCCAAGGTGCTCTTCAACCAGACCATCTGGCCCGTTCAGGCCGGACATCCCTGCATCGGCTGCAGCGAGCCGGACTTCTGGGATGCCATGAGCCCGTTCTATCAACAGTAGCCAGGCCGCCTTTATGAGGCAGGGCCGTCACTCACGAATCATCATCGCTTGATGGAGGACTATATGGCTGAAAGCAAACCCACTCCGCAGAGCACCTTCACCGGACCGGTCATTGTCGATCCCATCACCAGGATCGAGGGTCACCTGCGGATCATGGTCGAGGTGGAAAACGGCAAGATCAAGGACGCCTGGAGCTCCTCGCAGCTTTTCCGGGGCCTGGAAATCATCTTAAAGGGCCGCGACCCCCGCGACGCCCAGCACTTCACCCAGCGCGCCTGCGGCGTGTGCACCTACGTGCACGCCCTGGCCTCCACCCGGTGCGTGGACAACGCCGTCAAGGTGAACATCCCGGCCAACGCCCGGTTGATGCGCAACTTGGTCATGGCCGCCCAGTACCTGCATGACCACATCGTGCATTTCTACCATCTGCACGCCCTGGACTGGGTCGACGTGACCAACGCCCTCAAGGCCGACCCGCAGAAGGCCGCCAAACTGGCGGCCAACATCGCCCCGGCCCGCCCCGAGAACAGCGCCGAGTCCCTCAAGGCCGTCCAGGACCGCCTGAAGGCCTTCGTGGATACCGGCCAGCTCGGCATCTTCACCAACGCCTACTTCCTGGGCGGGCATCCGGCCTACTACCTGCCGCCCGAGGTGGATCTCATCGCCACGGCCCACTACCTCGAGGCCCTGCACCTGCAGGTCAAGGCCGCCCGGGGCATGGCCGTGTTCGGCGGCAAGAACCCCCACACCCAGTTCACGGTGGTGGGCGGCTGCACCAACTACGAGGGCATGACCCCGGACCGCATCGCCGAGTTCACCTCCCTGTGGAAGGAAACCAAGAAGTTCGTGGACGAGGTGTACATCCCGGACCTTTTGGCTGTGGCCGGCTTCTACAAGGATTGGGGCGGCATCGGCGGCTGCACCAACTTCCTGACCTTCGGCGAGTTCCCCGGCGACGTCTCCAACACCGAGAAGTACATGGATTCCTGTTACTTCCCGGCCGGCGTGATGATGAACCGGGACCTCAAGAAGGTGGACAAGGTCGACCTCAAGGAAATCACCGAGCACGTCAAGTACTCCTGGTACAAGGGCGACGAGGCGCATCACCCCTACGAGGGCGTGACCGAGCCGCAGTACACCAAGCTTGACGACAAGCAGCGCTATTCCTGGATGAAGGCCCCCCGCTACAAGGGCAAGGCCATGGAGGTCGGTCCCCTGGCCCGCGTGCTCATCGCCTACGCCAAGGGCCACAAGGAGACCAAGGCCCTGGTGGACACGGTGCTCAAAAAGCTGTCCATCCCGGCCACGGCGCTCTTCTCCACCCTGGGCCGCACCGCCGCCCGCGGCATCGAGACGGCGATCATCGCCGAGAAGATGGACGCCTGGATCAAGGAGTACGCCGCCAACATCAAAAAGGGCGACACCAACCTGGCCGCCAAGTGGGACATGCCGGCCGTGGGCGAGGGCGTGGGCCTGGTGGACGCCCCGCGCGGCGCCCTGTCGCACTGGATCAAGATCAAGGACAAGAAGATCGACAACTTCCAGCTCGTGGTGCCCTCCACCTGGAACCTGGGACCGCGTTGCGCCGCCGGGGCCGTAAGCCCCGTGGAAGAGGCGCTCATCGGCAGCCCCATCGCCGATCCCAAGCGTCCGGTCGAAATCCTGCGCACAGTGCATGCCTTCGATCCCTGCATCGCCTGCGGCGTGCACGTGATCGAGCCCAACTCCAACGAAGTCTTGAAATTCCGCATCCGCTAGTCTATACACCCATAAACGCATACAGGCGGGAACCCGGCGCGTGCCGGGTTCCCGTTTTTTGGCGGTACCCAATGACACACGACGCTCCCAAAATCCTGGTTCTTGGCGTGGGCAACATCCTTTTCACCGACGAGGGCGTGGGCGTACGGGCCGTGGAGGCGCTCACGCGCGACTACCGCTTTTCGGACAACGTGACCCTCATGGACGGCGGCACCCTGGGCATGAGGCTCATGGACCCGATCATGCAATGCCAGAGGTTGATCGTCATCGACGCGGTCCTTGGCGGCGACGAGCCGGGCAGCGTCTACCTCCTGACCGGCGACGACCTGCGCAAGTCGTTGGCGTTTAAGAACTCCATGCACCAGTCGGACCTGGTGGACACGCTGATCTGCTGCGGCCTGGCCGGGAACCGGCCGGACGCCGTGGTCGTCGGGGTCGAGCCTTACGACTACCAGACCATGGCCGTGGACATTTCCCCGCAAATGACCGAAAAAATGCCGGTCATTCTTGAAGTGGCCCTGGAAGAGATCAAAAAGGCCGGGGGGGACTATGACCCCGCGTCTCCCGGGGGCGACGGAGCCTGATGACCCCGTTTTTCACCGACCCGGCGCTCGTGCGCCTGTTTCCCTGGCTGGCCGGGGCGCTGGGACTTGTCCTGGGCAGTTTCTACAGCGTGTGCGCCCACCGCTACGTGACCGGCCAGTCCATCGTGCTGCCGCCATCCCATTGTCCGGCATGCGGCCATCGGCTGTCCTGGTGGGAGCTTCTGCCCCTTGTGGGCTACCTGCTGGCCCGAGGGCGGTGCGCGGCCTGCGGGGTGCGCATTTCCATCGGCTATCCGTTGCTTGAAATCGTCTCGGCGGCCTGGGCCGCGCTTTTGGCACTGCAGTTCGGCCCCACTCCCCTGTTTGTCGTCCTTCTGGCCCTGGGCGGGCTCTTCATCGTGGCCTCGGCCATCGACCTGCGCACCTTCCTTCTGCCCAACAGGCTGACCTATCCGGCGGCGGTTTTGGGGCTCGCGGCCGGCTGGCTCACGCCGGGGGTGGGGCTGACCGCGGCGGCCTGGGGCGCGGCGGGCGGTTTCGCGCTGTTCTGGCTTCTGGCCCGGGGCTACCGGGCGATTCGGGGCGTGGACGGCCTGGGCGGCGGAGACGTGAAACTCATGCTGTCCATCGGCGGAATGTGCGGGGTGGCCGGGCTGCCCATGGCGCTTCTGATGGGCAGTGTGGCGGCGCTGGTATGCAGCCCGTTTTTTTTGATCGGCGGCAAGGGCAAGGCCTCGTCCATCCCCATCCCCTTCGGCCCGTTTCTGTGTTTCGGGGCCATGGCCCAGGTGCTTCTGGGGCAGGACGTACTGGGGCGGCTTTTATCCTGAGTCAGTTGGCGGCCGGGCTCGGGGTTCGCGACACCGTGCTGCGGCAGCAATGCTTCGCGCTGCCGTGCGCACGGCGCGCAAACCCGTCGCCCGTCCCGACGCATTCGATGCGATAGCGGCCACACTCCAAAAGACAAGGGGCTCTTTCCGTTCGGGGATTCCAAAGGGGCGTTGCCCCTTTGGCCGTCGGAGGCATTTCCCCCAGACACCTTCCCGCCCACGCGGCTCAAGGGATCGTGATCTTTTTCCCCGGCTTGAGTTTCTTGGGATCAAGCCCGGGATTGGCCTTCATGATGGCCGCCGTGGTCACGCCGTAGCGCTTGGCCAGCCCGGACAGGGTATCCTCGAATTCCAAAACGTGCTCCCGGGGCTTTCCGGCCTGAACGGGTGCGGCCTCGGGCTTGGAGGCGGCGGATTCATCCGTTTTGGCCTTCTGGGCCGGGGGGGCCGGGACCTCGGACGCCTGTTCGGGCCGTGGTTCGACCGTGGGCGCGGGGACGGCCTCGACCTTGGGTTCAGGGGCGACGGCAGGTTTGGTCTCGGGCTTTGACTCGGACGCGGCCGGGCGCGCGGCCGGTTTTTCTTCGACGGCGGGGGCTGGTTCGACCCTGGATTCGGTCGGGGCGGATTGGACGGCCGGCGCTGGTTCCGGAGCCTCCTGGACCTTGGCCCCGGCCGGCAGCCGGATGACCTGGCCGAGTTGCAGATTGCCGGGTTTGAGTCCCGGGTTGGCCTTGAGGATGGCCTTTTCCGTGACCCCGTAGCGCTTGGCGATGGCCGAGATCATGTCCCCGGCGACGATCACGTGGGTTCCGGGCGCGGCGGTGGACGGCTCCTGGCTCGGGGCCTGGGCCGTTTCCCGGGCCATGGCCTTTTCGGGCTCGGCCCGGGTCACCGGTTTCGGACTCCCGGGCGCGGCCCCGGCCTCGGGTGCGGCCTTGGCGTCCGGGGCGGGGACCGCGGCTTCGGCCTTGGCCTCGCCCTTGCCCGGAATGCGCAAGGTCTGGCCGAGCTTGAGATTGGTCGGGGTGATCCCGGGGTTGGCGGCCAGGATGGCCTCGCGGGGCACCCCGTAGCGCTTGGCCAGGGCCGAGAGCATGTCACCCTTGACGATCACGTGGGTTGTCCCCGCCTCGTCCCCAGGCCCCGAAGCGGCCTTTTCCGACACCTCCGGGGAAACGCGCGACTGCGGCGTCTCCGGCTCCGGGACGGCCCGGGCGGCGTCCTCGCGGGGTTCAGGCGTCCCGGCCTCAAGCTTCGGCATGGCCTTTGGCTCGGACATCCGCGCCGTGAGCGCGGGTTTCGCGGCCTCCGGGGCCTTGGGGGCCATGGCCGCCGTGGCCACGGCCGAGGCCGCCGCGGCCTTGGAGGCCTCCACCAGGGGGCTGTAGAAGTAGAAAAGCCGTCCGGCGGTACCGTCCTTGTACCGGCGATGCCCGATGTAGGCGTGTCCCGGCCAGTTCCAGGCCGCCAGCACGTAGGTCCGGCCCGCGTCGTCGGCGCGTTCGGTCATGACGTCGGGCTTGCCGTACTTGGCCACCAACTGTTCCTGCACGGCGTCATAGCCCGTGGTCCCCTCGTAGTTGATGGCCGCGTGATAGAACCGGCCCTTGTAGAACCCGTAGGTGACCACGGCGACCGGCATCCCGCCCAGGTCCATCTTGTCGTTCTTGCGGTCGTAGTCCGCGAAATCCCCGTCCTGCTCCACCAGGGTCATGTCCGTAAGGCCCGAAACCTCGGTCCCCCAGGCGATGCCCCGAAACCCGTCGGGCTTCTTGTCCGGATCGGCGGCCAGGGCCGGTCCGGCCAGGACCCCACAGATCGCGGCAACGCATATGGCAACGAAAAAGCGGCGCAAGGCGCTTGTCATGGTTTCCTCCATCGCGGCGCGGATCGTTCTCCCGCGCGCGGCAAGGCCCCTATATCCCATGCGCCCGCCAGGGGCAAAGCCTCGTCAACGGATGACCCCGGTTCCCCCGGGAACCGGCCTCGGCCCGGATGACACGGGCCGAAATCGGCGGTATGCAACATCCCATGGCCTTTCATGGAGACGACAGGTGAGCGGATACGTGGACCAGACGGCGCCGGGCGGCTGCGTGGGCCGGGTGGAGAAACGCCTCTTCACCTTCGCCGCGCCCCCACATCCTTTGATCGTGGAATCGGGACTGTCCATCGGCCCCGTGACCCTGGCCTACGAGACCTACGGGGAACTCACGCCCGAAAAAGACAACGCCGTCCTGGTCCTGCACGCCCTGACCGGCGATTCCCACGCCGCCGGCTACTACGACAAGACCGACCCCAAGCCCGGCTGGTGGGACATCATGATCGGCCCGGGCAAGGCCATCGACACCGCGAAATATTTCGTGATCTGTTCCAACGTCCTGGGCGGCTGCATGGGCTCGACCGGTCCGGGTTCGATCAACCCGGCCACGAACGCGCCCTACGGCCTGGAATTTCCCGTGGTGACCGTGGGCGACATGGTCACGGCCCAAAAGGCCCTGGTGGACCATCTGGGCATCGGCCGGCTTCTGGCCGTGGTGGGCGGGTCCATGGGCGGCATGCAGGTCCTGGAGTGGTCCGTGCGCTATCCGGACATGGTCCGGGGGGCGGTGTCCCTGGCCTCCACCACCAAGCACTCGGCCCTGGCCATCGCCTTCAACGAGGTGGCCCGACAGGCGATCATGGCCGACCCCAACTGGCGAAACGGCGACTACTACCGGCATCCGGAGAAACCGGACACGGGCCTGGCCGTGGCCCGGATGATCGGGCACATCACGTATCTGTCCGACGAGGCCATGCGGGCCAAGTTCGACCGCCGGCTCCAGGACCGCTGCGACATCTCGTTCAACTTCGAGGCCGATTTCCAGGTGGAGAGCTACCTGCGCCACCAGGGCAGGAAATTCGTGGACCGCTTCGACGCCAACTCCTTTCTGTACGTGACCAAGGCCGCCGACTATTTCAACCTGGAGAAGGCCCACGGCGACGGCTCGGCCGTGGCCGCCTTCTCCAAGGCCAGGTGCGCCTACCTGGTGGTCTCCTTCACCTCGGACTGGCTCTACCCCACCTACCAGTCCAAGGCCATGGTCCAGGCCATGAAGAAAAACGGCCTGGACGTGAGCTTCGTGGAGATCACCGCCGACTGGGGCCACGACGCCTTCCTTCTGCCCAACCCCCGCCTGGCGGCCATCCTGTCCCGGTTCCTGGGGCGGCTTTTCGACGAGGCCCGGCCCGAGGCCGGGAACTGAGGGCCGACACGTGCGCTACGATCTGCAGATCATCGCCTCCTGGATCGCTCCCGGCTCCCGGGTCCTGGACCTGGGCTGCGGGTCCGGAGACCTTCTGTCCCACCTCATCCGGGAAAAGGGCATCAGCGGCACGGGCATCGAGATCGACGAGGCCAGGGTGGCCGAGGCCATCGCCAGGGGCCTGTCCGTGGTGCACGGGGACATAAACGAAGAGATCGCCGACTATCCGGACGCGGCCTTCGACTCCGTGATCCTGAGCCAGACCCTGCAGCAGGTCTACGACCCGGGCCGGCTCATCCGGGAGATGCTGCGGGTGGGCCGCCGGGGCATCGTCAGCTTTCCCAACTTCGCCCACTTCGGCGTACGCGCCCAGCTGTTCTTCAAGGGCCGGGCCCCGGTCTCGCGGGAGCTTCCCTACCAGTGGCACGACACCCCGAACATCCGGGTCATCGCCATCAAGGACTTCCGCCGCTTCTGCAAGGCCTCGGGTTTTTCGATCCTGCGCGAGACCGCCATCCACACCCCCCACCACCAGGAGACCGGCCGGATCACGACCATTCTGCCCAACCTCCTGGCCACCTACGGCATCTTTCTCCTGGGCCGGGCCTCCGCGCGCCCCTGACGCCGGGGGGAGGAAGGCAAACCCGGTCAAGGACGTCCCGCCGATCCTGGCGCTCCCCCGAGACGCCCTTTTCGCGTCGCATCACCCAACGAACCGTCCGGAACCGGCGGACCGGCCATGGGAAGACATCCCCATATTTTTTTGATATCGGTTCTGACTCCGCCGGTTCCATCCGTTTTTTTCTGGCATTTTTCGCGACGTCCGCAGCACCATCGACCCGAGGGAGGTGTCCCATGAAAAAACCCCAAACCGCCACCCTGACCATCGGGGACACCCGCTACGAACTGCCCGTGCACGTCGGGTCCGAGGGCGAGGTGGGCATCGACATCACCGACCTGCGCAAGCTCACCGGGTATGTGGCCTACGACCCGGGCTACGCCAACACGGGTTCCTGCAAGAGCGCCATCACCTTCGTGGACGGCGAACGCGGCATCCTGCGCCACCGGGGCTATCCCATCGAGGAACTGGCCGAGCGCAGTTCGTTCATCGAGACGGCCATGCTGCTCATCTTCGGCGAGCTGCCCACGTCCGAGGAGCGCACCGCCTTCCGGGCCCTTCTGTCCGAGCACGAGCTTCTGCACGAGGACCTGCTGCACCACTTCGACGGCTTTCCGCCCCACGGCGAGCCCATGGCCATTCTTTCGGCGGTCATCAACTCGCTGGGCAGCTACCATCCCGAGCTTCTGGAGATCGCCAACATCACCGAGTTCCGGCTGGCCGCGGCCAAGCTCATGAGCAAGGTGCGCACCATCGCGGCCTTCAGCTACCGCAAGTCCCGGGGCCTGCCGTTCATGTATCCGGACCCGGAACTAAGCTACTGCCGCAACTTCCTGCACATGATGTTCTCGGTGCCCAACCGGCCCTACGAGCCGTTGCCCCAGGCCGTGAGCGCCCTGTCGCTCTTTCTGATCGTGCATGCCGACCACGAGCAGAACTGCTCCTGTTCCACGGTGCGCATGGTCGGCTCCACCCAGGCCAACCTGTTCGCCTCGGTGTCCTCGGGCATCTGCGCCCTGTGGGGGCGGCTGCACGGCGGGGCCAACGCGGCGGTCATCGAGATGCTGGAGAACATCCGCCAGGGCCAGTACAAGGTCAAAGACTTCCTGGAGCGGGTGAAGAGGAGGGAATTCCGGCTGATGGGCTTCGGCCACCGGGTCTACCGCAACTTCGACCCCCGGGCCCGGGTCCTGAAAAAGGCCGCCCACAACCTGCTTTTGAGCACCGGCACGGCCGATCCGCTGCTGGACATCGCCCAGCAGCTCGAGGACGCGGCCCTGGCCGACGACTACTTCCGGGAGCGGCGGCTGTATCCCAACGTGGATTTCTATTCGGGCATCATCCTGCGCACCCTGGGGATTCCGGTGAACATGTTCCCGGTGATGTTCGCCATCGGCCGCATGCCCGGCTGGATCGCCCACTGGTACGAGGAATACCGGGATCCGGCCATCCGGCTGCACCGTCCCCGGCAGATCTACACCGGCCCTGGGAGGCGGGACTTCGTGCCCGTGGAGCAGCGCCAGCCCAAGGCGTAGCGAAAAAAACACGGGGCGGCCCCACGACCTGGAAGCGCCGCCCCGTTTCAATCCCAAAAGACGGTGATGGTCCGGTTGCCCCACTGCCGGGCGGCCTTGCGGTCATCCCCGAAATAGACGTCGATGGTCTTGCTCCAGCGGCCGTGCATCAGATCCAGGACCTGGTATTCCCCGGGCAGGCCCTCGATGGTCAGCCTAGTCCCGTAGCCCAGGCCGGCATCCACCAGATCGGGGGAAACGGCGATGGCCTTGGTGTCCGGGGTCAGGGCGTCGCCCCAGGCCCCGCGCGGATAGCCGGTCTTCTTTTTCACCCGGCCGTGGGACACGTAGGCCTTGGCCTTGACCACCAGGCTCTTTCGCGGCGGACAGGCCGCGCCGAAGAGCCGGTCCGGATCGTCGGCCCGGCCCAGGTCGAAGCGGTCCGACTGGCCGGAGGCGAAGGTTTTGGCCGGACGGGGCGCGACGTGGGCGGCCAGGCTGGCGCCGGAATCCCCTCCCGTCGCCGCGCACCCGCACAAGGCGGCCGCCAGGACCAGCAGGCACGGCAAGGCCGCCAGGCGTCGAAATGGCCCCATCGGCCCGGAATCGCGGCGCGGGAAGCTGTCGGAAAATACCGGCATGGACTTGACCTGTCTCGATTGCCCGAAAAACTCTCCGGGTGACGTTCCTCCTGTGCGACGGGGAAAGCGGAACAAATGCCGCGTCTTCGCGGGAAAGCCGATTCGGGAAAGACCATAAAGCAGAAACAACGGGGAGTTGTCAACGCGGGAGGCGGCAAGGCCGGTGCCCGTGCCCACGATCCGGACCGGCCCCCGGGGGGGCGCGCCCACGGGCCGTGATGGTTCCTGTTTGCGGAAAGACTCTCCGGCCGGGGCTATTCCCCCCCGGCATCCGGCGCGGCCGGGGCCTCGCCGCCCTCGGAGACGGCCGGAGGGGCCTTGTGCGCGGGTTCCTTCTTCTTGCCCACGAAAAAGGCCACCCAGATGCCCACCTCGTACAGGATGATGATCGGGCCGGCCATGAGCAACTGGTTGATGGCGTCCGGGGTGGGGGTCAGGATGGCCGCCGCGATGAAGGCCAGAAGCACGGCCCAGCGCTGGAACTTGCGCAGGGACCTGCTCGTCACCACCCCCATGCGGGCCAGGAAGAAGATGGCCACCGGCAGGTTGAAGATCAGCCCGAAGGCGATGAGCAAGGTCACGGCCAGGGAGAAATACTCCCCCACCGTGGGCATGATGGTCACCAGGTCCGAAGCGTAGTCCACGAAGAACTTGAACCCGAAGGGGAAGACCACATAGTAGCCGAAAAGCGCCCCGCACACGAAAAAAAGCGCCGATGCAAAAGCCGCCGGGAACACCATGCGCCGCTCCTCGCGGTACAGGCCCGGGCCCACGAAACGCCACAACTGATAGAAAATGTACGGGCTGGCCACGAAGATTCCGGTCACGAAGGCCAGTTTCATCACCGTGAAGAACTTCTCGGGCAAGGTCAGGGCGATCAGCCCGCTGCCCTCGGGCAGAACCCGGGTCAGCGGCACCAAAAGCACCTCCAGCAACCGCTCGGCAAAGGCGTAGCTGATGAGAAACCCCACGCCGATGCCCACGAAACAGCGCAGGATTCTTTTTCGCAGTTCCGTCAGATGCTCGAGCAGGGTGACCTGCCGGACCTCTTCGCCCCCGCCCGGGGAGGCGGCCGTCCCTTTTTCCTCAGTCATGCGCGTCAATCCGGAAGGTTATGATCGTTGCGGCCATGTCGGCCATGCCGGTCACAATTCCACCTGCACCCCGAGCTCCACGACGCGGCCCGGCGGGATGCCGAAATAGGTCGTGGCCGGCCGGGCGTTCTGGGACATGAGCGCGAACAGCTTCTTGCGCCAGGAGGCCAGCCCGGAGCGGCCCGTGGTCAGAAGCGTCTCCCGGCCCAGGAAGAAGGTGGTGTCCGAGGGGCCATCCGCCGGCAGTCCCGCGTCCCGGGCACGGGCCATGATCCGGGGCACGTTGGGCGTCTCCATGAACCCGTAGCGGGCCACCACCCGGTAAAACCCCTGACCCAGATCGCTTATGGCCAGTCGCTCCCGAGGGTCGACAGAGGGGGTGTCCGCCGAGGTCACCGTGAGGATGACCACATGCTCATGCAACACCTTCGTATGCTTGAAGGAATGCAGGATGGTCAAGGGGGTCCCGGTGGGGGAGACGGACATGAACACGGCCGTTCCCGGCACGCGATAGGGGTTTTTCACGGCCACCTCGGCCAAAAATTCAGGCAGCGGGATGGACACGGCCAAAAACCGGCCGTGCAGGGCCTTGCGGCCGTCGCGCCAGGTGACCATGGAGGCCACGACCACGGCCCCGATAAGCAGTGTGATCCAGCCGCCGTCCAATACCTTGAGGAGGTTGGATGAAAGATACGAGAGATCGAACGTGAGGAACACCAGGACGGGAACAATCGCCTTCCACATGGGTTTTTTCCAGGAATACCGGGCCACGAAAAAGTAGAGTATGGACGTGACGGTCATGCTGGCCGTGACCGCGATGCCGTAGGCCGCGGCCAGCCGGCTCGACTCCTTGAAGGTGAACACCAGGCCGATGCATATCCACATGACGGCGAAATTGATCTCGGGGATGTATATCTGCCCTTCGAAGTCGCGCGAGGTATGGATGATGCGCAGGCGCGGCCATACCCCGAGCTGGATGGCCTGACGGGTCAGGGAAAACACCCCGGAGATCATGGCCTGGGAGGCGATGACCGCCGCCATGGTGGCCAGGGCGACCATGGGATAAAGGGCCTCCCGGGGCACGATGCCGTAGAAGGGGTTCGCGGCGATCTCCGGCCGGGCCAGCAGTCCTGCCCCCTGGCCGAAATAATTCAAAACGAGCGCGGGGAAGACCAGGGACAGCCAGGAAAGGCGGATGGGGCCGGCCCCGAAATGTCCCATATCCGCGTACAGGGCCTCGCCGCCGGTGATGCACAGGACCACGGCCCCGAGCACGATCATGCTGCGAAAGCGATTCTCCTGGAAAAACGTCACGGCCTCCAGCGGGTTGACGGCCTCAAGCACCGAGATATCCTCGAAGATGTGCACCAGGCCGAAGGCCCCGATGGTCGTGAACCAGACCAGCATGACCGGGCCGAACACGCGGCCGATGCCGGCGGTGCCGTGCCGCTGGGCCATAAAAAGCATGAACAGGATGGCGCAGGTGATGGGCAGGACAAAGGGCGCGGCGGCGTCGGTGGCGGTGTTCAATCCCTCCACGGCGGACAAAACCGAGATGGCCGGGGTGATGACCCCGTCCCCATAGAGCAGGGCCGCGCCGCACAGGCCCAGGAAGGTGAGCACGGGCGCAAGCCGCCCAAGGGTTTCCTTTTTGGGCAACAGTTCGAGCAGGGCGAACATGCCGCCCTCGCCCTTGTTGTCCGCCCGCAGGATGAACAGGATATACTTGATGGTGATGATGATGGTCAGAGACCAGAAGACCAGGGACAGCACGCCCAGAACATTGTGGCGGTCCGGGGGCACGGCATGTATGCCGTGGAAACACTCCTTGAGCGCGTACAGGGGGCTTGTGCCGATGTCTCCGTACACGATGCCCAGGGCGCCCAGGGCCAATCCCAGACTCCGCGACAACCCGCCGTTGCCGGGGAAATGCCGTCCCGGCCGGGCCTCGGGATCGCCGGAGGGGGCGGCGGCCTGTTCAGTCTGCATATCGGACATAGGCACCTTGTTCGGAAGTCCGCGAACGCCGTTCGCCGCCTCGCGGGCGGGGGCGGCGGACGCCGCCACAAGCCGCGCATCCCTAGACGCGGGGCAGCCCCGGTGGACCATGCGGACCGGCGGAGACCCCGGGACGAAAAAGGACTTTCACGGCTTGAGAACCGCCGCAAGGGCCGTCCCGGCCTCGGAACGCGGGTCCAAGGAGGGGATTTAAGCTTGCGGGTACCGGGCGGCAAGCTTTTTTTCCAGGATGCCGTTATTCCCCTTCCGGCGAGTCCTCCTGGCGGCAAGCCCCCTCGGCCTCGTCCCCGGCGGCCTCGCAGATCCGGATGATCCGCAGGGGGATGCCCAATGCTTCCAACTTGATGTGTTTTTTGGCTTCCTTGACCGCATGGGCCTCATTGTGGGCCGAAACAACCACGTAGTCCGTCGCGCTGACGCGTTCCTTGCGACGAAACCATCGTGTAAAAACGTGCACCTTGGTGGCGAAATACACCCGATATTTTTTCATGGCTATCCGTATGTGTTCTGATTCATCAAGATGGCCGAATGGCGAAAGGGGCCGAAAGGGATCAAAGGCGGGGGTGCGGCCTTATGTGTTGCTTCCAAATTATAGTATGTCAGGTTTGGAAAATGACGTCAACACACCCGGACGACCTCGATTATGGAGATCGACCCTTGCCTGGCCGAAAAAAACCGGCTACGGGTTCCAAGGGTCATTTCCATGCCGTCGTGCCGGGATCGGAACCCCTCCGCTCTCTCGCGCCTTACCGGCGGGACATTGAACACGCGGGGATGACATGTCCGACACGCCGCCCCAGGTCGCCTTCCAGGTCGCCGTCTCCGCCAAAAAGCACTCCAAGCTGGGCACCGGAGGCACGGCCCAGGAGAGCCAACGTTCGGTCTACTTCTATGCCGAGCGCACCGCCGACGGCGCCATGTTCCTCCAGGCCTTGAACGCCAACTTCGTTCCGGCCGGGGAGAAGACCCCCATCACGCAGGAAGCCTTCATCCAGCGCTATCGTCCCGAACCGCTCATCTTTTACAACAAGGTCAAGCCGGCCATGGACACCCTGGCCGACGAGCTGCGCAAGGGGGACCAGAACCTGGAGCGCGGCCGCCTGGACAAGGCCGAGGCGGCCTACAGGAAGGTCCTGGACATCGACTCCGCGAACATCAGGGCCATCTTCAGCCTGGGCATCGCCCATCTCAAGGGGGGAAACACGGAGGACGCCGGGGGGATATTCGACAAGATCATGTCCCTGGACCTGGCCTTCGGCCCGGAGCACACCCATCTGTTCAACGAATTCGGCATCCGGATGCGCAAGGCCGGCATGCTGGACAAGGCCCTGGACTACTACCGCAAGGCCGTGGCCCTCAACGCCGACGACGAGCACCTTCTTTTCAACATGGCCCGCATCCATTTCGAATTGCGCGATTTCCCCTCGGCCGGGGAGAGCCTGCGCAAGGCCCTGGAGATCAACCCCGGCTTCTCGGTCGCGGCCAAGATGCGAAAAACCGTGGAGAAGCTGGCCGGCATGTCCGGGACGCAAAACCCGTAGGGCCCCGGTCCCGGAGGGCGGGACATGACCCCGGCCGCCCCGGTTCCATCGGCCGCCTCGCGCGATCCCCTCCCCTACCGGCCCTCCATGCGGCGCAGGGCCGTATGCAGGGCATAGCTCCAGGCCGCCTGCTCAAGGACCTCGCGCCGACCCTGGTCCACGCCGGCCAGGGCCAGCAGGTGCCGGCACGCGCCGTAGGCCGCCTCGGCGACACCCGCTGGCTCGCCGCCG
>Ga0067045_1028794_pt1 | contig 27405 bp, 21 predicted proteins | sample TerdegcTABiofilm_FD_59184 | JGI IMG/M metagenome (GOLD analysis project Ga0067045, IMG submission 59184) | Combined Assembly of (Gp0054472, Gp0054536) Wastewater bioreactor microbial communities from Singapore -Terephthalate degrading... | reverse complement strand
ATTTCTTACCGGTGGGGCTAAATTAGACCCTGTAGTTGCCAATGACTTAAAAACCCTGGGATTTAATCTTGTTGAAGGATATGGATTAACTGAAACAGCTCCACTTGTTGCCTTTAACCCTTTTTCAAAAGTCAAGTTGGGTTCTGTTGGTTTACCTGTAAAAGGTACTGAAGTAAAAATTGTTGATGGTGAAATTCTGGTTAAAGGCAGAAATGTCATGAAAGGCTATTACAAAAACAAGAAGGCAACCGACGAAGTCATTACCGATGGATGGTTTCATACCAAAGATACTGGTTATTTTGATAAAGATGGTTACCTTTATGTAACAGGCAGAAAAGATGATATGATTGTATTGCCCAGTGGCAAAAATATTAATCCTGAAGAAATTGAAAAACACATTTTACGCATATCCCCTTTAATAAAAGAAATAGGGGTTATTGAAGACCAGGGAAATCTGACGGCAGTTATTCATCCTGATTACAGCGTGATTACAAAAGAAAATATTGTAAATATCCTTGAAACCATAAAACGTAAAGTCATCAATCGCTATAATGCAAGTGTTGCAAGTTATAAACACATTACAAAAATAACTATCTCCAAAGATGAACTGCCAAAAACCCGATTAGGGAAACTACAGCGATATATTGTAAAACAACTGGTACAGAATGAAAAAAAATCAAAAACACATGAAGAAATTAAAGAACCTAAAACAATTGAATATAAATCCATTAGCAGATTTTTGGCAATTCATACCCGCAAAAAAGTATTGCCTCATCATAATCTTTTAGTTGACCTTGGCCTTGATTCCTTAGGAATTCTTTCCTTTCAGACATATATTGAAGAAACATTTGGTATCAAAATATCAAACGCCGATATTCTCAACAATCCAACCGTTGAAGAATTGTCTACTTTTATTGCTCATAACAAATCAAAATTTGAAGAACATGCACAAAACTGGCTACAAATAATTATCAAAAACACCTCATATACCTTTAAGCATGGATTTTCCTTAATACTGTTTTTAAAACTTTTAATAAAACCACTGGCTAAATTATATTTTCAATTAAAACTAAACGGAAAAGATAATATACCTGAAAGCCCTGTAATCTTTGCTCCCAATCATCAGAGTTTTCTGGATTCACTACTTCTTATTGCATCTCTCCCAAATAAAACATTAATGCACAGCTACTTTTTATCCCGCGAATTAGGTTTTATCAAAGTATCCCGCGGGGATTCTCTGGCAAAATTAATGAATACCATAATTGTAAATATTGACACCAACCTTAAAGATTCCATTCAGAAAATGGCAGCCATCCTCCAGAATAAACGCAACATAATTATATTCCCTGAAGGCACTCGCACTATTGACGGGCAGCCTGGAACCTTTAAAAAAACATTTGCCATCCTGAGTAAAGAACTCAATTGCCCTGTGGTACCTATAGCTATAAGGGGTGCATACCAATCATTCAAACGTGGTAAGTTATTACCCAAACCCACACCAATTACTATTGATATACTGCCACCAGTATATCCTGATAAACTCACTGTTGACAATATTGTGGCAAAAACACAGGCTGCTATCGCACAAAAACTAAAACTTGAAAATAATTAATTTGACTTTGATAATCTCATACTATATACTTTATGTATCCTATTCTTAGGCGATAGTTCCTATGATTGAAAACTTAGTGCATATAATACTAACTAATGCTGCAGCAGTCCTTGCATTTTTTTCCATTGCCTGGATCATAAGCCTTGTGACAAGAGATGCAAGCATTGCTGATGTGTTCTGGGGATTGGGCTTTATACTGGTATCAGTACTTACATTCATACTGTACAGGGGCTATGATACCAGGGCAATAATTATTATGACTCTGGTTATAGTATGGGGGTTGCGGCTATCTATATACATTTTTTACCGAAAACGTGGTAAGGGCGAAGACCCACGATATACCGCAATGCGGAATAAAAACCCCAAAAGCTTCTGGATTATAAGCCTTTTTAAGGTGTTCTGGCTACAGGGTTTGCTTCTCATTATTATTTCACTATCAGCTCAAATTGGCATAGCTGGACAACAACCGGCCAAATTGTTAGTAACTGATTTTATTGGTATTGTAATATGGCTCACTGGCTTTATATTTGAAACAGTTGCTGACATTCAGCTTTATGTATTCATTCATAACCCTGCAAATGCAGGGAAAGTTATGAATAAGGGCTTATGGTATTATTCACGCCATCCAAATTATTTTGGCGAATCACTTATGTGGTGGGGAATTTTTGTAATTGCTCTTCCTGTACCGTATGGGATTGCAACAATCATATCACCTCTTTTAATAACCTATATGCTTTTGAAAGTTTCAGGTGTTACGTTACTTGAAAGTTCCCTGAAAGAAAAACGCCCTGAATATGTTGATTATATTAAAACGACAAGTGCATTTATACCATTGCCAAAGAAGAAATTATAATACGTACATATAACAAGGGAGGGTTTATGATAAATAAAATTAATGATGTATCCACAAATACTCAAGGTGTATTACAAAAAACTAAAGAAATGGGAAAAAACACTGTTGAAGAAGCCCGCAACAGATTGAGCGAAGTGCCAAAAACTCTTGAGGAAGAAAATAAAGGCAAGGTCATCAATACTCAGGCATAAGGGGTAGTCAACATTAAAATATTAAAAAGGGGTTGCTGTTTCAGCAACCCCTATCTTTAGTTAATGCTATGACTGTGCTGCCAGCTTTTTGTAATTATTATACCGCCACTTAGCATTATCAAGCGCTGCTGCAAATAATTGTTCTGCAACTTCAGGGAATTCCTTCTTTAATGCTGAATAGCGTACCTCACCCATGAGGAAGTCATTAAATTTATCCCACTGCGGTTCTTTGGAATCAAGGATAAATGGATTTTTCCCTTCTTTTTCAAGTAATGGATTGTACCGCCATAATGACCAGTATCCACATTCAACTGCCCTCTTTTCCTCTTCCTGAGCTTTTCCCATACCTTCGCGCAATCCATGATTAATACATGGCGAATATGCAATAATAAGTGATGGACCAGGGTAGCTTTCAGCTTCGGTTAATGCGCGCATATACTGCATCTGGCTTGCACCCATGGCAACCTGAGCTACATACACATATCCATACGTTATTGCCATGAGCCCCAGGTCTTTTTTACGTACCCGTTTGCCAGCTGCAGCAAATTTAGCCTGTGCTGCTATTGGTGTTGCCTTTGATGATTGACCACCGGTATTAGAATATACTTCAGTATCTAACACCAGTATATTTACATCTTCACCTGAAGCAATAACGTGATCCAGACCACCAAACCCAATGTCATATGCAAACCCATCACCACCAAACACCCAGATTGATTTCTTTTCTAAGTACTGTGCCAATTTCAGCACTTCAGCTGCTTCTTTAGAATTATCACCCTTTAAAAGTGGTAATAATTTCCTGGTTGCTTCACGTGATTTTTCCGCGTTGTCTTTTCCTGCAAGCCACTCAAGCGCCGCATCTTTAAGCTGGGAATTACTTGTTGTTTTTGCAAGCTGATCTAAAAGCTGTGCAAGTTTATTGCGCTGTTGAGCAACACCTAAATGTATTCCAAAACCAAATTCGCTGGCATCTTCAAAAAGTGAACTTGCCCATGCAGGTCCACGTCCCTGTGCATTGATACAATACGGTGTAGCAGGTGCTGAACCACCATAAATTGATGAACAGCCTGTTGCGTTAGCGACAAGCATCCTGTCACCAAAAAGCTGTGTAATAAGCTTGATGTAAGGAGTTTCACCACAACCTGCACATGCGCCAGAGAACTCAAACAATGGCTGGCAGAATTGGCTCCCCTTTACAGTGTATTTATTCATCAAATTATCTTTATAGGTAACATTTTTTACTATAAAGTCCCAGTATTTCTGCTGATTCAACTGGGTTTCAAGTGGTTTCATAATTAATGCTTTTTCTTTTGCAGGACACTCTTCAGCACAGTTTCCACAACCCGTACAATCTAAGGGACTTATTTGAATTCTGAATTTAAGCCCTTCAAGTCCTTTGCCTTTTGCATCAAGCGTTACCATATCGGCAGGGGCTTTTTTCATTTCATCTTCATTCAGCAGGAATGGGCGTATCACTGCATGTGGACACACATATGCGCACTGATTACACTGAATACAATTATCAGGCTGCCATTCGGGAACATTGACGGCAATACCGCGCTTTTCATACTGGGTGGTACCGGGAGGGAATGTACCATCAGGTCTTGGCAAAAAGGCACTTACTGGTAAACTATCGCCCTCTAACCTGTTCATTGGTTCAACTATCTCACGAATAAACTCAGGCAATTCTTCAAATTTTGGCTTACCAGGAAGTTCAATATTTTTCCACTCTTCAGGAACTTTTACTTCTTTTACATTTTTTGCACCTTCATCAACTGCCGCCATATTTTTGCTTACAACATCAGCACCTTTTCTGCCATAAGTTTTTTCAATGGCACCCTTCATTTCTTTTTCAGCTATTTCATAGGGAATGACATTACTAACCTTGAAAAAGGCCGCCTGCATGATGGTATTGGTCCTTCCTGGAAGGCCAATGCGTTCAGATATTTCCGTTGCGTTAATGATATAAAATTTGATGTTGTTTTCGGCTAAATATCGTTTAATATGATCCGGGAGCCTCTTTTTGGTTTCTTCCTCATCCCACAACGAATTGAGTAAAAATGTTCCACCTTTTTTCAAACCTTTTAAAATATCATATTTATCCAGATATGCAGGAACATGGCAGGCTACAAAATCAGGATTGTTAACTAAGTATGTTGATCGTATAGGTTTTTTGCCAAATCTAAGGTGGGAAACCGTCACGCCGCCTGATTTCTTTGAATCGTATGCAAAGTATGCCTGTGCATATAAATCAGTGTTGTCACCAATAATTTTGATTGAGTTCTTGTTTGCACCAACAGTACCATCAGATCCAACACCAAAAAACTTACCCTCAAATGTACCTTCCGGAACCACACTGGTATCTTCAGGCAGTGGCAATGATGTAAAGGTTACATCATCCACAATGCCAATAGTAAAACCATTCTTTGGTTCACTCTGCTTGAGATTATTATACACTGCAAGAATCTGTGCAGGTGTAGTATCTTTGGAGCTTAATCCATATCGTCCACCAACTATAACAGGTGGATTGGCTGTTCCATAAAATGCTGCACGAACATCTAAATATAATGGTTCACCAATGGATCCGGGTTCTTTGGTTCTATCAAGCACTGCAATACGCTTTACTGTTTGTGGCAGTACTTTGAAGAAATACTTTGGTGAGAATGGCCTGTACAGATGGCATGAAACAAGTCCAACTTTTTCACCTTTCTTCATTAAATAATCTATTGTCTCTTCTATTGTTTCTGTGACTGAGCCCATAGCAACGATAATGTATTCAGCATCAGGTGCACCATAATAGGTGAAGGGATGGTATTCCCTGCCAGTAAGTTTTGTTATTTCCTGCATGTATTCGTCAACAATATCAGGTACTGCCTGATAAAAGATATTGCTGACTTCCCTGGCCTGGAAATAAATATCTGGGTTTTGTGCTGTACCACGTGTAACGGGATGTTCGGGATTTAGTGCATTGTTTCTGAATTCTTCCAACTTGGCATAATCAATGAGCTTTGCTAAATCATCATAGTTTAATACTTCAATTTTCTGAATTTCATGAGAGGTTCTGAAACCATCAAAGAAATGCAAAAATGGTATACGTGATTTAATTGCTGAAAGATGAGCAACAGCAGCTAAATCCATAACTTCCTGTACACCACCGCTTGCAAGCATCGCAAAACCAGTTTGACGGCACGCATTTATATCCTGATGATCACCAAATATTGATAAGGCCTGAGCAGAAATAGAACGTGCACTAACATGAAATACACCCGGTAGTAATTCAGCAGATATTTTATACATATTGGGAATCATTAACAGCAATCCCTGCGATGCTGTATACGTAGTGGTAAGCGAACCTGCCTGTAGTGATCCATGCACTGCAGCAGCAGCCCCAGCTTCTGATTGCATCTCTACAACACGAACAACCTGTCCAAAAATATTTTTCTTACCATGAGCAGCCCATTCATCAACATGTTCTGCCATTGGTGAAGATGGTGTAATTGGATAGATGGCAGCTACTTCAGTAAAGGCATACGATACATATGCTGCAGCTTCGTTACCATCCATTGATTTCATGATCTTTTTTGCCATGAAAGCTTTCTCCTTTCTGTTTTGGTTTTGAAATATAATAAATCCCTTCTCAGTAATAAAACTGAGATTAATTACTTAATAAAAATTTTTGATTAATGAAAGATCACGGAGTGTAAATAACCTTCCATCTTTAGTGTACTGTAAGTCAATAAAAAAATCAATTAATAAAATTCTAAATATTTAATAAAATTACATCATTACAATTAACATAGCATTTATATGCATAATTTCAAAGTATTCATTATGAGCGATAGTTCATTACATATATACTCTGGCTATTTTAAATTTTATTAACATTTTATGCTTGCACGACAGAAAGAATATTTCATATTTGTCATATATCTTATCATAATATAAATGGAGGATTCTTATGGCTAACATGTACTGCAGAGATACAATAGCTGACATGGTGCGACGCGCCGCTTTGCGTTTTGGCGAAAAAACAGCAATTGCATTCAGAGACACCAGTTTAACTTTTAGACAATTAGAAGAAGATTGTTGTCGTTTTGGTCATCTGATGCAACAGTATGGCATAGAAAAAGGTGATCGTGTTGCCATCATAGCGTTTAATTCACATTATTATCCAATCAGCTTTGTTGGTCTTTCAAAGATTGGGGCAGTTCAGGTACCCATTAACTACATGCTCAATGGCGATGAGATGGCATATATCATAAATCACTCTAAATCCAAGATGGTAATCGTTGAAGATAATTTATATAATGTTATAGCACCTGCAAAAGATAAATGCACTACAGTTGAAAACTGGTTGTACATTCCTCTTGAAGGTACTCCAACACCACAGGGTTTTGATAACCTGATTGAAATGTTGCAGGGCATGCCAACATATGATATTGCTACAACGGTATATCCAGAAGACATTGCACAGATTCCTTATACCAGTGGCACTGAATCAAAACCAAAAGGCGCAATGCTATCGCACAGAGCCTTGCTGTCACAGTATTTCAGTTGTATTATTGAAGGGGAATATCAACCACATGATATAAGCCTGCATGCACTGCCACTTTTTCACTGTGCCCAGCTTCATTGTTTCCTGATGCCATTCCTGTATATAGGAGCAACAAATATCATTTTACATAAAGCAGACCCTGTTTCCATGATGCAACTCATTGAAAAGTATTCCATTACACACATGTTTTCGCCACCCACAGTATGGATTGGAATTATCAATCATCCTGAATTCAAAAAATATAATCTTACTTCACTTAAAAAAGCTGCCTATGGCGCCAGTATTATGCCGGTTGAGGTTTTAAAACGCTTAACTGAAGTATTCCCTGGTTTGCGCCTGTGGAACTACTATGGGCAAACCGAAATGGGGCCAGTTGCAACAATACTAAAACCAGAGGATCAGCTTAAAAAGCCCGGTTCAGCAGGCAAACCAGTACTCAATGTTGAAACAGCGTTGATGGACGATGATGGCAACTTTGTACCAGTTGGTGAAGTAGGTGAGATAGTTCACAGATCAGGTCATGTTATGACAGGGTATCTGGATGATCCTGAAAAAACTGCCGAAGCATTTGCATATGACTGGTTCCACAGTGGTGATTTAGGACGATTTGATGAAGATGGATATTTGTATGTTGTTGACCGTAAAAAAGACATGATAAAGACAGGTGGCGAAAATGTTGCATCACGTGAAGTTGAAGAAGTATTATACCAGCATCCTGCAATTTCTGAAGTTGCTGTATTTGGCCTGCCCGATCCTAAATGGATTGAACTTGTATGCGCAGCAGTGGTATTGAAAAAAGATATGCAGGCAACGGAGGAGGAGATCATTGCATTTGCCAAACAGCGTTTAGCAGGGTTCAAAACGCCAAAAAAAATCTTTATCACGAATGCATTGCCCAAAAATCCATCAGGCAAAATATTAAAACGGGAATTACGTCAGACATTAGCAGTGGAAACAAAGTAAACAATACCCAGTAGTAGCACAAAAAATTGCAACAGAAGATATAATTCTGTTGCATTTTTTTTTGTTGTAAGCAATATGACTTTTTGAATTAAAGCTTCAGGGTACTCAACAGTATTTAAAATAATTCAATAGATGCACTATCATTATATTTTATCATAATGCTCCATGTGAAATTAAAATAGGTTTAATTTACTTAAAAGGAGGAATTCCACCATGTATCCAATACTATTCCAGTATAAGTTTATTACCATTGGTGGATATGGTGTCATGCTTGCCATTGGAATTTATATGGCATATATTTTGTTTGAACGAGAACTTATCTTACGCAATATCAACCCGGATTTAGCATACAAGATATTACTGGTAGCAATTCCAGCTGGTATTATTGGTTCAAAAGTTTTTCACATACTGGATCATATGGATGAATTTTTATCAGATCCTGCAGGTACGGTATTTTCAGGTGCTGGCCTTTCTATATATGGTGGATTTCTCTTTGCACTGTTATTCAGCTATTTTCTCATTAAGAAAAGTAATGAGCCTGTTTTAAAAATTCTTGATATTACAGCACCCTGTATAGCAGTTGGGTATGGTTTTGGAAGAATAGGATGCCACGTTGCTGGTGACGGATGTTATGGTATTGAAACATCAAGCATTTTTGGTGTTGCTTATCCCAATGGGATTGTCCCGATATCCTATGCGGTGTACCCCACACCTCTTTTTGAATCATTTTTCTCATTTATTGTGGCAATACTTTTATTACAACTCAGGAAAAAAGAATTTCCACAGGGAACACTTTTTTTCATATATCTGATTTTGAACGGATTGCCACGGTTTTTTGTGGAATTCATTCGCAGAAACCCGGTTGTTTTTGCCGGCTTAACACAAGCACAAATAATTGCATTAGGGTTGATTATGGCAGGCATTGCCGGGCTTGTGATTGTTCATCAAAAAAAGTTACGGAATGCATAAACTATTGTTGTAATAATACTATCATATTGTTTATTACACGGGTGCTGTACTGTAGCCCTTCAAGCATCCCCTTATATAAGTACAGGGATTTTAAAGCTACTTTTTCCTGTTCACTGGTAACAGATTCATCAATTTCATAGCCTTCAGTAACTGTATGAATAATGTGCTGTATGGTTAACCCTACCAAATTCTTTGTAACACTGAGTTCAGTAAGCTTTTTATCAATATCATCCAGTTTCTTTACCAGCGAAGCTATATATTGAGTTTTTCTCTTTTTTATGTTTTGGATAAGTTCTTCTGAAAATTGTATTGCTTGTTGCAGCATGGCATCCATTGTGCCTGTTTGCTGGAGCATTTCGCTTAATTGATTTATCAAGTTTTCTGAACGCAACGCTATTGCACTTTCATCAGGCACAGAACGGGTATATATTTCATCAATTGCATTCCAGATATTTAATCCAGAATTTTCAAATTTAATTTCTTCAAAAGTTTTATGAACAACATTTTCAATATATGCACCATCATAGGTCGCATTAATCAATGAAGGGTCATTTAATCTGCTAAACCATGAAATAAAGATCATCATCTTTTGATTAGTATGAACCTGCCTGTTTCTTATACCTTTAACAAAAATCTTTGGCAGAGCAGTAAGCTGAAACCTGTTAAACATCTCAACAGTATAGGTGCGATAGTTCCTGAAAAATATGTGTTCATCCAGATATGCACCTTTAACATGAGCCAGCCCTTGAGTAAAAGCTAAATCCTGGCCAACCATGATAACAGGGTGGGCACCCAACCGCTTTGCAAAATCATATGCATTGGTTGATACTGAACCGCCATAACGAAGATTTCCATAGCTGCCGATCGTTTGTTCTATCCATTTCATCATTTCAAATGCTACGCCGGTGATTGCCTTCCTGCCACTGTAAAACAAAAATGTGGAAGGATGTACCATGGGATCAGCTATTAATACTGTTCTTTTAGTATGTACACCTTCAAAATACCGTGTGTTTATTAATTGCGGATCTACTGTAATACAAAAATGCGGTTCAATGCCATAATATTCCAGAACTTTAAGTGACGTATCCACTGCCACTATAATAGTATCATTGTAATGTTTTTGAATATATGGTATGCTTTGAGTTAATGTTGGTCCTGCATTAACAATTATGGCAGGAATATTGGTAAACCTATCAAAAAATGCTGCAACAGGTGGAGCACTGATAATTTCCCTGATATTGCGCGCAATATTTGAAGTCCATAATTTTTCAAATTTGGCCAGTGTGGCAATATTGACTTCTTTAGTGGAAATATATGATTTTGCAATTCTTTGAAGATTTGTGTAGCGTTCAGGGTTAATCTGGAATGAACCGCGATGCGTGATAAACAGTGTTTTATATGATGACCTGCCCTTCATGTGAATGGCTATCGTTTCTTCATCAGGGTTTACCAGCAATATAACTCGCTTATCATTCAATATGACCTGTAAATCCCTGTGGGCGATAGCTGCTGCAATCATCCATGGAAATTGTTCCAGGATTAATACTGTTGCATCTTTTTTTACTTTTTGTAACAACCACTCAACATGATATCCAAATCCAAACCCCGATACAATGACACAATCATACTGTGAGCAGTCATATTCATCAATCAGGCGTTGTGCTTCTTTTACAGGATCAAATTTACTGTGAACTGTAATATGTCCTGATTCCTTCTTTACAACAGGAATGGCATCACCACTTTTTGTCTGCAGTACTTCAATATATGGAGCATAATCCGTATTTCTAATTATGTTAGCTAAAGACTCATTGCGCCCGGCTATCGCCATAATATTTTTTTGAAAAATATTGTTCACACTTACTCCAGAACCAGCGTAATAGTAGTAACTTTTTTTAAGGGTACACCCGGTTTTGGATCTTGAGCAACAACTTTGCCCTTCCCTTTCATTATATACTGTATCGGATATTCGTGCTGTAAATTTATGAGCTTTCGTAAAGCTGTTGTATCAGCCTGACCAATAAAGTCTGGCAAAACATCCTCCTTAAAAGTTTTATATTGCAAAGGTTTAGCTTTCATAGCATTGACAGTTACACTTCCAAACCCTCTGAGTGGCAATACCCGTTTTGCAATATCGCTGAAAACAGGTGCTGCCAGCTCACCACCTGAACCGCCATACACAGGCTCATCAAACATAACAAGAATACAAATATCAGGATTATCAACCGGAGCTATCCCTACAAATGATACAACATACGCATCAGGAATATATCCACCCTGTGGCAATGATTTCTGAGCTGTCCCGGTTTTCCCTCCTGTGCCATAGCCTGCAACATATGCTTTTTTGCCTGTTCCCTCAATAACAACATTATGCATCATAGAAAGAATGGTTTTTGCTATCGTTTCATTCACTATTTTTCCCTTTGTCTTTGGGAAAAATTTAGTTACTGTTTCACCATAATGGTTTTTGATCTGATTTACTATCTGAGGATACATATATATGCCATTGTTAGCAATAGCTCCGAAAGCAGCAACAAGTTGCACAGAGGTCACTGATATTTCCTGCCCTATTGCCATTGAATACTTTGAAAGACCAGACCATTGCTTTGTATTACGAAGAATACCCTGTGATTCACCTGGAAGCTGTATACCTGTTTTTTCACCAAATCCAAAGCGGGTAAGAGTTTGATATAAATATTCTTTTTTTACCGGTTGCATTGCCTGAATGATTCCTGCATTACATGAATACGTAATGATATCATTCAGAGAAACTTTGCCATGTTCCTTTGTGCACTTTATAGTTGCATCATATACATCAACACTGCCTTTGCAGATATACGTTCTTTTCAGCGCATCCGGTAGATGTTCCAGTAAGGTTATGGCAGCAAATATCTTCATTGTTGATCCAGGTTCAAACGCATCAACAACAGAAAAGCATGTTAACACAGATTTATCATAATTATAAAAATATTCAGGATGAAACTGTGGATGTACTGCAAGCGCTATGATCTTTCCTGTCTTAATTTCGTAAACCACAGCAACGGCTTTTTTGGGTTTTACCTTCTCTGCATAGGTATTAATTGCTTTCTGAGCAATATACTGTACTGCTCTGTCCAGTGTCAGCTGTACTGTCAGACCCTTTTGTTCTTTTTCTCCAGAACTATCGGCATACAATAAAACATCATTATATTTATATTCAATACCTTCAAGCCCTATGTTGTCAATATTGACAAAACCGATAACCTGTGATGCTAATGTGCCTTCAGGATATGCACGTGCATATTCTTTTTTAATATAAATACCCGGCAAAGATAATTCTTTTACTTTGTTAATCACGTTATCATCAACCTTTCGTTTAATCCACACAAAATGTTTGTCACGGGTTAATAGATCTTTTATTTCGGACTCAGGAATGGCAAGGATAGATGAAAGTTTCAATGATTCAGTATCAGGATCGATAACTTTACGGGGATCAGCAAATATAGAATATTTATATATTGAAACAGCAAGGGGATATCCGTTTGCATCAATGATATCCCCACGCTGTATTATATTATGTTTATTATTAACAATTACTCTGGAACTGAAATGCAGTTGTGTAATTTTTAGTATTAACAATACGGCTATACAACTGATAAAGATTAATGTTATAATTATTCTTCGTTTATGGGATACATTCTCCATATCAGCCTTGAATGTTATTTGATTAAACCAAGCCTTGAAAAATCTAAATTTTTAATGTTATCCGTATTCCAGTATAGGATAAAGGCTTTACCTTTTATCCTGTCTAATGGTACATACCCAAAACCACGGCTGTCATATGAATTTTCTCTGTTATCGCCCATTGCTACTATCATACCTTTAGGAACAACTCCTTCAATACGCTTCTCGCTGAATCCCCGGTATGACGTGACACCTTTGACATATGGCTCATCTAATTTTACACCATTAACCCATACGGCACCGTCATCAATATGCACTTCATCACCCTCTACCGCTATACACCGCTTTATAAAATCTTTTTCTTCTTCATTAGGAGGACGGAATATAATGATATCACCACGCTGAACAGGCCGTATACTCAGAAAAGAAAGGTGTATTGGCTTTTTCATTCCAATCATTTGAGGGATAGTTGGTCCATATGTTATCTTTTCTGCTAAAAGGTGATCCCCAACAAGTAAGGTATCTTCCATGGAACCGGTTGGGATATAATATGCCTGAATAATAAACTGTCGTATATGCATGGCAAGGATAAATGCAACAAGGATGGCATCAAACATTTCCCATATTTTTTTAAACATTACAGTGCGTTTAGGCGACATATCATAAAAGTAATGTATAAGTTTTTCCCTGTCGTCATTGCTTACCAGCATGAGTGGGAATCCTAAACTCCGGTAACGTTCACGTATTACCAGGTTGCTAAAAAAATTGACTTCCAGGTATGTAATATCTTTTGCGTTAAAGTGATAGTTCTCATTTTTGGTTTGAATGCTTACTCCCGATGGAGATGCGGTTAATGTAGCGTTCTCAAATTTTCGCCATTTAATAAAATCATTAAGTATTCGGAGCATAAACACGCTACATAAAAAACCACCTATAGCGTATGTGCCACTATACGGTATTGCTACCGCCAAAAAAATAGTTGAATAAATTAAAAGTATCAGATATCCTATTCGCTTCAACATGAGCTTGGTAATCTGAACGTTGCTAAGAACCTGTATTTGAATTGTATCAGTATTTTGTTTGTTAAGAGCTAAGAATTGTAACATCTATGTACCTCGGCTTTTATAAGGATATATGTTGTATATGCAATTCTTTTATAAAAGTTACATTTTAATTGAAATATTTATGAATAAATTATGGAATACAATACATCCAGACCACTTGAAGCAGTGATGCACATTTCATCTATCATAAAATTATTGCAAGGAATAATTATTGAAGATATCATGTATATTATCACGATTAATGTGTCTACTATTTTTTAAATAATGAGAACATTATTACAACATATCGATACATTAGAAAAAAAAGAGCGCTACACTCTTGCCAGAATGCTTGGCTTCCAGGATCCTAAAAAAACAATAACTAAAGATATAGCTTCACTCATGTCAAGTCATGTTGGCCTTGAACTGATTTTTTCACAATGTAATCCTGATGAACTTTCAATACTCAAGCTTTTGTCAAAAAATGATGTACATTTCAGGGATATTGAGCACAACCTGCATATTCCCATATATCAGATTGAAAAAAGTGCTCAGTTATTGGCCAGTAAATCCATTGTCTACATCCTGAAAAATCGACAGTTACTATCTAACAAATTAGATAAAATATGTTTATACAATGAACTGCGGCAAACACTGAATCCTTGTGATACCCATACATTATATGAATACTGTAACGAAATAATCAAACACATCACATCAACTAAATCACATATACCCAACAAGCCCCATCTGAGTGAAAATGCATCAAGTTTTTTAAAACTTTGTATACAGCGAGGATGCGTTGTTTCAGTGAACTATGCAATATCCACTCTTGGTATTATAAAAGCCAATAGTGTATTGAATGAATTAACTATTAATAAGTGCATCAGAATTTTTCATAGTATATCTACACATTTTTCAGGCATTATTATGGTTCACCCCGATTATATACAAATCAAAAATGAGAGTAAAAATATACATATTCACAATCATTTCATGGCACTTATTGCAATGTTAAAGGCTTATGACTGCATATCTTCAAAGGGGCTGTTTTTAACACAGGAGGGAAATTTACGCAAATCAGATGTTGATAACATTACAAAATCATTGCATAGCGTATCTATCCAAACACCAGGTAAGCCATTAACTACGACTCAAATGACACAATTGGCATTATACTTATTGTCTATCACAAACTCATTATCTGTCACAACAACCAATGTCAACACTACGCTGAAACACTTACATAAGATGTTATTACATCCTCATCAAATAACACAGATGATTATACATGCAGCAGGAAAAGAAAATAATCCTTTATTTCCTAATCCCTTCCCTGTGAGCAATGATTTCATAAAAAATGTTTTACGCACTATTAAGAAGTATACTAACAAAACCCCAGATACCTATGTACTTATATATTTTTTAGAATCACTTCCGGAAATATTCTCTGACTTGTTGCACCAAATTGATGATTATTATGAAATTGTCCGACTTAATGTACTTACTGCTATTAATTTCCTCTGTATTATGGGTGTCATAGAAATCATCAATAATACTATTCAGTTAAGCGATATTGGCAAAATTATTACTCAACAGGATAAAAAATCCACCCAGATATCAGTCAGAGCCATATATATTAACCCGGACTTTTCTCTTGTTATACCGTACCATGAAATACCTTCTGATATTTCATACATTCTTCTGGCATTTACTGAAATCACATCAACCGATGTCACAATTCATGCAAAAATTTCCAAAATAGCTATACTCAATGCAATCAAGAGAGGCATGAACCCTGAAACTTTTATTTCAGTATTGAAAGAATATGCAAAAAATCAACTTCCACAAAACATACGATTTCAGCTTAATGAGTGGATAGAACGTACACCATCAGTGACTATTAAACGAGGAGTAATTCTCAATTCAGATAAAAAGGAATTTATTGATGAGCTATCGCACAGCCTCCCTAAAGGAGCGATAGTTGAGAGGATAAGCGATAATCACATACTAATCAACGAATCAGCAATAGACACCGTCATAAAGTTTGCACAAAAGAAAGATGTGGTTATGACAATTCAGCTTGTTAAAGAATAACTAAATCACATCAATGCGCTGAGTAATTTTCCAGTTGATATATTCACTCAATGCATTAATAGTTTTTTCAGTCACAAAATATATATTTCCCCTCAGTTTAACCAGAGCCCCTTTATAATGAGTGAGTTTCATGGGATGGTCAATCCAACCTATTGGCTCCACCTCTCGCCAGTTATCACATGTTTTCAATACAGGAATTTTTTTTAAGTGCAATTCCTTAATTTTTCCATCCTGTACTGCATCAGCTAATATTTTCTGCCATTCCATAACAATCTATTTAATAAATTGTATTTTAATTCTATTTATAATATTTACAATCCTTACTGGCATTGCCTGCCATCTGTCAAGAACCATTTGCCATTTTGGTAATAAAAATAAATTTTCATGGTAAAATTATTTCCCTTATAGGTCAATATAGCGCATTTAAAACCAATTTTCCTATCAACCAGTTCCATCCCATTATCCAAAAATGCAAATAAAAGCGATAATGAAAGTGCAATTCTAAGATAAGCGCTATTTTTAATATTTGACGGCTGGTTATAACGCGGATTCTTCATTAAATCAAAAAATCGTATAATGATATCCCTGGATGTTGCTTTGCGATATTGTTCAACGTTTTTATAATTCAGCCTCAATGCAATTTTATTCTCATCAGTTTTTTCCATTTTCATTATATCAATGAGTTTCATTATATCATTTTTAATATCACCATGTACATAACCATCATAGAGTTGCACTAATTCCCTTTGATTAAACATTGTATGCATTTCCACTAACGTATCATCAAGACCTCTGTTAAACCATGCATAAACTGGTGATTGAAAATTGCTTGATGATATAATTAAAATTATTACAATACCAATTAAACGATAAACCATAATTTACCGTGATTGTAACTCTTGTATTTGTTTTTCCAGTGATTCAACTTTTTTTAACAACTCTTCATTTTTTTGTTTTTCTTTTTTTAACTGCTCATGCAGTTGCATGGCTTCCAGCCTTCCTAATTCCTGGACTGCTTCAGTAGCATGGAGTATTTCAGTTGCATCTTTAAGCTCTTTGCTTGAATATTCAATTACAGCATTCTGTGCCTCTATTATACTCTGAGCATCCATCAACTCTTTCCTTCGCAATTCAGAAAGCATTTCTTCGGCATCTATTCTTTTTTTTAAATCAAACAATTCCTGCTGTCGTACTTTTGTAAAATGTGTAATTGCAGTATTCAGTTTTTTCTGTTCCTCAATAATATGTTTTTCAAAATGAATAATTTTTTCAAAAATATTTTTTTCCTTCTCATCAAAAAAAGATTCTTTTCTATTAATATCAAGCAAGTTTGAATATGTTTCCATCCTTTCTCCAGCTTCATGTGAAAAAAGGCTTAACATTTCTTTATACCGCTCTACAATAATCGATTTTTCTAATAACAACGAAAACTCACGTTTTTGTAATGGACGTGATAAAATTTCAAGATGCATCAAGTCAGATGCAAGATGCGAAGCTTTACGGATCTGCTTTTTATATAATACCAGATATTTTAAAAATTTGTGAATACGTTCATCCCTCCGTATCATAGATAGAATTTCAGAAATGTCAGTATTCGTTAGATCTATTATAAATATATTTATTCGTGAAGGGACGATATCACATGACAAAAAGTTTCTTTTTTCAATAAGTGAGATATTCAACCCCAGTATCTTTAACGCATTAAAGATTTCTTTTCCTTTATCATTGTCAGTGCAATACCATATATCAGCACGTTCCATAGTTGTTAAACCTGATTATATTTTTCAAATTCTTTATTGATAGTACTGAACTAAAAATATTTTTGCAACCGTTTTTCATTAAAAAATAAAAAAAAATAAAGGCTTACTACGATAAGTAAGCCTTTATATCAAACTATCAGTCAAACTGCATCTAAGTGTCTATATATGACATTGATAATCTAATTGTATATCACTGCTTTGCCTTATCCCATTTTCCTTCACTACGTAATTTTTCTACTATCTTCTTGGCTTCTTCTTTTAATAATACATAGTCAGTCTTTGCAACCCTGTTGAGAGGAAACTGACCTGGTTTAATTATTTCAACGTGTGATGGTCTTGAATATGCTGATATATCTTCACATGCTTTCATTACATCTTCAGTTGTTATTTCCACGCCCTGCAACGGCTCAACAAATGCAATAATTGCTTCAGAATATACATTATGCTCAGCACCAACTACTGCAACCATATTTACTTTGCCTTTCAGCTTTTCACTGATATGATGCTCAACATCATCAGGATATACCTGATATCCTTTTGGTTTAATAACAAGCTTTGACCTGCCAGCAAAATGCAACCCTTTTTCATCATAATACCCCAAATCGCCAGTATAACATATTCCTTCTTTTGAAATAGTCTTTCTTGTATTATCCGGGTCATTGAGATATCCCAAAAAAATCTGTGGACCGCTGAAACAAATCTCACCAATCTCACCTTTAGCTTTTTCTCTTCCTGCAGAACCATCTGCATTCATGGGTTCCCGTAAACTTATTGGACACAGAGGCATATCATAGCCAATACCCTGAACGATCTCATCAACATCTGCATCAACATCAGTATAAGTACAAAATCCTGATGTTTCAGTTAAACCTAATCCTGTACCAATACGTGGTGCCATTGATTTCATCTTTACCAGAAATTCTCTTGAAACAGCCTGCCCCCCATAGATTGCAAAACGCAAACTTGATAAATCATAATCCTTATAATTTGGTAAAAGCCATTCCATGTTAAACAATGCAGGAATCTGACCTAAACATGTAACTTTATGGGCCTGTATGGCCTCAAGGCTTAACTTAGGATCAAAGATATGTAGTATAACTGATGTACCACCACCATAGATAGTTGTTGCTAACTGTTCAGTAGTACACCCAACATGTGAAGGAGGAAGATTTACAAGAAATCTGTCACTTTCCTTTAACTCAAACCCAACAGCAAGTCCTATATTCTGTACAAGGATCCCTTCATGGCACAATAGTGCTGGTTTTGGTGAACCTGTTGAACCAGTAGTGAAAATAATTAAACATGCATCCCGTTTTTCCACTTTTTTACGTGCCTTTTTAACACTGCCAGTAAATAAACTTTTTATAAATACCTTCTTAATATCTTTTACAAAATCTGTAACGCCGATAGCTCCTTCCATAATGAATTCAGGTTCTTTCTGAAACTGTACCCAGTACTGCACATATGGCGAAGTCTTCATTACCTCAGCAATCATTGGTCTGAAATCCGCTACCGGAGTTTTACCCAGGAAGAAATAGGCTTTGGGTTTCATTCTGTCCAGACAGTATTGAATCTCTTTTGTCTTAAGACGTAAATCAAGTGGAGAAACAATAACACCTATACGGTAACACGCATACATCAAATAGATATGTTCTTTGAGTAAAGGCAGGCTGGTTGCTACAATATCACCTTTTTTTAATCCAATAGACAGAAGCTTTGCAGCAAAAGCCGATACCGATGTATTAAATTGCTTCCACGTTACTTTCTCCCCTGTATTATGTTCAATGATTGCCAATGCTTTTGGTTTTTTTTTGGCGTATAGCTCAACATAATCAGCCAGGTTTGGAAGCAATTCTTTATATTTCTCCACACACAGCTGATCTTTTTTAGGATCTTTCATAAAAAACCTCCCCCTATTTCAATATTTTGAGTTATCCGGGAATCAGAGTTTTAATCAAGTAAACACAACTTTTATATTCCCTTATAACTCTTCCTGTCAACGTAGCGACAGGACTTTAAAAACTATTACATCACATTATATTACAATATGATAATAAGTGCAATTAAATTGCAAGCAATAAATTATATATAAAATTATGTATAATAACTGAATTACTAATTATTAATGGTTACCATTGGCTCAATGATTACAGTATACATATCATTTCTGCAGTAGTAATAATCTTTTATATGGCTTTTATCTTTCCTTTATTTTATAATAGAAATTATCTACAAGGCGCATGCTCATATTTTTTATATGCGTATCTTTCTTTATTGACAAATAATGACTACTGATTTTACCGATATTTATTCTTTAAAAACAGTAAATATGTAATGTTACAATCTTAGTGTATTTTTTTATTGTTTATTTAAAATTTATAATTTACCATTAATCATTCACAACTTACAATTAACCTTTCACAATTTACAGTTTATCTTTTGATTAATTAACGAGGTTTTTTATGGGAATAACATACAAAGATTCTGGTGTTGATGTAGAAGGTGGCAACAGATTTGTCAAAAGAATCAGCTCTATAGTAAAAGATACATTTACAAAAGAAGTTTTAACTGATATAGGTGGGTTTGCAGCGCTGTTTGATGCTAAATTTCCACAATATAACGAACCGGTTCTTGTATCCAGTACTGATGGTGTGGGAACAAAATTAAAGATTGCCCAGATGATGAATGTACACACAACCATTGGTATAGATGCAGTTGCAATGTGTGTAAATGATATTGTAGTAACTGGTGCAAAACCACTATTTTTTTTGGATTACATCGCATGTGGTAAACTCAATGAAGATGTACTTGTTGATGTGATAAAAGGAATTGCCACAGGCTGTAAAATGGCTGATTGTGCCCTGATAGGTGGCGAAACCGCTGAACATCCCAATGTCATGCAACCTGATGATTATGATATTGCTGGATTCAGTGTTGGTGTAGTTGACAGGCAGCGCATCATAAATGGCAGCACCATTCAGCCTGGCGATCTAATCATTGGCATTGCTTCCTCAGGAATTCATTCTAACGGATATTCACTTGTCAGAAGGTTACTTTTTGATATAAAGAAATACACAGTTGAAACAAAACTCAATGATTTGCCCAAACCATTAGGCGAAGTACTGCTTGAACCAACGCGCATATATGTCAAACCTATTTTAAAAGCAATGGAGACAGTTACTATTAAAGGGCTTGTTCATATAACAGGTGGTGGCTTTTACGAAAATATTCCGCGTATTCTGCCAGATACCACGGCTGCATATATTGAAAAAAAATCGTTTCCTGTACCACCAATATTCCAGATTATACAACGTGAAGGAAGTATTGAAGAAAAAGAGATGTTCACCACTTTTAATATGGGAATTGGTATGATGTGTGTGGTAGCAAAAAATGATGCCGAAACACTTGTAAAAATTTTAAACCAAAATGGTGAAACAGCCTATATCATTGGTAACATACAATCACGAAGAGACAAGCCTGTAGTTCTTAGCTAATTGTATGCGTTTTGCAATTGTAGGGTGACTATAAAGGAAAAATTCAATAAGTGGATGCTGTTCTTTTTTTGAAAGATTCATTGCAGCAAGTTTTTCCATTGTTGATATAAAGGATTCAGGATCAGCAGTTATTCTGAGTGCATAGATATCAGCCTGCTTTTCATAATACCGCGAAAGAGTATTCAGAAGTGGCATAAGCAGCAGACTGAATACTGAAAGATAAAACGCAAGTAGTGGTAAAGCTGCAATATCATATCTGTTTGATAATCCTGCACTGTGCAATGTTAATTCATAGAAATACGAACACACATAAAATGATACAACAATGATGATTCCACTTAGAAAAATATTTTTAATAATATGTTTGTATACATAGTGTCCCAGTTCATGTGCAAATACTGTTTTAATTTCATTAACCGTAAAATTATTAAGCAATGTATCGCTAATTATTATTCTTCGTGTTTTTCCCAAGCCGGTAAATGCTGCGTTAGCTTTTTTAGTATCCTTGCTCATATTAAATGAAAAAATTCCTTCCACAACTAATCCGTGCGTTTGCATAATTTCTGTCAATGAATTCTTCAATTCATCATTGTCAATCGGTGTGAATTTATAAAAGAGCGGAAAAATTAATATCGGAGCAATTTTCGCAAGAGCTATCGCAACTATAAAAACTACTAGAGCAAAGTATAGCCACCACAATGGTGTTGCTTTGATAAAATAGTAAAACAACAACGCAAGCGGTAAGCCAATTATTGCTGAAACCAAAAGCGATTTCAATTCTTCAATGCACCAGTCTACAACATTTTGATTTGAAAGCCCAAATTTATGTTCCACAATATATGTCTGGTAAAATTCCAGGGGCAAAAGCACAAGCGATAGTAACGCACCAAAGCATGTGAAAAATGCTAAAAGTAATAAATACTCATTCTGTATTAGTGGCGACAGTAACTGGTATAAAGGCTGTGATATGGTAAAAGCACCAATTCCTAAAAGCATAAGTTCAAGAATCATGTGCAACACTGAAAGTTTTAATTTTGTTTTTGTATATTGAGCAGATTTATCATTAGTGTTAGTGTTAGTGTTAGTGTTGGTGTTGGTGTTGGTGCTGGTGCTCATATCATTATCTCTACTTAACAAAAATCCAGGGAATCAGGTTAACCCATACTGCAAGTGTCGTTTGTGAAGTATTGTTTTTAACCTTATGAGGTCGAATACTTTTAAACGCTATGCTGTCACCCTGCTGCAAAATATATTCATTATCTTCCAGCGTAACTGTCAGCTCACCTTTTATGATGTACCCTACTTCATATCCGTCATGATGGTAATGTTCCCCTCCTGTTGAAGCACCAGGGGGGAACTCAATTAAAATTACTTCCATCTCATTGGAATCAGGATTTAATAAAGTGTATGACACATTTCCATCAGTGAGTAGCCTGCGGTGAGTATTTTTTCGTATAACAGGAGAAGGCGCCGTTCTTTTTACCTCATTTTCAAAAAATAAGCCAATGGGTACATTGAATACATCAGCAATTGCTTTTAATGTTGCAAGTGAAGGATTTGCCTTCCCATGTTCAATCTGGCTGATGAGACTTGGTGTTGCATTTATTTTTTCAGCTAATTCCTTTAACGTGATATCATTTTTTTTACGGAAATATTGAATTTTCTTACCAATATTCTCTATAAGCTGGTCCATATATTTCAACCTTCTACAAAATTCACACTATTCTGTTAAATATAATTATTTCATTGAATAATGTCCATCACTTTTTATTTATTGTTTATTAAAATATATATAAATTTTAGTGCTGACATATACAACAAAATTAATACAAAAACATTTATCATTTAAGCACATCATACCTCTTTTTGTGCAATTTTTTTTGACATGATAGTTCGTTATTGCTATGATTGTATACGATTCACTTTTATTTACTATTTCTATTGATATGTTCATATTAATTTTTATATAGATAATATTTCAAAAAAATGGAAATACCTTAGCAGATGAAAAAATTATCTTACATATCATATTTGCTGCTTTTTATTATACTCATTGACTTTATTGATACAAAGCTCTTCTGTAAAAATTTGCTGGAACTGTATTCAGACCCTGTATATTCAGAAGAAGGATTACAGAACGCCATTAATTATAACCCAGACAACGACAGTATATTCCTGCCAAAACTTGAAGATAAAGACTTATTTACAGCTATTAATGATTTATCTATTTGCAGAATTCCCGATGTCCGAAAATTTTTATATATTTACCTCACAAAAGGCAGAGAATATACTATTAAAGCCATACAACGATCTCACCTTTATATGCCATTAATAAAAGAACAGATGCAGCAATATGATGGAATACCTGAAGATATTGCGCTGCTCCCATTACTGGAAAGTGCGTTTAATCCGTATGCAGTATCTAAAAGTAATGCAGTGGGAATATGGCAGTTTGTTCCTTCCACTGCAAAAGTATTGGGATTGCAGATAAATGACTTTGTTGATGAACGCCGTGATATAGTAAAATCAACAAATGCTGCATTACGCCACCTTAACCATTTGAATAAAACATTTAACTCATGGGAACTTGCACTTCTTGCATATAATGGTGGCTGCGGATATTTATCCCGAACAATGAAAGCAAATGGCTATCACCACTTTTATGACCTCATTGAAGCTGGAGTGTTACGTAAAGAAACAGCTGAATATGTGTACCGTTACGCTGCATTAGTGCTTATTTATAAATATCCTGAATTGTTTTCAATAGAGAATGATTTACTTAAACCAGATACTGATTACGAAATTGAAATGGTAGAAGTTCGATACCCTGTCAGAATCAATGTACTCACTGAAAAATGCAATATACCATCTGAAGTTATTAAGCTATATAATCCTCAGTTAAAAAAAGATATAACCCCACCCAAAGAGCGAAACTATATCCTGCTACTGCCAAAAGGAAGCAAAGAAAAAATTGAAGAATTCAAAGACGAAATTTATACTCTTAAATTTACATCAATTCAGACTCATAAAGTAAAATCAGGCGAAACACTTTCAAAAATAGCAAAACGATACAGAGCTAGCCCCAAATATATAATCATTATTAATAATATTCACAATCCTGACCGTCTGCATCCTGGAAATATTTTGTACATCCCCATTTTATAAAAATTCAACCTTTAATACGTTTAGATTTCTACATCCTTCATTATAATAATTCTTGCATTACCAAATTTACATTATATCTGATAGTCTACTTTTTAAGTCATTTCTAATTTCATCTATGCTTTTTTCAGTTTTAATAATAACACAGTGTTCATCATCACCTGGCTTCTCAAATCTGTCTTTTAGCTGCATAAAAATTTCAACATTTGCATCTGAAATTGATGCATCGCGTTGCCTTTTTTCAATTCTTCTTACAAGTTCATCTTCAGAGCAATCAGCATAAATTAAATGTACATCAAATCCTCTATCCTTGAAAAACTGATAGAATTCTCTTCGTAATTCCTTGCTATAAAAAGTTCCATCAAGAATAACAGGTACTCCCCTTTGAGCTATCGCTAAAGCTTTTTCTTTCATTGTTGCATATACTTTTTCAGTCATTTCAGGAGTATAAATTCCTTCACCTGCTTTTGCTTTTGCATTTTCATAAATTTCCAGGCCTGCTAACTTTTTGCGCACTGCATCAGAATTAATAACAATACCTCCTGTAATCGCAGCTAATTCCATAGCTATCGTGCTTTTTCCACTCCCTATATTGCCAAACACATTATAGACCATTCCCTTTCCGCTTCGCTGCATATATTGTTTTGCCAGTTGAAAATACTGTGAAGCCTTTTGCACAAAACCATCCTTTTCATTTTTACTTAATCCTTCATTATCAGATTGGAAGCTGTTTATTTTTGCACGTACCATTGCACGGTATGCTTTATAAAAAGGCAAAAGCTGCACTCCGTCATAATCTCCTGAAAGCTGAATGTACTGCGCACACAGGCGGTTAGATTCTTCTTTTTTTCCATTGACATCTAAATCCATAAGCAAAAACGCAATATCCGAAATTGTATCGATATATCTGAAACGCTTATTGAATTCAATACAGTCCAGAATAATGATTGCACTATCTTTATAATATATATGTTCGCAGTGAAGGTCACCGTGACAATCGCGCACAAAACCTGAAGTGTTGCGGTTTTCAAATAACGGTGTGTTATGTGTGATAAAATCTTCAGTCCATTTTCGCATAAAGTTATACTCATCCGCAGTAACTATCGCCCATATATATTTTTCTATCTGGTCAAAATTTTCCAGTGAGTTTTTGCTAATCTCTTTAATGCCACCAAATCCCTGCAAGCCTTCGGTATTGTCCGCATTCTTATGAAAAGAATAAATTTTTTGAGCTATGAGCGATAGTAACTGAGTATCAAGCCCTTTCTTTAGCATATATTTAAGTGAATAGACATCATCAATATATTTCATCTTTACGCAATATGCAACAACGCTGCTTTCATCAAAGTTACCATCTTCCACCAGTTTGAACGAATTGCCATACTTTACAACTGCAACTACTCCAATGTATATTTCAGGACTAATGCGTGAATTCAATCGATATTCTTCAAACGTATAGAATTTTCTGTCTTCAAATGATACAAAATTCAAAAAGCCAAAATCTACAGGTTTCTTTAGCTTATACACGTACGGTTTTGCAATAAACACGTAAGAAATATGTGTTTGCACAACAGTTACTGTATCAACAGAATAATTGTAATTTTTAGGATTTGAGAGAAAAGAAACTATTTCCTGCATAGGTGCCTCTTATTTTTTAAATTAATCTTTAAAATTTAGAAATAATATTTCATTACAAGCTTTATATATAAATTCAAATTACTGATGTAGGAATAACAGTTATAAATGTCAAACATTTAAGTTTTGACGATAGTAAGTTATAAAAATTAAATAAACTTTGTATATATATTATACTAATTGTAATGTTAATTTTTTATTTAGCAATTTCGGTGGTGGTCCCCAGTAAAATTTGCAGCAATGTATGCCTTTTTCCTGATAAAAGTCAAATGTATACGACCTATTCTGGTAATAATTAAGATAGTTATCGGTATCTTTCTTTTTTTCACAATCCAAAAAGTAATTCATAAATTCAAACAAAACATTTTCAATACAAAACTCAATACAAAGCGCCAGCGACATCTTCCACAACTTCTTAACATCAAGAATAAATTCATATTCAGATTGATAAAGTACAAGATGCAACCTTTTCCATGGCTGTTCACTATTACGTTTTCTATATGATATTCGTTTGAACGCTATTGCCTTTTTCTTTTCATTTTTGGCAGCAAACATTAATAAATAAACTATTAATGTTCGGAGCGGTATATTAAGTTTTTGTGCATACATTTCCAATGTGACAAGATTCTCCAATGAAACACAGGTTGTTGTCTCAATATCCATTATTTCCCTCCAAAGTGTTACAATATATTAAATATTTATTTTGTTATTTATCTAATACAATAATGTATTTCTGTTGTTAATATTTAAAACATTTTTCATTTTTCAACCATTTTTCACATTGAGATTTTATTTTTAAAATATCTATAAAAAATAATTTGAAATTTTTATTATATAGTATAACCACTATTTATTCTTAAATTGATTAAAACGAGGTATGCGATGATAGAGCGTATTGACCATGTATCAATTGCTGTTCCTGATTTTGAAAAAGCTAAAAACTTTTTTGAAAGCTTGGGTGCCATTGCAGGCGTTGGCGCAAAGGATGATACCACAAAATTCTACTGGCAGATATTTTCTTTAGGTGATATGAGCCGAATTGAGCTGATATCTCCAACCGATAAAGGAAGCTTTTTAGATGGTTTTATGCAATCACGTGGAAGTGGTGTTCATCACATCACATTTCAAACGTATGATTTAAAACAAGCAATAGCAAAATTAGACTCAATGGGAATACCTTACTTTGGATATAATGAATATCCGGGTGGTGTATGGAAAGAAATTTTTATCCATCCAAAGCATGCGTTTGGTGTACTGATACAGATTGCAGAATTTAATGCCAATGACTGGCTCTCGCCTGAGGTAAAAATGCCGGATGGGCAGTTTCAAATCGAGGTGAAAGATGGTCAGATTCATTTAACACTGTCCCATCCGGGTGGAGGTACGGCAACAATACTACTTACAAAAGAGC
>Ga0067045_1028795_pt1 | contig 27417 bp, 23 predicted proteins | sample TerdegcTABiofilm_FD_59184 | JGI IMG/M metagenome (GOLD analysis project Ga0067045, IMG submission 59184) | Combined Assembly of (Gp0054472, Gp0054536) Wastewater bioreactor microbial communities from Singapore -Terephthalate degrading... | reverse complement strand
CCCGCCATTGTGGTCTCCTCGTCGGCGGTGGCCAGGATGCGCAGCGGCTTGCTGAGCGTCTTGAGATCGACCTCCTTGAGCGCCTCCACGATGAAGGCGAAGAAGCCCTTCATGTCGATGGTGCCGAGCCCGTACAGGCGGTTGCCCTCCTCGGTCACCTTGAAGGGATCCTTGCTCCAGCCCCCCTCGTCGAAGGGCACAGTATCGGTGTGGCCCGCCAGCAGCAGGCCCCCTTCCCCCTGGCCATAGGTCGCCACCAGGTTGAACTTGCCGGGCAGCTCCGGCAGCGCCGTCACCTCGCAGTGGAAGCCGAGCTGGCCGAACCAGTCGGCCAGCAGCCGGATCACCGCCTCATTGCTCTGATCCCAGCGGGGATCCGTGCTGCTGATAGAGGGAATCGCAATAATATTCTTATAAAGTGAAAAAAAATCCAGATTGGCCATCAGCTGCTCCTTGCGTCCCCGGAGTGTTTCTGTTAGAAAATACAAATGCAAAGTGAGTGCATGAATATTCTGTTCGAGCGCTCATCAACAAGGCTTCTAGTTGTAAGGGAAAGTTAATGTTCTGTCACCTGATCTGTAACCGACGACGCATATCCGCCTGAATTGCCCCTCCGCACTCGTTGCATCTAAGGGGCGATAGCCGACCCCTTGCACCGCAGCACCACGCTGTGAATTTCGAACCCAGACTTGGAATACTCAAACATGCTCAATACCGTTATCGTCGGTGCCAGTGGCTACGCGGGGGCCGAACTGGCCGCACTGGTCCAGAACCATCCAGAGCTCAAGCTGTTCGGCCTCTATGTCTCCGCCGGCAGCCAGGACGCACACAAGCGCTTCTCTTCCCTACATCCCCAGTGGGTCGGTGAGCTGGATCAGCCGCTGCTGCCGCTGGACGAGGACGGCATGACCCGGATCCTGACCCAGGCCGATCTGGTGCTGCTGGCCACCGCCCACGAGGTGAGCGCCGAGCTTGCCCCCAAGTTCCTGTCCAAGGGACTGCCGGTGTTCGATCTCTCCGGTGCCTTCCGGGTCAAGGATCAGGGGTTCTACTCCTCCTTCTACGGCTTCACCCACGACAGCGAGCAGTGGCTGGAACAGGCCGTCTACGGTCTGGCGGAGTGGAATGCCGATGCCATTGCCGCCGCCCAGCTGATTGCGGTGCCCGGCTGCTACCCGACCGCGTCGCTCTGCGCCCTCAAGCCGCTGCAGCAGGCCGGTCTGATTGCCGAGGGATGGCAGCCCATCATCAACGCTGTGTCCGGCGTCTCCGGGGCCGGTCGCAAGGCCGCCATCAACACCAGCTTCTGCGAAGTGAGCCTGAGCCCCTACGGCACCTTCAATCACAGACACCAGCCGGAGATCAGCCACCACCTGGGCAAGGGGGTGCTGTTCCAGCCCCACCTCGGCAACTATGTGCGGGGCATACTGGCCACCATCTATGTGCAGCTGGCGGATGGCGTGACGCAGACCCAGGTGGATCAAGCCTATCTCAAGGCCTATGAAGGCAAGCCCCTGGTACGCCTCACCGGCCAGATGCCTTCCATCCGTGGCGTGGCCAATACCCCTTACTGCGACCTCGCCTGGCAGCAGCAGGGCAACATGCTGGTGGTGGTGTCCGCCATCGACAACCTGCTCAAGGGGGCCGCCTCCCAGGCAATGCAGTGCATAAATATCAAGTTTGGTTTTGAACCGGCCACCGGCCTGATTTAACGCTTTAAGGAAGGATCGAGAAGATGGACAAGCAGACGCTGGTAATCAAGTTGGGTGGTGCCCTGATCGAGAACGACGAGGCCCTGACCGCCCTGTTCGCTACCCTGAAAACCTTCCTGGACGATCAGCACCGTCCCCTGGTGCTGGTGCACGGTGGTGGCTGCCTGGTGGATGACCTGCTCAAGGGGCTGGGGATGACCTCCACCAAGAAGAACGGCCTGCGGGTCACCCCGTTCGAGCAGATCCCTTTCATCGCCGGGGCCCTGGCGGGCACGGCGAACAAGATGATGATGGCCAAGGCCATCGCCACCGGCATCCCGGCTGTGGGGCTCTGCCTCGCCGACGGCGGCCTCTGCCAGGTGACCCAGCTCGACCCGGATCTCGGCGCCGTAGGTGACTGCCAGCCGGGCAACCCGGCGCTGGTGCAGGGCATCCTGGGGCAGGGCTTCCTGCCGGTGGTGAGCTCCATCGGCATTACCGCAGATGGCCAGCTGATGAACGTCAACGCGGATCAGGCGGCCACCGCCATTGCCGAGGCGCTGGGTGCCGATCTGGTGATGCTGTCGGACGTGAGCGGCATCCTGGATGGCAAGGGCAAGCTGGTGCCGCAACTGGACAAGCAGAGCGCGCTGGACCTGATGGAGAAGGGCGTTATTACGGACGGCATGGCAGTCAAGGTGAAGGCAGCGCTGCACGCCGCAGAGACCCTGGGCAAACCTGTCTGTGTCGCCAGCTGGCGCTACCCGGATCAGCTGCTCAAGCTGCTGGCGGGCGGTGCCGTCGGCACCCAAGTCACCCTCTAACCCTGGCCGGAAAAAGGAACATCCGATGCAACATCTTCTGAAAGACAGCGACTTGAGCAAGGCCCAGATCGAGGCGCTGATCGCCCTGGGCAAATCGGTCAAGGCCGATCCGAAGAAATACAGCCAGGCGCTGGCGGGCAAGAGCGTGGTCACCCTGTTCGAGAAGCCTTCCCTGCGCACCCGGGTCACCTTCGACATCGGCATCGCCCGGCTCGGCGGTCACAGCGTCTACCTGGATCAGCAGAACGGCGCGCTCGGCAAGCGGGAATCGGTGAAGGATTTCGCCGCCAACCTGTCCCGCTGGTGTGACGCCATAGTCGCCCGGGTGTTCGATCACCAGACCCTGGTCGAGCTGGCTGAGCACGGCTCCGTGCCCGTGGTGAACAGCCTATGCAACCTCTACCACCCCTGCCAGGGGCTGGCGGACTTTATGACCATCAGCGAGCAGTATGCGGATCTGTCGAAGGTGAAGCTGGCCTATCTCGGCGATGGCAACAACGTCAGCCACTCCCTGCTGCTGCTGGGGGCGACGCTCGGCACCGATGTGACTCTGGTCTGCCCCAAGGGCCATGGCCCGGATACTCAGATCTTCCTGCAGGCCCAGGCGCTTGCGGCGCAATCTGGTGCCCATATCAATATCAGCGATGACGTGGGCGCCATCGAAGGCTTTGACGTGGTTTATACCGACACCTGGGTCTCCATGGGTGACAACACACCAATGGAGCAGGTAAAAGATATCTTCATGCCTTATCAGATCAACCAGGCCCTGCTCGATCGCACCGGCATCCAGCATGTGCTGCATTGTCAGCCGGCGCACCGGGAGCTGGAGATCACCTCGGAGGTCATGGACGGACCAGCCTCCCTCATCATGGATGAGGCAGAAAACCGGATGCATATCCAGAATGCCGTGCTGCTGACCCTGCTGGGTCATAAATAAGCCGGCGACCGACCCTGAATCACAACCTTATCGAATCATCACGGAGAGAAGTAAATGAGCGGAATCAACAAGATCGTACTGGCTTACTCGGGCGGACTGGATACCTCGGCCATCATTCCCTGGCTGAAGGAGAACTACGATGCGGAGATCATCGCCTTCGTCGCCGACGTCGGTCAGGAGCGTGACGATCTGGAAGGGATCGAGCAAAAAGCCATCGCCTCCGGCGCCACCAAGTGCATCGTCAAGGATCTGCGGGAAGAGTTCGTCAAGGAGTACGTCTATCCGACCCTGAAGACAGGCGCCGTCTACGAAGGCACCTACCTGTTGGGCACCTCCATGGCCCGTCCCATCATCGCCAAGGCGATGGTGGAAGCGGCCCTGGCGGAAGGCGCAGACGCCATCTCCCACGGCTGTACCGGCAAGGGCAACGATCAGGTGCGTTTCGAAGGCGCCGTGGCGGCCCTGGCACCCCAGCTGAAGGTCATCGCCCCCTGGCGTCTGTGGGACATGCGCTCCCGGGAAGATCTGCTGGCCTATCTGGAAGCCCGCGACATCCCCTGCAAGGCGACCCTGAAGAAGATCTACAGCCGCGACGCCAACGCCTGGCACATCTCCACCGAGGGTGGCGAGCTGGAGAGCACCTGGAACGAGCCGTCCGAAGCGGTCTGGCAGTGGACTGTCTCCGCCGAGCAGGCACCGAACGAGCCGGAATACGTCAAGCTGACCGTGGCCCAGGGCGAAGTGGTGGCCGTTGATGACCAGCCGCTGACTCCGCACCAGATCCTGATGACCCTGAACGAGCGTGCCGGCAAGCACGGCGTGGGCCGCATCGACATCACCGAGAACCGCATGGTGGGCATGAAGTCCCGTGGCTGCTACGAGACCCCGGGTGGTACCGTCATGGTCGCCGCGCTGCGCGCCGTGGAAGAGCTGGTACTGGACAGACCGACCCGCGCCTGGCGCGAGAAGCTGGGTGCCGAGTTCTCCCACCTGGTCTATGACGGTCGCTGGTTCACCCCGCTGTGCAAGGCCATTGTCGCTTCCGCCAACGCCATCGCCGAGGATCTCGACGGTGAAGTGGTGCTGAAGATGTACAAGGGTCAGGTCACTGCGGTGCAGAAGAAGTCGCCGAACAGCCTCTACTCCGAAGACTTCGCCACCTTCGGCGCCGACGAGGTGTACGACCAGAGCCACGCAGAAGGCTTCATCCGTCTCTACACCCTGGCCAGCCGGATCCGCGCCATGAAGGAGCAGCATCAGGCGATCGGTGGTGACCACACCCACGGTTGATCTGAAGACATGACCCGTTGATACCGGTGAGGGGGCTTTGCCCCCTCCTTTATAAACGGCGCGTTGTACCTTCGCTCAGCACGGGGTAGGGCGACGAGAGCGGCTGCGCCTTGGCCGCTTCTGTGAGATAACAGGCTCGCAGAAAAACAGGGCACGATTTCAGGCTCGGGGGCCAAAGCGCCACCGACAACGCATTCAAGGAGAGCAGTATGGCACTTTGGGGTGGACGCTTCAGTCAGGGAGCCGATAGCAGGTTCAAGCAGTTCAACGATTCGCTGCGGTTCGATTACCGGCTGGCGGAGCAGGATATTCAGGGCTCCATGGCCTGGGCCAAGGCGCTGGTGAAAGTGGGCGTATTGACCGAGGGCGAGCAGGCCAAACTGCAGCAGGCGATGGAGGTGCTGCTCGCTTCGGTGCAGCAGGATCCCGAGCAGATCCTGAGTTCAGATGCCGAAGACATCCACTCCTGGGTCGAGGGCAAGCTCATCGATGCCGTCGGCACCCTGGGCAAGAAGCTGCACACCGGCCGCTCGCGCAACGATCAGGTCGCCACCGACCTCAAACTCTGGTGCAAGGCCCAGGGCGAGCTGCTGCTTGGTTCCATCACTGCGCTGCAACAGGGGCTGGTCGCCTCAGCCCGTGCCAACCAGGCTGCCGTGCTGCCCGGTTACACCCACCTGCAACGGGCCCAGCCGGTCACCTTCGCCCACTGGGCGCTGGCCTATGTAGAGATGCTGGAGCGGGATCACTCCCGTCTGCAGGATGCCCTGAAGCGCCTCGACACCAGCCCGCTGGGCTGCGGCGCCCTGGCGGGCACGGCGTACGCCATCGACCGGGAAGCGCTGGCGCTCGACATGGGCTTCAGCGGTGCCACCCGCAACAGCCTGGATTCTGTGTCCGATCGGGATCATGTGGTGGAGCTGATGCACGTGGCGTCCCTCTCCATGACCCACCTTTCTCGTTTTGCGGAAGATCTTATCTTCTACAACACCGGCGAGGCGGGCTTCGTGGAGCTCTCCGATGCGGTCACCTCGGGGTCGTCGCTGATGCCCCAGAAGAAGAACCCGGACGCCCTTGAGCTCATTCGTGGCAAGACTGGCCGGGTGGTCGGCGCCCAGATGGGCATGCTGATGAGCCTCAAGGCGTTGCCGCTGGCCTACAACAAGGACATGCAGGAAGACAAGGAAGGGCTGTTTGATGCCCTCGACACCTGGCACGACTGCCTCGACATGGCGGCCCTGGTGTTGATCGACTTGAAGGTCAACGGCGAGCGCACCAGGGCGGCGGCCCAGGGCGGTTATTCCAACGCCACCGAACTGGCGGATTACCTTGTGGCCAAGGGCATTCCCTTCCGCGAGGCGCACCATATCGTCGGCGAGACTGTGGTCTATGCGCTTGAGGTGAAGAAGCCGCTGGAGGAGCTCTCTTTGGCTGAGTTCCAGCGCTTCAGCCCGGTGGTGGGGGAGGATGTCTATCCGAACCTGGAGCTGGAAGCCACCCTGGCCAAGCGGGTCGCCAAGGGCGGCGTCGCCCGGGAGCAGATAGAAGCGGCCCTCACCGCCGCCGAAGCCTGGCTGGCCAAGCGGGCGGGCTGATCCGCACGGCGCGCCAGCGCAATGGAAAGTGAAACGGCAGCCCCGAGGTTGCCGTTTTTTTATGTGCCCTATTGTGCAACCTGGCCTGCGCCTATGTCAGCAAGGGTCGAGAGTCCTCAGCCCTTGCTGGCGCTAGCCCGATGCACGGCGTCGGTGAGCAGGCTCTGCAGCTGGCGCTCGGCCTCATTGGGTTCATTGCCCGCCCTCAGCAGGGCGATCCCCAGGGTGCCCGGTGACGGCAGCACGCTGCCGAGGGTCACGAGACTGGCCGGCATGCCTAGGGTGGAGCGCACCGTGAGCCCGAGCCCTGCCTGCAAGGCCGCCCAGATCCCCGCCAGACTCTGGCTGGTGAAGGCGATACGCCAGGGGATCCCGGCCTCGTCGAGGGCCCGGGTGGCCCGTGATCGCATCAGGCAGGGGGCATCGAAGACCACCAGGGGCAGAGGCTCCCCCCGTGCCAGCAGGGGTGCCGGATCCCAGTTCTGGTGAGCAATCCACTGCAGTGGCACCAGGTCGATAAGCTTGGCATCCATGGCCTCATCTTGTGGCTGCCAGGTCAGGGCCATGTCGAGGCTGCCCTCCCTAATCCCCTTTGTCAGCGGCCCATTGTGATCTATGCGGGTCGTCATGCGCAGCCCGGGGTGCAGGCGACAGAAGGGCCCCAGCACAGCCGGCAGCAAAGACTCGCCAAAGTCCTCCTGTACTCCCAGCCTGATCTCTCCTTGCAGCAACTCCCCCTTGAGGGCGCGCATGGCCTCGTCATTGAGATCCAGCAGTCGCTTCCCATACCCCAGCAGCAGCTCGCCCTGGGGGGTCGGGATCAGGTGGCGCCCGCTGCGAGCGACTAGCGCCGTGCCGCATTGCTGCTCGAGTTTTTTCAACTGGGCGCTGACCGCCGAGGTGGAGCGGCACAGTCGCTGCGCCGCCAGCGCAAAGTTGCCGCACTCCATGCCGACGACATAGCTGCGCAGGGCATCGAGATCCAGGTTCAGGGGAAGGGGTTGCATAATTGTCCTGATAATCGGGATTGATGGTCTTTGATATTTCGATTTTATAAATTGTAGCAGCGGGAGAGAGTGGCTTCACCATCCAAGGAGATTGCCATGACCCATCCTGTTCTTGATCGTGACGACCTGGCGCTGGTGGCGCCGAGACTGTCCCAACTGGCGGAAGAGACGCTGTTTGGCGATATCTGGCAGCGGCCCGCCCTGTCAGCCCGCGAGCGCAGCCTGATCACCCTGGCCATACTGGCGTCGCTGGGCCGGGTGCAACAGCTGCCGTGGCACATCGCATTCGCCCAGCAAAACGGCCTGACACGGGATCAGCTGGAGGAGCTGTTCACCCATCTCGCCTTCTACGCCGGCTTGCCCGCCGCTGTCACCGCCGTGAGCCTGCTGCCCGCCCGCGAGGAGGCCAACCCATGCCGCTGACCCGCATCACGGTGCGCGAGGGGATGAGCGACGCGCGCCTGCAACAGCTCTCCGCGCTCTATCACCAGACCCTGGTGGAGGTGTTTGATGTGCCGCCGGAGGACAAGTTCCAGATCCTGGAGGCCTTGCCGGCCAGGGCGATTGTTTATCATCCCCACTATCAGACCGGCCGCCGGGACGGCGACTTCATCCTGTTCCAGATCCTGGCGGGAAAGCCCCGCAGCACTGCGGTCAAGCAGCGGCTCTATGAGCGGCTCGCCGAGCGCCTGCATGCGGATTTGGGCATCCATCCCGACAACCTTATGGTGGTGATCCAGCTGAACGGCAGCGAGGAGTGGAGCTTCGGACGGGGTCTGATGTTTCGGCAGGAGGTGAGCTTATGATCGCCATGCACTACAGATTCACCCTGCCGGCGGACTACGACATGGCGCTGATCGAGCAGCGGATTGCCAGCAATGGCGCCAGACTCGACGGCTTCCCCGGCTTGCTGTTCAAGGCCTATCTCTATGGCCGCCATGACGAGGCCGCGCTGCCATGCCGGGAGAATCGCTATGCCCCCTTCTATGTGTGGCAAAGCGCCGAGGCGATGCGCAGCTTCATTGTCAGCGAGGGCTTTGCGGCGCTCACCAGGCATTTCGGCTGGCCCCATATCGAGACCTGGCATCTGCTGTCAGCCCCGCAGATGGAGGATCTTGAGCAGGCCAGGGTGGCCATCTTGCGGCGCACTCCCATTGCCCCCCATTCCAGCCTGGCCGAGCTGCGCACCGGGGCCATGCTGAGCGGCTGGGACCTCTCCCGCTGGCAGTGGCTGGAGGTGGATCTCCTGGCGTCGCTCCCACAGGCGATACCGGCAGGGGCCGATGCCTATCGCATCGGTTATCTGGCCAAAGGGAGCCCTTTGCCCTGAACGGGTGACAGCGGATATCCGGTGGCGGCCAAGGCTTTCTTCGGTGGCGCTCGGCAGGCAAACTCGAGATGATGCTTTCCCGCCATGGGATCATCTCGACGGGTTTAGTACGGACCCACCACCACGGATATAAGGAGCCTGCATGTATCTGCCACCCCATTTCGCCGCCACAGATCCCGCCTCTTTGCATCGGCTGATACGCGCTCATCCCCTGGGGGCCCTGGTCACCCAGGGCGAGCAGGGGCTGGATGCCAATCACCTGCCGTTCGAGTTCGATGCCGATGAGGGGGAGCATGGGATCTTGCGGGCCCATGTGGCGCGCAACAACCCGCTCTGGCAGGAGGTGAAGGAAGGGCAGGAGGTGCTGGTGATCTTCAGGGCCGTCGAGGGCTACATCTCCCCCAACTGGTATCCGAGCAAGCAGGCGCACCACAAACAAGTTCCCACCTGGAACTATGCCGTGGTGCACGCCCACGGTCGCATCCGGGTGCGGGACGATGCCCGCTTCGTGCGTCGTCTGCTCGCCACCCTGACCCGCACCCAGGAGGCTGCCGAGCCCGCTCCCTGGAAGATGGCGGACGCGCCGAGAGACTATATCGAGGCCATGGTGCAGGCTGTGGTGGGCATAGAGATCGAGATCCATCAGCTGGTCGGCAAGTTCAAGCTGAGTCAGAACAAGGAGGAGGGGGACCGGCTGGGGGCCGTCGATGCTTTGCAGGCCAAGGGCCAGACGGCGCTGGCAGCGGCGATGCAACCGTCACCACTCTCGCCGCGATAGCGATAAATTCCACTATGTGGAGAGATAGCAAAACGGCAACCCATGGGTTGCCGTTGTTGATGATGTGTCCGTTCAGAGCATCATTGGCCAGGTGGCTGGCGCCATAGCTTCCATTCCGCGACCAGCTATGGGGCTGGCTGCCTGGACTACAATTTCTTGCGCATCAATGCATTGGGGATCATGACGCTGCGGCGGACTGGATACCTTCTCTCCTCCACATGAAAGCCATGTAGTGCGAAGAAGGGTTCCGCCGTCTTGCTCACATCAGCCGTCAGTTCGCCAATACCCAATAACCTGGCCTCTTCATGAAGGCACATCATCAAGCGGGTGCCGACCCCTTGTCGTGCATGAGAGCCAGACACGAAAAAGTGGTCGATATAGCCATTGGGCTGAACGTCAGCATATCCGGCGATGTCACCATCAATGTCAGCGACAAAGGGGCGTAATGTCCTGATATGGTCAGCCCACAACGTCGGGGAAATATCCTCGGGCGCCCATGCCTGAATTTGCTCCGCGGTGTAGTCTGCCGATGCAACTTCATGCACTGCCGATAAAAAAACCTTAAATAACGCGGCTTCATCCCCGATGTTGAATCGTCGAATTTTCATTGTTTCCTCTCTGGATAACGGTGACTGGGTGCCCAGCTCAAAGCTCCCTGAATGGCTTGCGCTTCTCCTCTTCGAGCACTATGGCCTCCAGATTGGCGACCCGCTCCTGCAACTCCCTGATGATGAGATCCTGCTTGCCGAGGCGATCCGTGATACGGGCATCCCCCAGCTGGTAGCGGGCGCGTTTGCCAAGATAGCCGAACAGCACGCTGATAAAGACGATCAGGACTATGCCTGTCCACAGACCCATGAATGACTCCCTGTTGTTTCAAGCCCTATGCTCCATGGGCATTATCGGCACCGGATGCCATCATATCAACGGAATACACTGGATGTGAAAATATCGTCCATTGAGAGTGCTGGATTTGAGAGCCGCCATGCCGGCCAATATGCAGCAAAGAAACATGTTTGTTCTCAAGGGCTCTATGCCTGCCGTCAATGGGGGATAGGATATTCCCTTGAAAGTATGGTCAAGCTATATGGAGCCGGTCTGAGAAGCTGAGATAGCCATTGATTTTAACCTTGAGCAGTTTTCTTTCCGGGAAGGACGAGGTAAATACCATGACTCGTTTCCCATTCATCATTACGTGCAGATCAGATACGCGGAATTTTTGCAGTATATTGGTACTTGGCATAGACAGGTAGCGATGCTTGTCCATCAGCGGTGTCGTGTCCTGATAGAATTTAAAGATGACGATGTTATTGAGGAAGCTGATCTGGAGTCCTTTCGTCAGGCGGCGTTCATATTTGTCCAATGCATAATATGTCAAAATGCCTTGTTGGCAAGTTCCTTTGTATGCTCGCCCATTTTGTTCATCAATGCCCTCCACTTTGTAATTACAGCCTGCCCCATTTGCAATACCGAACAGCAGCAATGAAATGGACATCATGGCCAGCGTGGAGAAAACCTTGGTTAGTTTTACTCTCAATTTAGGACTCCTCGAGTACATGGCGTATGAATGATTCGATATCGAACTCTATGGGCATGCTGGAAAAGTGGAAGTCGGGATCGTCACTGGTACAAATAATGACATCTTGCTTTGGTACACAGACGGTTGGCGAGGCTTCATATAAATAAACCATCAAGGTTGATATGATGAATGCGGCTGCGGCAGAAAAAATGAAAAACCACATCAGGTTTTTTATTATCGGCTTGAACTGCCATGTCCAGACGCGAGAGGAGACGCAAGGCACCATACCCGCATTTGCAGCATGTTGTTCACCATGATGCTCTTCACCTAACATAGGGTCATCGCCTGTGTTACTACTCTCTTGTTTCTCTTCCTGAGTTGCCTCTTCTCGCACTGCATGAGCGTCGGCAAGGTTCATGACATAGCCGAGCCTGGGGATATTTTTTATTTCAATGCCAGCACTTTTCAACGCACTCCTGATATTGCTGATTGCCACTGTCAGTGCGCTCGAGCTGACCGGTTTGCCAGACCAGCCTATCGATATAAGTTGTTCCTTCTCAATGACGGTGCCTTTTTTTGCGAAGAGTGCAGAAACGATTCTTACTTCCGCGATGGACAGCGTTACATCAAAAAGCAAATCACCAGCAGGGCCGATAACCATGACGTTGTTGCCGTTCGCATCCAACGCAAGTTCAGTTGATGGGTTCATGTCATTACACCAAATTATAGATACATTGCGTTATCTATAGACGCTTACATTTAACATCGTGATCACCGCCAATTAACCACGGTCAGCAGAACACTCACAATATGAATGGCTTAGTATATATGGTTTCCACCTTTACCACAGGAGGTGGGCATGACTATTAGTCATGGATATAGGGGGTTTTAGTAACAAATAGTGACAGGCGAAATGCCAAGTTGCTAGTAATTCCTATTTATCCCTACTTGCCTACAGGGCAGAAGGGTCCTGATGTTAGCATCACCTATGTCGGCAATCCATGGTGTGGAGAAAATTTATCCATATGCTTATTTGTTATGTAGATAATCGCTATAGATTCATTTTATATAAATGAAACAGGCATGCATGATTTGATACTCGGGGCTTTGATATGGGCGCATACACTTTAACATTCTCTCAGCGTAATGTGCTTATTATTGATGATGCACAGGCTGTTATCTCGGTAGTGAGAACCATGTTGAGATCCATGGGTTTTTCGGATAACTGCATTGATTATGCAAAAGAGGGTAAGTCTGCGCTCAATTGTATCAAATTGAAAAAATATGATGTCATCATATGTGATTACAACTTGGGTGATGGCCTAAACGGCAAACAGCTTCTGGAAGAGATAAGGCATGGTCGATTGTTGGGGCCTGATAATGTCTTTATCATGATCACCGGAGAATCATCCAAGACTATTGTCAGTTCGATAATAGAGCTGAGACCGGATGACTATATTTTGAAACCATTCAGTCAACAGCAATTACAAAGCAGATTGAGGGGGGCGCTGAGTAAAAGAAGCCAGTATCGTGCACTTTATGAGCTGGACCATCAGAATGATGCTGCTGCCGGTATTGCCTTGTGCGATGAGTTGCTCAGTAATGACAATGTCGATCAACTGCTGGTTAATCAATTTAAAGGTCAGTTTTTGCAGTCATTACGGCAATATGATGAAGCGCAAGAGCTATACCGGGATCTCTATAATAAACACGCCGATGCCTGGATCAAGATTGAGCTTTGCAACGTGCTTGTCGAGTTGGGTGATTATGATGAAGTGGAATCCATCATGACACATACGAACAATGACAATACAGTATCAGCGTTGCCAGAATTGAGTGTGATGAGCAAACTTGAAATATATAAAAACAATATTCCAGAAGCAATTTCTCATCTCTCGCTGGCATCCACTCTCGCTCCAGGAAACCCTGACAGAGAGCTGGTGATTGCAAACTTGTGCCTTTCCGAAAGTGATTATATCAATGCAGAGCGGCGATACACCATCTATCGGGCATGCTGCAAAGGTACTTTCAGAGACGATCTGACATCCTCCCTCAATGTCATCAGAGCCATGCTTTTTTCAATCGAGGAAGAAGATTATAGCTCTGCACGGCACAATAATCTTAGAAAGATAGAGTCTTTTATTTTCACGCTATACGGTTCTACTTCCTCGCCAGATGAAAAAATGAGCGTAGAAGTATTATATATTCACGCCAGTATCCTGAGTGGCGAGCTGGGCAAAGCCATGTTGTTATTTTATAAAGTGATGAAGGCCGATGTGAATATCGACTTTTACACCCGTTATCACTTATGCAGGATATGTAGTCTGTTGATGTTTGATGCTCTATATAAAGAGAGCTTTCAAATAGCATCCGAGGCGTCTTTGAATATAGGTGGCCTGTTGGTATCGAAAAGTTGCATGATCATGCTGCATTCACTGGATATGAGGCATGCCAGCCAGAAGAGGCTTTATCAGAAAAAATATGATGCGTCTCTGTTACATCGTGCGCGGCAACCCCAAAAAGAACTTGCGACCTTGATACAGCTTCATCAAATGAACCCATACTTGCAGCAAGTTGCGCTCAGAATAATTGAACTGCTTGGGATGATATGGCCAAGAATGCTGAACAAGATGGAAGTGTTGAGTCTTATTGAATCCTGTGACAACACAGTATCTACCATAATGTCGTTGCCGCAGCAGCAACATAAAAACTATCAAAATATACTTTTGGTCGCCAAGCAGCATACAGAGCACAAAAGGGCTTAGGGTATGAAACTCTCTATCGAAAACAGAAAAAATATACTGTCCATCACGTTGTTGCTGATGTTGATCACATATATATTCGCCGCGAATAAGCCTCACTCAATGCCTACCCTTGCGGAAGGCGACTATGAGGCCATGTTGAGTGAGCAGATGCTACTGATGACGGAGATGTTCAATGTTTTCGGTAGTAAAGTGGATGGAAACTGTGATCCATCAGTGAAGTCAGAACTGCTCTCTATGGTGATGAAGCATCCTCTATTGTATAGCCTGACATTCCTCAAGAACAATCAACCCTATTGTTCATCACATCATCATGACGAATCGCATTCAGCGGGCACCCCCACCAGCATATCTGACCGCAATGTCGATATGGTGCTGAACTATATCAATATTGATGAGGAGTTCACTATTCAAGTCGAGATGAAGCCCCTCGCTCATCAGGCTTGGACGCATCAATATTTGTTGGCGTTCATGGTCATGCGGGGGGATGGTAATGAGCATCTTCATCATTATATCAACGTCAATCAAGCCAATGGCCATACCGATCTGGTTGGTCCATATATCGCCCTTCAGCTCGGCAATAGATCCCCCCATGCGAGCTTCTCTGCAGGCTCAATGATGGGGTTGGTGATTGTCTCTATGATGGCGAGCATCTATTTTTTCATGCATGGCGGCCAGCATCAGATAGCCTATGCCTTCAAGAAGTACTTATTGAAGCAAGCAATCATCCATCATGAACTGAAGCCGTATATGCAACCGGTTGTCTCATCATCAGATGGTCGAGTGATCGGTGGAGAGATTTTGCTGCGATGGCTTCATCCCAAGAAAGGCATTGTTTATCCAGTTGATTTTATCTGTGTTGCTGAACGCTCAGGATTGATAGTTACCATCACCAAACAATTATTTGTACGGGTGAAAAATGAACTGCTTGAGATTGCACCGCATCTGCCAGATGGCTTCAAGGTTGGCTTCAATATAAGTGCTACCCATCTCGGTGCTCACGACCTGGTGCAGGATTGTGTCGATTTTATCGGTTCATTCAAGCCGGGCAGTATAGTGATGATGCTGGAGATCACGGAGCGGGAAGCCATTGTCTATACCGAAACTGTATATTCCAATATTGCTGCGCTGCGCCAGGCTGGCATCAAACTGGCGATAGATGACTATGGCACTGGTAATTCCACGTTGCGCAATATTCAAAAAATCCCTTTTGATTACATAAAGATAGATAAGTCATTCATTGATCTTGCTTCCACCGACAAGATGAGTATGAATATATTGAAAAATATCATCTCTCTGGCGGTTAGTATTAATGCAAAGACAGTTGCAGAAGGTGTCGAGACGGCTGAGCAAGCCAGTTTGCTTGCTTTGTCTGGTGTACATTTTCAGCAAGGCTGGCTGTGGAGCAAAGCTATACCCATATCTGACATAATATCTTTGCCGAGGCTGCAGTCATGAATGCTGATTTTAAAAGGAACTATATTGTAGCCAGTTTTTCAATCGCGGTGATTATATCTTCATGGTTGTCTTATTTATATATAAAAACCATATTCAATGCTCATGCAAAATTCGATTTTGATATTGTCGAGCAGTTGTATTTTGATATGTCGGCATTTGACCTCGACTCCTTGTTACATGGCGACAATATAAAAGATGTTGATGCATATAAAGACCAGAATGTTTTTTTTAAAAGCTATGCCAATGAAAAAGGTAACTATCAGTATTTTGTCTATAACAATTACAGTGGCGAACTGGAGTCAAACCGGGTTCTGCATACAAGGGAGGCACAATGGCTTGCACCATACGGCATGTTGTTGAATAGCAGCCTCGTCAGCAGTATTTACTTGATTACCAATGACTACAAGATCATTGGATTGACAGAGCAGCAAGTACCAGTTCCGGTCCATCTCCATCCATTAGATAAGGATTTCAAAAAAACTGACTATTGGGCACGTTTTAATGCATGTTTTGATTCAGACTCTGGTTCAGTGTGCAGCACCAACCCCTATGTGACAAACCAGTATACTGATCTGTTATCAAATGACGATATAATTTCTTTGCTGTTCCCCTATCAATTAAACAGCCAGTATTTCGGGGTTATTGGCTTTGACCTGAGGACAAGGGTTCTTTTCGAAAAGTTTTTTGATACTGAAGATGTGCTCAAACCGACAAACTTCAAAATAACGGATATGAATGGTGCCTGTAGTGAATATCCACTTTGTTTCAATAAAGAGATCTTATTGCTCGATTCCAGACGTTTCAATCTGCTATGGGAGTATGGTTATTTTGATTTCATGCAGGCCATCGTATCAACCCACCGATTTATTTACACATTTCAGGTCATATTGATCCTGATGTCGGTCATTTATGTTCTGATCATGTTTTGGGGAGACAAGCAATCCAGAGATGGGTTGACGGGGGCCTATAGCCGGAAAGCCATTTATAATGCGAAACACCATGGCAGATATTCATATGTTCTGATGATGGATATAGATAACTTCAAGGCAGTCAATGATACCTATGGCCATGATATGGGCGACAGAGTACTGGTTGCATTCGTGAATCATCTCAGGAAACACACTAGAAGTGATGATTTTCTGTGCCGCTGGGGAGGGGAAGAGTTCGTGGTGTTGTATCGTACCGGCGTCGATGAGAACAGTATGCTGGATATTGTCAGGCGGTTGTGGTCTTCCCCCGTGGTCATCCAGGACGCCGGCCTGAATGTTACCTTTTCCGGCGGCCTGGTCAGAATGGGCAGAGATATTTCCAGCAGCGTCAATGCTGCAGACAAGTTGCTTTATCAGGTCAAGCGAAACGGCAAAAACAACGTCATGCTGGAGGCCAACGGGGAACATTCGTTATTGATGGCCAAACCCCTCTACGGGTCACCGGTTTGCACTGACATCAACACGGCGTGCAGCGCAGCCCTCTCTACGTAATGTTTGCGGCCAGAGCGGGCGGCTTAGATCCCGAATACATGTTGGCCCAGGGGGATGGCCCAGAACCTCAACCTGTGGCCCCTTCCGGCTTTCTGCTTGTTCAGATCCCCTGCCAGAGCGGCCGGCTGACCCAGAGCCCCCACAGGCTGAGGTGCAGCAGCACGATAAACCAGAACACCAGGCGGTAGCTCCCCTTCTGGGTCTTGTGGCGCAGCCAGTGGCGGGCCACCAGGGCGCCGGGCCAGCCGCCGAGCAGCTCCAGCAGGTGCAGGCGGGATTCAGGGATGCGCCAGCCGCCGCGAATGGCCTGGCGCTTGTCGTGGGCGTAGGCCAGCACTGTGAGCAGGCTCATGGTGGTGACCAGGGCCAGCGGCCACCAGTTGGCCCCCTCAATGCCGAGCCAGGCGGTACCGATCAGGGGCAGCAGGGCCAGGGCCATCATGACAGCAGCGCCGGATCCCGGGGCTCGTCCGGGCTTAATGTGCGGATCACCCGAGCCGGGTTGCCCACCGCCAGTGAGTCCGCCGGTATGTCGCGGGTCACCACGGCGCCTGCGCCTATGATGGAGCGCGGCCCTATGGTGACGCCGGGGCAGATGATGGCGCCGCCGCCAATCCAGCAGTCATCGCCGATGCACACCGGCTTGTTGTAGGCGGTCCAGTTGCGCCGCTCCAGATAGTCCATGGTGTGGGTGGCGGTGTAGATCTGCACGTTGGGGGCCAGCAGCACATGGCTGCCGATGTGCACCTCGCCCACGTCCAGTATGGTGACGTTGAAGTTGAAGAAGGTCTTCTCCCCCAGATGGATGTTGCGGCCAAATTCGCAGATGAAGGGGGAGCTTATCCAGCAGGAGTCGGGGCAGTGGCCGAACAGCTCGGCGCACAGGCTCTGGCGCCCCTGGTGATCCCCCGCCGGTGTGGCGTTGAGTCTCGCCAGCAGGGCCTGGCCGCGAATGCGGTCGTTCGCTATCTCCTCGCTCTGGCTGTTCAGGGCGCCTCCCGCCAGTACCTTGTCCCAGTCGCTTGCCATGCTCACCTCCTCTCATGTGCCAAGAGGCGCCAGTATACGTGACGGACAGGGCTGCGTCAGGGGATCCCTGATGACCAGGTCAGCCCGCCCAGAGGAGGGGCAGGATCAGCAGCACTGAGAGGAGGTAGGGCAGCATGACCCTCAGCCCCAGGCGGCGGCCGCCGATCACCAGGGCCAGCAGCCCCTTCACCAGGGAGTTGACCAGCCCGGCCAGCAGAATGGCCCGGGCCGCCACCTCCAGGGCCAGCTCCTTGTGGGAGAGCTGGGAGAGGGAGAGGGTGATGGCGTCCACGTCCGTGATGCCGGAGACCAGCGCCAGCAGATAGACCCCGGAGTTGCCCACTTTGCTCTGCAGCAATGTCGCCATGAAGCCGATCAGCGCCAGCAGCAGGCCGAACTTGATGGCGGTGGCGAGATCCAGCGGATTGCGGGTTTCGGGCTGCACCGGGTTGTCGGTCATTTCCTCGCGCTGGCGCCAGAACCAGAAGGCGAAGCCATATACGATGGCCGCCAGCAGCAGCAGGGGGAGGGCCAGGCGCATGGCCAGTTCGTTGTGAATGAGCAGCACCAGCACCAGCAGTCGCAACCACATGGTGGCGCCCGCCAGCAGTATGCCGGTGGCCAGCAGCCGCTCCAGCCCCGGCTGCTCCTTGTTGAGGCGGGCAAACTGCAGGGTGAGGGCGGTGGAGGAGGCGAGCCCCGCCAGCATGCTGGTGAGCACCAGGCCGGCGCGGGTGCCGAGCAGGCGCACCGCGAAGTGGCCCGAGAAAGAGATGCCGGCGATCACCACCACCATCAGCCAGATCTTGAAGGGGTTGAAGGCGTTGAGGGGGCCCATCTCGACGTCGGGCAGCACCGGCAGCAGCACCAGAGAGATGAGCAGGAAGCGCAGGGTGGCGTGAAATTCCGTCTCGCTCAAAAACAGCATGCCCTGCTGGATCTGGCCCTTGAGCCCCATCAAGAGCGCCGCCAGCACGGCGCAGGCCACCGCCTCGCTCGGGCTTTGCAGCACAGACATCAGCCCCAGCAGGTAGGTGAGCACCATGGCCACCGAGCTGGTGAGGCCAAATTCCCCCTGCCAGCGCTGGGCCAGCCAGACCGAGAGGCCGCAGCCAGCCGCCACAGCCAGCAGGCCGAGCAGGGCCAACCAGGCACCCAGGGTCGGCAGCAGCAGGGCGCAGACGCCGCCGAGCAGGCCGATGAGACCATAGGTCCGCATCCCGGCGATGCGCTGGTTGTCCCCCAGCTGGCGCACCTGCCAGCCCCGCTCCAGTCCTATGATGAGCCCTATGGCCAGTGACACCAGGGCGCCGTAGACGGGCTCCGCCTCGATCCACATGGGGTTCTCCTCTCATTGCTCTCCCTGTCAGGATGGCACAGACGGTGCGCCAGCAGGGGGAGCTGGCTCACAGAGCGGGCGCAGGCTTTGGCTGCACAGGCGAGGGGCCCCCCTGGGGGGTTGGGCCACCTGGCACTCTTTGTTACCCTGCCCGCTTCACCCAAACCGCAGGGAGCCGCCTCGATGCGAGCCATTGTCAGCCTGCTGGCCCTGTCACTGCTGAGTGGCTGCAGCGGCCAGCCAACCAAAGAGGATGCCATGTCAGGGAAAGCGCGCCTTCACTACCCCGCCACCCGCCAGAGCGAGCAGGTGGATCACTACTTCGGCCAGGCCGTGGCCGATCCCTATCGCTGGCTGGAGGATGACCGCAGCCCCGAGACCGAGGCCTGGGTCAAGGCCCAGAACGCCGTGACTCAGGAATACCTCGCCCGCATTCCGTATCGCGCCGCCATCAAGGAGAAGCTGGCCTCTTCCTGGAACTACGCCAAGGAGGGGGCGCCGTTTCGCGAGGGGCGCTACCACTACTTCTTCAAGAACGACGGCCTGCAGAACCAGAACGTGCTGTGGCGCCAGCTGCCGGGCAAGCCGGCGGAGGTGTTCCTCGATCCCAACCGCTTGAGCCCCGATGGCACCACGGCGCTTGATCAGCTGAGCTTCTCCCGCGACGGCCGCATCCTGGCCTACTCCCTGTCCCTGGGCGGCAGCGACTGGCGCGAGATCCACCTGATGGACGTGGAGAGCAAAGAGCCGCTGGAGGCCCCCCTCAAGGATGTGAAATTCAGCGGCATCAGCTGGCTCGGCAACGAGGGCTTCTTCTACTCGAGCTACGACAAGCCGGATGGCAGCGAGCTGTCGGCCAAGACAGATCAGCACAAGGTCTATTTCCACCGGCTCGGCACGGCGCAGCAGGAGGACCGCCTGGTGTTCGGCGCCATCCCGGCCCAGCAACACCGCTACGTGGGGGCCAGCGTCACCGAGGATGATCGCTTCCTGCTCATCTCTGCGGCGAACTCCACCTCGGGCAACCGCCTCTATGTGAAGGATCTGAGTAAGGAGAATGCGCCGCTGCTGACGGTGCAGGGGGATCTGGAGGCGGACGTGAGCCTGGTGGACAACAAGGGCGGCACGCTTTACTTGCTGACCAACCGGGACGCCCCCAACCGCCGTCTGGTGAGGGTGGAGGCCGACAACCCGGGCCCCGAGCACTGGCGCGACCTTATCCCCGAGCGCCAGCAGGTGCTGAGGGTGCACAGCGGCAGTGGCTACCTGTTCGCCGAGTACATGGTGGACGCCACCGCCCGGGTCGAGCAGTTCGACTACGAAGGCAAGCGGGTACGCGAGGTGGCGCTGCCGGGCCTTGGCAGCGTCAGCGGTTTTGGCGGCAAGCAGGATGATCCCGCCCTCTACTTCGGCTTCGAGAATTACGCCCAGCCGCCCACCCTCTATAAGTTCGAGCCAAAGAGCGGGGCCATCAGCCTCTATCGGGCTTCAGCTGCCCCCTTCAAACCGGCGGATTACGTCTGTGAGCAGCGCTTCTACCGGAGCAAGGACGGCACCCGGGTGCCGCTCATCATCAGCTACCGCAAGGGGCTCAAGCTCGATGGCAGCAACCCCACCATCCTCTACGGCTACGGCGGCTTCGACGTGAGCCTGACCCCGAGCTTCAGCATGTCGGTGGCCAACTGGCTGGATCTGGGGGGCGTCTATGCGGTGGCCAACCTGCGGGGCGGCGGCGAGTACGGCCAGGCCTGGCACCTTGCGGGCACCAGGATGAACAAGCAGAACGTGTTCGACGACTTCATCGCGGCGGCCGAGTATCTGAAGGCCGAGGGCTACACCCGCACCGATCGGTTGGCGATCCGCGGTGGCTCCAACGGCGGCCTGCTGGTGGGGGCGGTCATGACCCAGCGCCCTGATCTGGTGCGGGTCGCCTTGCCAGCGGTGGGAGTGCTCGACATGCTGCGCTACCACAGCTTTACCGCCGGGGCGGGCTGGGCCTACGACTACGGCACCAGCGCCGACAACGAGGCCATGTTCGACTATCTGAAGGACTACTCGCCCCTGCACCAGGTCCGGCCCGGGGTCAGCTACCCCTCGACCCTGGTGACCACGGCGGATCACGACGATCGGGTGGTGCCGGCTCACTCCTTCAAGTTTGCCGCCACCCTGCAGGCCGACGACGCAGGCCCCCATCCCCAGCTCATCCGCATCGAGACCAATGCCGGGCACGGGGCGGGCACGCCTGTGGCCAAGCTGATCGAGCAGAGCGCGGACATCTACGCCTTCACCTTGTACGAGATGGGCTACCGGCAACTGCCGACCATCCAGTGAGACCAGGGCCCTGCGGGGCCCTTTTCTGTGGTGGGGCAGGCGGGCGCGACCATCCCTGTCTCGCCATTTGTCCGTTTTGGGGCCTGTACAGCCTGCGCCGCGCCCCCGGTGGTATAGTCAGCCACAGGATCTGCATTGAGGAGTTCGCCGTGAAGAAGATCATCTACATACTGCTGGGGTTGGCGCTGGCCGCCGTGGTGGCCATCGCCGCCCTGGTGTCGCTGATTGACCCCAATCAATTCAAGCCCCAGCTGGCGGAGCAGGTGCGCAAGAGCACGGGCCGCGAGCTGGTGATGGAAGGGGAGATCGGCTGGCGCTTCTGGCCGAGCCTCGGCCTCTCTCTCGAGAAGGTGCAACTTCGCAACCCCGCCGGCTTTGCCGAGCCTGACCTGCTCCGCTTCACGCAGGGTGACGCCTCTGTGGCCCTGCTGCCGCTGCTCTCCCACCGGCTGGAGATTGGCAAGGTGACGCTCAGTGGCGCCCATCTCTTCATCCAGACCCGAGCCGATGGCAGCTCCAATCTGAGCGGTCTGGTCAAGACCTCTGCTGCCGACAAGGGCGATGGCGCTCAATCCCCTGCCGGTGATAGCCAGCCCGCCGCCCCTGCCGCCACCGAAGAAAAACCCTGGCAGATCAGCCTGCAAGGGCTGGCACTTGTCGAGGCCAGCGCCCTGGTGCGGGACGATCGCAGCGGCGCCGTCTCCCGTCTCGACAGGCTGGATCTGGATCTGGGTCAGCTGATCCCGGGTGAGTGGGTGCCGGTGACCCTGGCCGCCAAGGGGGCGCAGGGGGAGAGGGCCTTCGATCTCAAGGGACAGGCCCAGCTCAAGCTGGCCCGGGAGCTCAAGGCCAGCGAGCTCAAGGATCTGACCCTGGGCGGCAGCCTGAGCGAGCCGACACAGCGGCTCGATGCCTTCTCCCTCAAGGCTGACCGGCTGGCGCTGGGGCAGTGGAGCAGCCTGGAACTGAGCCTGAGCGGCGCACAGGGGGCGGCGGACCAGCCGACCCTGGCAGGCACCCTGGAGGGGACCCTCAAGGCGCGGCTCGATCAGGGGCTGCAACTGGTGGAGGTATCGGATGCCGTGCTGGCCGCCAGGCTGAGCGGCGACAGCCTGCCGCGTCCGCAGATGAACCTCAAGATCGCGGGCTTTGCCCGTGCCGAGCTGGACAAGCAGACCATCACCCTCAGCAACCTGGTGATGGGGGCCGATGACGCCCTGCTGAGCGGCAGCGGTGCCGTCCACCTGGGGGCCGTCCCCAAAGTGGACTTCGACCTCAAGGGGGAGAAACTCGATCTCGACGCCTGGCTCGGTCAAGCTGCCCCGGCCAAGGCGGCCGCCACGCCCGCCGCCCCTGCGACAGGGGGAGACAAGGGGGCCGCCCCCGCCGCCAAGGCGCTCTCGGCGGTGGAGCCCGACCTTGCCGCCCTCAAACGAATGGACCTGGCCGGTCGGCTGCAACTGGGCAGCCTGCGGCTGAAGGGGCTGGATCTGAGCGCCGTGGATCTACAGCTCGCCCTGGCTGGTGGCCAGCTCAGCCTCAAGCAGTTCAGTGCCGGGGTGGCTGGTGGTCAGGTGACGGCGAGCGGTGTGCTCGATGCCCGCCAGCAACCCGCCCGCTATCAGGTGCACAAGCGGGTGCAGGGTGTCGATGTGCGGCCCCTGTTGCAGACCCTGGCCCAGAACGATCGACTGGAAGGCAAGGGGGATCTCGAGGTGCAGGTGCAGGGCACAGGCCTGTCCGAGCAGGCCCTGCGCAGCCAGATGCAGGGCAAGCTGAGCCTCAGGCTGAGCGACGGCGCCCTGCACGGCATCAACCTGGCGGAGATGATCCGCGAGGCGCGGGCCACCCTGACCGGCAAGGGGGCGGATCAGGTCAAGGAGGCGCGCAAGACCGACTTCAGCGCCCTGACCGCCAACTTCCAGATCGCCAATGGCGTGGCTCGCAGCGACGACATCCAGCTGCTCGCGCCCGCCCTGCGGGTGAAGGGCCAGGGCCAGACCGCCCTGGTGCCCGAGACCCTCGACTTCTTGTTCCTCACCTCTGTGGTGGAGAGCAGCAAGGGCCAGGGGGGCAAGAGCGTGGATGAGCTCAAGGACGTCACCATACCGGTGCGCATCGGCGGCCACTGGCAGGCCCCGAGCTACCGGCTCGACGTGAAGGAGCTGCTCAGCAACAACAAGGTGCTGGAGGAGAAGGCCCGCAAGGAGGCCGAGCGCGGCCTCAAGAAATTGCTGGGAGACAAGGCCGACGACGAGCAGATCAAGGGGGTGGCGGATCAGCTGCTCAAGGGGTTGTTCAAATAACCCTGGCCCCGCGTCCTATCGCCATAAAGAGCCCGCCCAGTGCGGGCTCTTTGTTGCCGAACATAGCGCTATGGGGCCAGGCGTTGCCCCCGAGGATGGGGTAATATCCGGGTCGAGACGAGAGACAAGGAACAGGGAGCGTCCATGAACAAGCAGGTGCTGATCACAGGTGGCAGCAGGGGGATAGGGGCGGCGACGGCCCGCTATCTGGCGGGGCAGGGGTATCACCTCTGCCTCAACTATCGCCATGACAGGGCGTCCGCCGAGGCGCTGGTGGCCGAGATCCGGGCCCGCCATCCGGTCTCCTGCATAGCGGTGCAGGCGGATGTCAGCGTGGAGGCCGAGGTGGTGCGCCTGTTCGAGGAGATGGACGCGCGGCTCGGGGTGATCACCCATCTGGTGAACAACGCAGGCATACTCCAGCCCCAGATGAAGGTGCTGGAGATGAGCGCCGAGCGCATCAACAAGACCCTGACCACCAATGTGACCGGCTACTTCCTCTGCTGTCGGGAGGCGGTGCGCCGCATGACGAGCGGGGGCGCCATCGTCAACGTCTCCTCGGCCGCCGCCCGCCTCGGCTCGGCGGGGGAGTATGTGGACTACGCCGCCTCCAAGGGGGCCATAGACGTGCTGACCAGGGGGCTGTCCCTGGAGGTGGCGGCCCAGGGGATCCGGGTCAACGGGGTGCGCCCGGGCTTTATCTATACCGAGATGCACGCCGATGGCGGCGAGCCCGGTCGGGTGGACAGGATCAAGGGCAATATTCCGCTGCAGCGGGGCGGTCAGCCGGTGGAGGTGGCCGCCGCCATCGCCTGGCTGCTGTCGGACCAAGCCTCCTATGCCACAGGCACCTTTATCGATCTGGCCGGGGGACGCTAGGCTGGGGTCACAGTCTCCCGACAGTAACAAGGGGCGCCGTGGCGCCCCTTGTTGCTGATGCGGCGAGCGCCTTACTCCCCCAGCAGCTGTTGCCAGACCGCCAGCACATGACCCCGCTCGGTCAGCAACTGGTCGTCCCCCACCTTGCGGGAGATCTCCGAGAGGTTGAGGCGATGGCCCTGGTTGCGGATCTCCAGATAGGCGTGTTTCAGCCCCTCCGCCTGCTCCAGGGCCAATACCCCCGCCATCACGCACTCGTCGAAGATGCGCACGTTGTCCGACCAGCGGGTCAGGGCCTCAGGCTCGCCGCAGGCGTGGGCCAACACCAGGTACTGGGCGATGAACTCTATGTCCACCATGCCGCCCGGGGACTGCTTGAGATCGAACTCCCCCTCGCCCGCCTTGAGCAGGTGATCCCGCATCTTGTGGCGCATCTCGCGCACCTCGCGGGCCAGGGTAGGGAGGTCGCGCTCCTTGGCCAGCACGGCGCGGCGGATGCGGGCAAAGTCGGCGATGACCCCCTCGTCCCCATAGATGGGGCGGGCCCGCACCAGGGCCTGATGCTCCCAGGTCCAGGCCTCGTGCTGCTGGTACTGCTCATAGGCGGCGAGAGAGGAGACCAGCAGGCCGGCGTCGCCGGAGGGGCGCAGCCGCATGTCGATCTCGTAGAGGATCCCCGAGGGGGTGCGAGTGCTGAACAGGTGCAGGATCCGCTGGGCCAGGCGCAGGTAGAACTGGCGGCTGTCGATGGGCTTGCGCCCGTCGGTGTAGCCGTTGGGGTCACCGCCGTGCAGGAACACCAGATCGAGATCCGAGCCGTAACCCAGCTCTATGCCGCCCAGCTTGCCGTAGGCCACCACGGCAAAGCCGCGCTGGCCGCTCAGTGCCACCTCGGGGGGCACCCCGTAGCGCTCGCTCATCTGGGCCCAGGCCTGATTGACCACCTCTTCGGTGATGGCCTCCGCCAGCCAGGTGAGGTGGTCGCTCACCTTCATCAGCGGCAGGGCGCCGGCGATGTCGGCGGCGACGATGCGCAGCAGCTGTACCTGCTTGAACTGGCGTAGCGCCTCCATCTGCTGCTCCACGTCCTCTTCGGGGATGCGCAGCAGGAACTGGCGCAACTGGGGCTTGTACTGATCCAGCGGGGTGGGGTGGTAGAGGTGCTGGGGATCCAGCAGCTCGTCCAGCAGTATGGGGTAGCGGGCGAGCTGCTCGCTCACCAGGTTGCTCTCGTCGCAAAGGCGCACCAGCTGGCGCAGGGCGGCGGGGTTCTCCGCCAGCAGCTGCAGGTAGGCGCTGCGGGTGAAGATGCGGGTCAGCAGGGTGCAGACCCGCTCGAACAGGCGGGCGGGCTCACGGCTCGCCACCACCAGTCGCAGCAGCTCAGGCATCAGCCAGTCCAGGGCGATGCGCCCCTGGGGGCCGACCTGGCGACGTTTGTACTCCTCCTTGAAGCGCAGCAGGGCGGCGCAGAGCGGAGCCGGATCGCTAACTCCCTGTGTCGTGAGCAGTTTCTCCAGCTCGGCGGCATCGAGCTCGGTGCGCCAGAGATCGAGCCAGAGCTGCTCCAGGTGAGCGGGGGCCTCTTTCTCTTCCCCCACCACGGCGACGAACTCCTGATGGACTATGGCCATCTCCTCGTCGAGGTGCGTCATGAAGGCGTCCCAGTCGGCGAAGCCGGTGGCGGCGATCAGTCGCTGGCGATCCCGCTCCTCGGTGGGCAGGGTCTGGGTCTGCTGATCCCCTATCTCCTGCAATATGTTCTCGACCCGGCGCAGGAAGCGATAAGCCTGGAGCAAGCGCGCGCAGCGCTCTTCATCGAGGGCGCCGCTTTGGGCTATGGCCGCCAGGGCCTCGGGCAGGTGGCGTACCCGCAGGGCGGGCTCGCGACCGCCACGGATGAGCTGCAGCGCCTGGGCGATGAACTCCACCTCGCGGATGCCGCCGGCCCCCAGCTTGATGTTGCCCTCCAGCCCCTTGCGGCGTACCTCGGCGGCGATCATCGCCTTCATCTGGCGCAGGCCGTCGATGACTCCAAAGTCGATGTAGCGGCGGAACACGAAGGGGCGCAGCAGCTCGGTGAGGGCCTGGGCGTGTTCGCACTGGGGCCCCAGCACCCGGGCCTTGACCATGGCGTAGCGCTCCCAGTTGCGGCCATGGTGCTGGTAGTAATCCTCCATGGCGGCGAAGGAGATGGCGAGCGGCCCCGCCTCGCCGAAGGGGCGCAGCCGCATGTCGACTCTGAACACCTGACCATCCTGAGTGGGCTGGTGCAGGGCGTTGATCAGCCGCTGGCCCAGCTTGATGAAGAACTGCTGGTTGGCGAGTTCGCGCCGCCCGCCGACCGTGTAGCCGTTGTCGGGAAAGGTGAAGATGAGGTCGATGTCCGAGGAAAAGTTCAGCTCGCCACCACCCAGCTTGCCCATGCCGAGGATGAGCAGGGGCTGAGGGTCGCCGTTGCCGTCCATGGGGGTGCCGAGCTCGGCGCACTGTTTGGCGTAGAGCCAGTCCCGGGCGCCGCAGATCAGCGCGTCCGCGAGCCTGGTGAGATGGATGAAACTCTCTTCCACCTGGGCATGACCCAGCAGCTCGCGCCAGGCGATCACCAGCATGCGGCTGCGTCTGAACTGGCGCAGCACGCGCTTGAGCGCCTCCTCGTCATCGACCTCGGTGAGCAGGGCCGCCAGATCGCCCTGGTAGGCGGGCCAGCGCTCGGACAGCGCCAGATCCCCGGAGGCCAGGGTCTGCGCCAGCAGCTCGGGCTGCTTGATGAGGGAGTCTGCGACGAAATCCGAGAGGCCAAACAGGGTCAGCAGGGTCTGCTGCTCCAGCGCGGGCAAATCGCCATAGTCGGGCGCCAG
>Ga0067045_1003169_pt1 | contig 27451 bp, 28 predicted proteins | sample TerdegcTABiofilm_FD_59184 | JGI IMG/M metagenome (GOLD analysis project Ga0067045, IMG submission 59184) | Combined Assembly of (Gp0054472, Gp0054536) Wastewater bioreactor microbial communities from Singapore -Terephthalate degrading... | reverse complement strand
TTTTCAACATGGTAACGGAGTTAATCCGTATTGTCGGGAATACCAATGCGGCGGTAGAGGAACTGCGTAAAGGCCAGGAGGAACTCAAACAGGGTCAGGAACGGCTGGAGGCCCGCATGGACAGGCTGGAGGCCCGCATGGACAGGCTGGAGGCCCGCATGGACAGGCTGGAGGCCCGCATGGACAGCCTGGAAGCCCGCATGGACAGCCTGGAAGCCCGCATGGACAGCCTGGAAGCCCGCATGGACAGCCTGGAGGCCCGCATGGACAGCCTTGAGTCCCGTATGGACAGCCTTGAGTCCCGTATGGACAGCCTGGAAACCCGTACCGGCAGCATAGAGACTATTGTCCGACAAATCCAGGAGGATCAAAAGTCCATCTTTGAAGTAATGGGCGAACATGAGGTTGCGATCCGGTCCTTGCGGAGACGTCCTGTTTAGTTATTAATATGTTTCCGAATAATCTGTGTGAAGGGAGATTTTTATTTGCGTCTGGCGGCATTATTTTTTTTAGCGATCATTCTTCTTATATTCGCCGGCGGCTCCAGTACGGCCGTTGCAGGCCAGGAGTGGCAGTTGTACAATGAAGCCGAATCACTGGAAAAAGCCGGTGATCTGGAAGGCGCCATGAAATTATGGGAAACGCTGATAGGAGCAATGGCAGCCATCGGGGAGGAAGAGGCTGCAGGTTTTTGTGCCCAAAAAATGGGGCGGGTCCTTGATAAGCTGGGACGTTACGGGGAAGCTGTGAAGTATTATGAGCTGGAAGCTGCTTACTGGAACAAACTGCCCGGCCACTCTGAGTGGACCTTGTATGATACCAGGCGGGCCGGTGAAATCCGGCCGGAAATACGGGTATATATGGAAGGGCCTGCTGCCGAAGCACCATCTATGTACCTGGCCAAACACGAGCCGGTTGCGGGAACTTTGCTGGGGGCTGCAGTAACCGGCGACCCGGCTGTCGGCTATGATCTCAGGCGGATACCTGCTGTTTACGGGCGTAATTACGCCTCTGTTCTGGTTTACGTGAAGGATTGGAACAGTTACCCGGATGATACTTTATTAAAGCTGGCCAAAGAAGAAGGGCTTTCCCTGCAGATAGCCTGGGAGCCGTCTCAAGGCCTGTCCGCCGTGGAAGATAATGCTTACCTGCGCTCTTTTGCCAGAAAGCTGAAAGAGTACGGTTTGCCGGTGTTCTTGCGGTTTGCCGCGGAGATGAACGGAGACTGGACGCCCTGGTCCGGGAACCCTGACCTGTATATTGAAAAATTCCGCTTGGTGGCCAGGGTGGTGCGGCAGGAAGCGCCTAATGCAGCCATAGTCTGGTCGCCCAATTACTACCCGGACGAGAAAGTGGACGCCTTTTATCCTGGTGACCAGTGGGTGGACTGGGTCGGCATCAATGCTTATTCCGATTACTATTTCAATGGAAATCCGAGTTCTCCGGCAGATATAGCCACTATCAACTACCAGGGACCCAGTGCCAACCCGCTGCATAAGTTCAAGGCCATCTACGACCGGTACGCCTCCAGAAAGCCGGTCATGATCAGCGAAACTGGAGTAGCCTGGGCCAATCGCTATCCTTTTGTTGACAGGTCGGACTGGGGCGCGGCCAACCTGGAGCGCCTTTACAGTTATCTGCCGTTGCTTTACCCGAGGATTAAGGCCGTCTATTATTTCAATTACGATATCAGCAAAAAGGGTCCGGATTTTCCATGCTTCAGTCATTACCTGATTTCGGGCAATGAAAAAATGCTCCGCGCTTACAGGCAGGTGACCGCGTCTACCTGGTACCTGGATGACTGGCGGCAGCAATCTTCCGTTTGCTACCTGCCGCTGGACAATATCCTCCCTGCAGAAGCTGAAAACCTGGTTTCGTATGTAAACACGGGAAATGGAGTATCCAGGGTGGAATACTATTACAATGGGAATTTGATTGGAACGGCCACTGCTGCGCCATGGGCAGTCCACTTTTGCTTTGGCCAGGCCGGCCCGGGCACGCTGGAAGTGCGGGCCTATGACAGGGATGGAAATTTGGGTGTGTCCCGTACCCTGGAAATGCGATCAGTTAATAATAGCGGGAACGAGGCCGTTTTATCCGGTGGTGGGCAGGTAATTCATGAACCATCGCTCATCAGAGTAAAGCTGGACGGACGCTACTTGGATTTTGACGTAAATCCTGTGGAAATAGACGGGAGGGTGCTGGTACCCGTGCGTGGTATCCTGGAAACCCTTGGGGTTCAGATTGATTGGGATGAAACTACCCGGACCGTTATCGCGCGGGAGGGAGATAGTATATTGAGGCTGCAGGTAAATAACCCTGTCCCGACAATAAATGGCCGGCCATTGCCGCTTCTGGACGTGCCTGCCAGATTGATTGGCGGGCGCACCATGGTGCCGGTGCGGTTTATCTCCGAGAATTATGGTGCGGAAGTGGAGTGGGACGGGGAAAACAGGACAGTAATCATTTGTTCCCAGTGATCAGTATGTTTATTATTACCTGCTGGTACATCTGATCAAAGTGTGTTATATATATAGAGAGACGGCGGTTTAATAAGGCCGGCGTCTTTGCTTTTGCCTGCTGGTCCTGGAGTGTATATTTTTTATCTTAGAGGGAGAGAGGCGGCTGGCGTTGTCGTTGGTATCTGGAACAATAGCCCGTGCTACTATTATCCTCGTTTTATTTAACATTTTATCCAAGTTGACCGCCCTGGTGCGTGAAGTGGTCATTGCCCGGCAGTTTGGAGCTACTGCTGCCATGGATGCCTATCTGGTAGCCTTTTCACTTCCTTCTGTTTTGTTTTACCTTTTTACCGGCGCATTGGCTACGGTGGTGGTGCCGGTCTATTCAGAATATGCGTCACGTGGCCGGGAGCGGGAGGCGTGGGACCTGTTCGGCACTTTTTTTAATGTGTTGCTGATGCTCCTGGTCCTTGTAACTGCTTTGGGCTTGCTCCTCGCTCCCTGGCTGGTGAAACTGCTGGCGCCCGGCTTTCAGGGAGATACATTAAGCCTGGCTGTGGTGTTGACCAGGTGGATGTTTCCGCTTCTGGTTTTTAGCGGCCTTTCCGCTTTGTTCAGCGGCCTGCTTAATGCCAGGAATATCTTCGCGGTGACTGCTCTGAACGGGCCTCTTTCCAATCTGGCGGTCATCATTGCAGTCCTGGCCCTGGGCAGTCTTTGGGGGGTATATGGCATGGCGCTGGGGGTGCTGGCCGGGGGTGTGGCCGGGGCGGTTGTACAGTTGCCTGCATTGTGCAGGACCGGGTTCCGCTTTCGTCCCGGAGTGGCCTTAAACCATCCCGACCTGAAAAAAATTTTCAAGCTTGTGCTTCCTATTACCCTGGGGTTTTCGATCAGCGAAACGTACATTTTGATCGACCGTTTTCTGGCTTCCGGGCTGGCTGAAGGAAGTATTTCAGCTTTAAATTACGCCAACAGGCTGATTCAGATGCCGTTGGGTCTTTTCGTCACCGCCGTCGGGACGGCGGTTTTTCCTGCCCTTACCCGCCGGGCGGCTGAAAAAGATTTGTACGGCTTGGCAGAAGGTGTGCGCCGGTCGCTGCGCCTGGTTGTCCTGGTCTGCCTGCCGGCGGCAGTGATCCTGCTGGTACTGCGGGAGCAGCTTGTAACATTGTTTTTTCAGAGGGGGGCTTTTGACGCCAGGGCGGCCGGGATGACTGCTGTGGCCCTGTTTTTTTATGCGTTCGGTTTGGTCGGACAGGCCGGGGAATTCATCCTGGCGCGGGGCTTTTTCTCTTTGCAGGATACCCGTACTCCCATGATCCTCAGTGCCGTTGCCGTGCTGATCAACCTGGCATTTAGCCTGGCTTTGATCGGCCCGCTGCAGCATGGCGGCCTGGCCCTGGCCAACTCTATCGCTGCGCTGGTCAACATGGTCATGCTGGCCGTGTTCTTGCAACGGCGGGTGGCCGGCCTGTGGATCCCGGAGATGTGGCGGTTTGCGGTGCTTGTACTGCTTGACTCCCTGGTAATGGCCGGTGTTGTCAAGGCCGCGATCCTTTGGGCCGGCCTGCCGGCAGCATCCGGGACTCTTGCTCTGGCAGTGCAGGTGAGCCTGGCCGCTGCAGCGGGGCTGGCAGTTTACCTGCTTGTGCTTGCAGTTTTTCGTTTAAAAGAGGCCAACCAGCTTTGGAGCTTTATAAAAGGTGCCTTTATTCGAGCGCGATAGTGGAGGCATAAAGGTTGAGAAAAGAAAGAATATTAAAGCTGTTATATATGGCGGTTGCCGGGGTTATGCTGTTACTGGTCCTTTTCTTAATCTGGATGGCAGTGTTAACCTTGTTATCCGGCAAGGCCCAGCGAGTTCCCGTACTTGTATACCATAATTTTTCATGGGAGAACGATGTTTCCGATAATAATAAAGTATTAACTCCGAGAACGGTTTTTTTAGCCCAAATGGAATATTTGCATGACAACGGTTACCATGTTATACCTCTTAAAAAATTGATTGAATATATGCAGTCTGGGGGGGATCTGCCGGAAAAGGCAGTGGTGATTACTTTTGACGATGGATACGAGAGCAACTATACCTTGGCTTACCCCATTCTCAAACATTATAACATGCCGGCCACGATTTTTTTGATAGCCGGCAGTGTTCACCCGAATGTACCGGGGGAGCCTTCTATGCTTACCTGGGAAGAGATGAGAGAAATGGAATCAAGCGGGCTTATCGATATTCAGGCACATACTTTTAACCTGCACCGTAAGGTTTATATAAACCGGGAGCGCACCCGGCAGGAGCCGGCGGTGATTGCCCGGGCTTACTTGCCTGAGCTGGAGCGGCGGGAAACAGCGGGAGAATTTACTGATAAATTATATAACGATTTTGTAAAATCGCGCGCCACCATTGAGATTAATCTACAAAAGCAGGTAGATACTATGGCCTGGCCCTACGGGGTGTATAATATGACATCCATGCGTCTGGCCCGTAAGGCCGGCTTCAAATATTTGTTAACATTAAAAATGGGAATGAATGAATATGGTGATAGCGTGCAGGTAATCCGCAGGGTAAATGCAGGAGGGGAAATGCCGCTGTCAAATTTTGCAAAGCTAATTGAGCCGGATTATTCTTATGTCAGACAATTCAGGCAAGTTACCTTCAGGTACTTGTACCGTTTTGTGGAGTTCTTTGCCCGGTAGTAATTGTGTACGGTTAATTGATTTTCGGTAAATAACCGGTTGCTGTTGTTTTTTTGCAGGAAGTTGGCTGGTTCTATAGAATTTTTATGATCAGGAGGATTTTTCAAGCCCGGGAGGTTGGCGTGTTTATGAGAAAAGTTTTGTCTCTTTTTGTTTGTGTCAGCCTGTTTTTAGTAACGGCGACATGCGCCGTAGCCGCTGAGCTGCCGGGACAGGGCTCTTTTTACAGCGTCCTTGAACGGCAGGCAGAAACAATCAGCGAAGGCGTGACTCTATTTTCTTATTCTCTGACCTTGAACGGGCGGCAGGTAAAACTGTCGGTTTTACTGGTAGACCTGAAAAACCCTTATGTTAAGATGGATGTTTTGATTGGGGCAGACGGGACGCTGGAAAAAACGCAAGCTGTAAGCAAGATGGCTGAGCGCACGGGAGCGGTGGCCGCGGTAAATGGCGGTTTTTTTATCATCGCTCAAGGGAAGCCGATGGGAATGATTGTCAGGGACGGGGAACTGGTGTCCAGCCCGATTATGCGCAGTGACATGCCGGTTTTCGCCTTGAGTAAAGACAAACGCCCGCTGATGGAGTTTTTTAAGTTCAGCGGGGAAGTAAAGGCCGGTAACGGGGCGGTTTTTCCGCTTTTCGGCGTAAACAAGCTGCGCTATAACCTGGAAGGCGGCGGGCTTTCCGATAGTGACCGGCTCACCCTTTACAACCGGAACTGGGGACCGTTCAGCAGGGGAGGCTGCGATGAACTGCCCGGCGCCATAGAGACAGTGGTGGAGAATAATACTGTGACAAAGCAGGTCTACGCCGGCGCGCCGCTGCCGATTCCGGCCAACGGTTATATACTCTGGGGCCACGGTAGCGCTGCTGAATTTATGTCTAAAAACATGCCGGTGGGTTCAAAGGTGCAGGTGAGCTATCAAACCACTCCAGCATTTGAGAGCATAAAACTTTCCACGGGCAGTAACAGTTTTCTGGTACAGCAGGGGAAGGTGGCCGAATTCCAGGAAGACATCAAAGGCTATAATTCCCGGACGGCGGTGGCGTCATCAGATAATGGCAGGTTTCTTTATTTGGTATCAGTGGAAAAAAGCAATCAAAGCACCGGAGTGGAGCAGGCGGAACTTGCAAAGCTGCTGGTGGCTATGGGAGCAGAGGAAGCGGTAAACCTGGATGGCGGAGGTTCTACCACCATGGTGGCGANACACCTTGGCGATACGGAATTGTCCGCTATTGTCCAGCCCNAAGAAGGGTGGCAGNGGCCGGTTCCCGATGCTCTGGGGATCTTTAATACCGCGCCGGCTGGTCAGCCTGGCGGGGTTGATTATTACGGGCCCGGATGTGGTGCTGGCCGCTACCAGCAGCAATTATACGGTTAAGGGTTACGATACTCACTATTATCCGTGGACCCCGGCAAGCCTTGACTGGCGTGTCAGAGGGGACGGCAGCATGGATAACGGCATTTTTACCGCCGGCAGCGGCGGTGACATAGTGATTGAGGTTTCCTCCGGAAGCGTGAAAGGAACAAAAAAGGTGCATGTTGTAGGCGCCGCCGAGATCAAAAAGTTAAAGGTTGAGCCTGCTGTTATCAGAGTCCGCAGCGGACAGGAGGCGGTGCCGCTGGCCTTTGCCGTCGAGACCCTAAACGGGCAGGTGTTCCCGCTTGATGCCCGCTATGTTGACATCCACACCACTACCGGCACAGTAGCCGGAGGTGTGTTTGTGCCGGCGGAAGCAGCAGGCAGGGGTGAACTGGAGGTGAGTTACCAGGGTATAACCGTGCAGGTGCCGGTGCGTCCTTCGAGCTTGTTCAGCGATACGGAAAACAACTGGGCCAACGAGCAAATAAACGAGCTGGCTGAGGCTGGTATAATCCAGGGGTACGGGGACGGGACTTTTCACCCGGCGGAGCCGGTTACCCGTGCTCAGGTCGTTACCTTGCTGGCCCGGTTGTTGCAGTGGCAGCCGGGGGAAAACCGGCTGGATTTTAAGGATGATTTGCCCGATTGGGCAAGGGGCGCTGTGGCGGCCGCCGTTTCGCGGGGTGTGGTAAAAGGGTACCCGGACAAGACCTTCCAGCCTGACCGCCCGGTTACAAGGGCGGAGGTGTCGGTCATTCTGGATAACGCAATTAATTTTACCGGCAGTATTGCGGCATTGGATTTTAAGGATGCCGGGGCCATTCCGGACTGGGCACAGGCGGCCATGAGCAGGGTTGTTTCAGCTGGGGTGCTGCGGGGTTACGAGGGAGGCTTTTTGAAGCCTGGAGCTAATCTCACCAGGGCTGAAATGGCTGTTTTAATTAAAAGGCTTCTTAGTTTAAACTATGTGAAGGTGGAGCATTGAATTGGCGCCGGTGACGGTTCTGTTGACACTGATGAGCCTTGAAATCGGCGGTGCTGAGACACATGCTGTGGTTTTGGCGCGTCACCTGAAAGAGATGGGATATCACGTTTTAATGGCTTCCAGCGGGGGTATTTATGAAGAGACAATTGCCCGGTACGGGATCAAACACTTTCGGGTACCTCTCGATAATAAGCGGCCTCTTTCCGTTATCCGCGCGGTGGCGGCCATAAAGTCTATTATCACTTCCGAAAATGTCGCGCTGGTCCATGCGCATGCCCGCATTCCCGCTTTTGTTTCCGGTGTGGCCGGGCGTCTTGCCGGGGTTCAAATGATCACCACTGCTCATGCCATGTTTGCTGCCAGCCTTCACTTAAGGTTCCTTTCTGCGTGGGGAGGGAAAACTATTGTTATAAGTCCCGACGTGAAGGAACATCTGACCAGATATTTTGGTGTGCCGGAATCAAATATAATTTTAATTCCCAACGGGATAGATATCGAAATGTTTAACCCGGCTTTACCGGTGGGTGACTTGACAGGGGAACTGAAGGGTGCTTCCACTAAAATATTGATAGTTTATGTCAGCAGGCTTGACAACATGCTGGCGCCGGTGGCGCTTAACCTGATCGAAGCATGTGCCCGGGTTTATAATGATTTTCCTTTTATTGGCCTGCTTATTGTAGGAGGCGGAAAATACTTCGGGGAGGTAACGGCTGCTGCAAAAGAGGCAAATGCCAGGGCTGGTGCGGAACTGGTCAGGCTGCTGGGAGCGCGTACCGATGTAAACCGGATTATGGCAGCTGGTGACCTGGTTGTCGGGGTAAGCCGGGTGGCGCTGGAAGCTATGGCCAGCGGCAGGAATGTCATCCTGGCCGGAGGAGAGGGGTTTGGAGGGTTAATCAGCGAAGGAAGCCTAGACTTGTTTAAGAATGATAATTTTACCGGACGTCAGTTTAAAAAGAAGGCTACCGTCCAAAACATCGAGGACTCCATCAGGGAGTTTTTGCGCCTGCCTCCTGAATCAAGAAAGCAGATGGAGGTGTATTTGCGCAGGTATATTGTTAAGAATTACAGCAGCATAAAGATGGCGAGAGAAACGGCCAGAGTCTATGAGGAAGTTTTGGCCCGAAAAAAACAACTTTGAACCGGCAATAACACGGGTGAAACGATAATGATCAGGGTGCTGCATATTATTAGCGATACCAATATCGGTGGGGCAGGCAGACATCTGATAACCTTTCTGGAACATTATGACCGTACCAGGCTGGCGGTGTGGGTGCTCTGCCCGCCTGCTTCTTTACTGCTTGAACAGTGCATTGCCGCCGGCGTGGAAACGTATACCAGCCCGTACCTGGCTGGAGATCAGTCTTTTAGCTGGCGCGGCCTGGCCGGCCTTTTTCATGATGTAAGAACCATCGTTAAAGATCGCCGGATTGACCTCGTACACACTCACGCTTCTTTTTCGGGCCGCCTGGCGGCCATGGCCGCCGGGGTATACCGTATTGTTTATACCAAACACCGGATGGATTGGGACGCATCCCGTGGGCGGATCAGAAAGCGGGCCATAGCCTGTTTGAACCGCATGACCTGCCGCCGGGTGATTGCCGTAAGCCGGGCAGTTAAAGAGGATCTCTTGCAGAGTGGTATGCCGGAAGAAAAAATAGCGTTGATTTACAACGGTATCGATATAAATAAATTTAGAGAGCAGGCCCGTGCGGGGGACCCCAGGTCTGAATTGGGAATCGGTGGAAAACGGGTGGTAGGCATGGTGGCCCGCCTGGAACCGGAGAAAGGACACCGTTATTTTCTGGAAGCGGCGGCCAGGGTGCTGAAAAAGCTTGAAGATGTTGTTTTTATTGTGGTGGGGACGGGCTCCCTGGCCGGCGAGCTTGCTGACGAGGCACGGCGCCTCGGGATAAGCGAGCACGTTATTTTTTCCGGTTACCGGGAAAATATAGCGCAGTTTATCGCCATGATGGACGTAATGGTAATACCGTCGTTAACGGAGGCCTTTGGGATCAGCATGATTGAAGGCATGTGCCTGGCTAGGCCATGTGTGGCCAGCGCGGTGGGCGGTTTGGTGGAGATAGCCGGGGAAAGCGGGCAGGCGGCTTTTTTGATCCCGCCGGGAGATGGGGAGGCCATTGCCGAAAAGGTTGTTTTTCTCCTGGAAAACCCGGCTCTGGCACAGGCGATGGGGTTACGGGCCGCAGAAGAAGTGGAGCGGAAGTTTACTGCCGGGATAATGGCCGACGCGATTACTGACCTTTATTACAATTTATGCTAAAAAATGGGTGCGATATTTAGGAGGGATTCTTATGATTGATATTGACCAGATTCAGGAAATACTGCCTCACCGCTACCCGTTTCTCCTCGTGGACCGGATTGTTACTCTTGAAGAAGGCAAGCGCGCGGTAGGCATTAAGAATGTCACCGCCAATGAACCGTATTTCCGGGGACATTTTCCGGGCTACCCGGTGATGCCGGGAGTGCTGATCATCGAGGCCATGGCGCAAGTGGGGGCGGTGGTTGCCTTAAAAATGCCCGCGTTTGCAGGCAAGATAGCTTTTCTGGCCGGAATCGACAAGGCCCGCTTCCGCCGCCAGGTGGTGCCAGGCGATCAACTGCGCATCGAGGTGGAGGTCCTTAAGCTGCGCGGGACATTCGGCAAGAGTTACGCGACCGCCTATGTCGGCGAAGAAACGGTTGCCGAGGCTGAACTGATGTTTATGATACAAAAAGATAAGGGCTGATTTTGACGAAATTAAGCGTAATAAAGAGCATTATTGATGTTCTTGATATTATTGATTAATAACCGGTTAATTAGTCAAATTAATATTATTTTTGATAATTGTCGTGTTTAAAGGTGATGAGCTAAAATACTGGTAATGTTGTGCCTGGACTTGTCCTTTTGGAGGGATGTTCGTGCAGATACCGGTGGCGGCTGTCCTGCTGGCTTTCGGGATAGCACTCCTGGTTACCCCGCTGGTCAGGAAGTGGGCTTTTAAATGCGGGGCCGTGGACCGTCCCAATAAGAGAAAAGTGCATAAGGAGATCATGCCCAGGCTTGGCGGGCTGGCCGTCTATTTAAGCTTTGTTGCTGCTGTGGTGCTTACCAGAGAGATTACCATGCAAGTCGCAGGGCTGATAGTTGGCGGCTCGTTGATTGTTTTGCTGGGCTTTATTGACGATACGAGGGGAGTTTCTCCCCGGGCGAAGCTGGCAGGGCAGATTGTAGCGGCATGTGCGGTGGTTCCCTTTGGATTGAAGGTAGAATTTTTAACCAATCCATTCTCAACCGATTTAATTGCTTTGGGGTTATTGAGTGTCCCTGTGACTGTTTTGTGGCTGGTGTCGGTCACTAACGCCGTCAACCTGATCGACGGGCTGGACGGTCTTGCAGGAGGCACATCTTTTATTGCCCTTTTAACCCTTGCGGCAGCCGTTTGGATCGAAACTGCCAGGATGGGTGTTTCGCCGGGCCGGGAAGATGCCGTTGCCCTCGCGCTGATCCTTGCTGGCGCGGTGTTTGGTTTCTTGCGCTATAATTTTTACCCGGCCAGGATTTTTCTGGGTGATGCCGGTTCGATGTACCTGGGTTACAGTGTGGCTGTCCTGGCGGTTATGGGGCTCGCCAAGGGTGCTACTTTTATCTCAATAATTATACCTGTAGTTATCCTGGGAATTCCTCTTTTGGATACGGTTTTTGCGGTGGTCAGGCGGTATTGCGGAGGTAGGCCGATTTTCCAGCCGGACAAGGAGCACCTGCATCATAAATTGATAGAGATGGGATTGAGCCACCGCCAGGCTGTATTGTGCATATACGCGGTTAATGTAGTCCTCGGTTTGAGCGCGATTGTCCTGACGCTGATCACGCCAAAGCAGGCTCTGATTTTTCTGGCGGCACTTTCAACCATTATATTAATTGCGGCAAATAAAATAGGCGTTACCGGGACTGGCTCGCAGGCTACATATTTACCCCGGCCCGAAAAGCAGCAGCGGCCTTCCCGGATGTAAGCCTGGAAAGGTAAGGATATGAAAGTTAAGAAGGCAGTTATACCCGCGGCAGGGATAGGCACCCGTTTTTTGCCTGCTACAAAAGCGCAGCCCAAAGAAATGCTGCCTATTGTAGATAAACCTGCTATACAATATATTGTTGAGGAAGCAGTCGAATCGGGGATAGAAGAAATACTGGTCATTACGGGCAGGAATAAGCGGGCCATTGAAGACCACTTTGACAGGTCGCTTGAGCTGGAGTACCAGCTGCAGGAAAAGGGAAATTTGGATTTTTTAAAGATAGTACAGGATATCAGCAGCCTTGCTGATGTGTATTATGTCAGGCAAAAAGAGCAGCGTGGGCTTGGGCATGCGGTTTACTGCGCCCGCCAGTTTGTCGGGGACGAGCCTTTCGCGGTGCTTCTAGGTGACGATATCGTGCGGAGCAATGTGCCCTGTCTCAAGCAGTTGATGGACCTGTATGAAGATGTCCAGTCCACTATTGTGGCTGTCCGCGAGGTTCCCAGGGAGGATGTTTGTAAGTATGGTATCCTGGATGTTGTTCCGGAGAGGGAAAGGGTGTACCGGGTTGTTGACCTGGTAGAAAAGCCTCCTGTGGAGAGGGCTCCCTCCCACCTAGCCGTGATGGGCCGTTATATTATCAACCCGCGCGTATTTTCAATCCTGGCTGATACCAGGCCCGGGGCCGGCGGGGAAATCCAGCTTACCGACGCGTTGAAGGTTTTGTGCCGGGAGCAGCCGATGTTCGGCCTGGATTTCGAGGGGAAGCGTTATGATATAGGCGATAAATTGGGCTACCTTCAGGCGACGGTGGAGTTTGCCCTGGCAAGGCCCGACCTGGCTGCGGAATTTAAAGGATATTTGAAAGCTATTTGCAGAGAGCTGTAAAAAACCCGCGTTTGATTACCTACGGGTTTGTTGTTGCTGCCCTGCCCGGAAAACAAATTTACCCGGGAAGGGTGGTTGTCCCTGTTCACTCCGTTGCTCCGCGCCGACAGCGCCAAGGCTTGCTTCGGGCGAAATTAGACCACCTTCAACTCGCCGTCCTGGCTCGGTGAAGGCTGGCGCGAACGTCCTGTCCGCGCCCCCAATTTCGCTTCCTCAGCTTCGCCGGGTGCTGTTACCGGCGCTGCGCAAGTCGTTCACTCGGAACAACCACCCTTCCCCCGAGCTATTTTCATCCTCTGCAAACAATTTTCTCATTCTGACTTCCGGCTTCTGACTCCCGAGTAGTTATTTTATTTTGCCGCTTTTCTTGAGATACCCTGCTTGCCGGCAGGTATTTTTATTTGACGAAGGTATTCTTCAAACATTTTTCTTCTGGTACCCAGTTTTTTTAAAACCCCGGTTTTTTTCATTAATCTCCCTCCACCAATATTTTTCCCATAATTTTCAGTAGCTAAACCTGATTATGTATAATCACAGCTTCTCCCGGTAAACTATGTCTGTAAAATAATACTGGGGGGAGCGAAAAATTATGAGTGATTATCTGGAAATTTTAATCAGGTCGCTGGGTGCTTTTGCGGGTGTCATTTTTATCACCAGGATGGTGGGGAAGTCCCAGGTGGGGGGCCTGAACATTGCCGACTGGGTCAACGGGATAGTTATCGGTTCAATTGCCGCAAACCTGGCGACGGATTTAAAAACTCCGGCGGGATACTATGCTTTCGCGCTGCTGGTTTTTATGACATTGACGATAGTGACTGAGTGGCTGGGAATGAAGTACCGCCCCGCCCACAAGATATTTAGTGACGAGCCGACGGTGCTGGTACATAACGGAGTAATCCTGGAGGGGAATATGCGCAAGATGCGCTATACCGTCGATGATTTGACCTCGCAGCTACGCCAGAAAGATGTCTTTAATATTGCAGATGTAGAATATGCTATTGCTGAACCCAACGGCGGGCTCAGTGTCCTGTTGAAGAGCCAGGTTGCACCGGTTACTCCGCAAGATTTTAATATACCGACTAAATACAAAGGTGTTCCTTCTGAACTGGTGGTTGACGGGGTGATCATCCAGCAAAATTTAAAGCAAAACAACCTCAGNGAGGACTGGCTGTATGNNGANTTGCANAAACAGGGTATCCAGTCGNTANANGANGTNTTTTACGCNAGCCTGGATTCNGANGGCAATCTNTATGTCGANAAGAAACAGGATAAAAATGACTTATGTGCAGGATATCACNGATAAACTGCCCGNNNAAATGCCNCAGTAGAAATATGNCTNACCTTGCAGGAAATAGNAGNGNTATGACGAATAAATTAANATTANATNGCTNNNNTTCTNATTAAATTTAAGGCAGGNATTCATGTATAGCTTAAATGCTNTTCCACATTNCCAGTATNGTTNTTACNCTNNCCNTNGTTTCTCTGGTNGGCATATATGCGGGNAGNCANGTCAGAAATGCTTCTGACTTCTCGGTTGGNGGGAGAAAGTCGGGGGCATTTCTTATTGCAGGGACCATTNCCGGGACGTTNTTAGGAGGAGCGTCTACTGTTGGAACGGCTGAACTGGCTTTTAAGTTCGGCCTGGCGGCCTGGTGGTTTACCCTCGGCGCGGGGCTTGCCTGTTTGCTGCTTGGTATCCTGCTGGCTGGTCCTTTGCGGAAATCAGAGTTAGAAACAGTACCGCAATTTCTTGCCAAAACATATGGCCCGGCTGCGGGGCCTGTTGCCAGCATTTTCAGTTCGGCCGGTATTCTGTTAAATATCATAGCTCAAATTTTTGCAGCGATTGCCTTGTTGGGGTCGATGTTTCAACTAAGTCCGGTTAACGCGGCATTCATAACAATTATTTTAATTGTCTGCTATGTCTTTTCCGGTGGTGTTATGGGCACCGGTATTGTTGGAATTGTCAAGCTTATTATTCTTTATGTTTCTTTGGTTGTTATGGGTGTTCTGGCTTATACAAAGACCGGCGGGGCAGCCGGCCTCNGCCGGTCTTTTCCCCCGTTCCCCTGGTTTANCCTTTTCGGCCGGGGATTACCGGTAGACCTGGCCGCAGGATTCTCAGTGATTGTAGGAGTTTTATCCACCCAAACTTACTTTTCAAGCCATGTTTTCCGGGATAGATGTTAAAGCGTCACGGTGCGGCGCTTTGCTTTCGGCAGTTTTTGTGCTGCCCAGCGGTCTGGCAGGAGTAATTGTAGGTATGTACATGAAATTAAACTATCCTGATATGCTTGCTTCGGAAGCCCTGCCGGTATTCGTCATTAAATTCCTTCCCCCCTGGTTCGGGGGCATTGTTTTGGCAATGCTCTTGGTAACTGTGATTGGGACTGCCGCGGGACTTACTTTAGGGATCAGCACTATGTTGACCAGGGACATTTATAAGAAGTATGTTAATCCGCAGGCTGATGACCGCCGGATGCTTGTTGTTTCGCGGGTGGTCCTGGCTGCCGTAGCGGGTTCGACTATTCTCTTTGTAACGGGAAACCTGAAGTCAATGATTCTACAGTGGAGCTTTATGTCCATGGGATTGCGCGGGGCAACTATTTTCTTCCCTCTTTTAGGAGCGATTTTTTTAAAAAAATTTGTTAGTCCGGCGGGTGGGATTTTAGCCCTGGCAGCAGGTCCAGTGGCTGATTTGCTTTGGAAAATAGCTGTTCCCAATGGAATTGATCCATTATATATAGGATTATTAGCCAGCTTTATTGCTCTTTTGATTGGTTCTGCCTTGTTTCCGGCGCCCAAATCCCGTCAGATTGAAGTTTAGATCCTTAAAGGCTTAAAATATGCAGCAGGTGTAAAGGTGTTTTCACTGAATATGTACTCGTTAAATGACCGTACGTGATACGATGAAATATAATAAGGATGAGAAGTGAAAAAGTGAACACAGGCGTAACGATTTTCAAGACAACCATTTTAATTGCATTTTTTAGTTTTTTGTCGAAATTTCTTGGGCTTTTGCGCGATGTTGTAATTGCCCGCCAGTTTGGCGCCTCCGGTGCCACCGATGCATACCTGGTGGCCTTTACGGCGCCAAATTTACTTTTCTTTATTATTAGTGGAGCGCTGGCAGCAGTAGTAGTACCTGTTTTTGTCGACTTTTCAACAAAAGGCGAGAAGAAAGAGGCCTGGAAGGTATTTAACACCGTCTTTAATGCCGTGACTGTTATTTTTATTGTAATTTCCCTGGCAGGTATGGCCGGTTCCTCTTATATTGTCAGGCTGATAGCCCCGTTTTTTCAGGACGAAACGGCTAAACTGGCCACTGAGCTTGCCAGGCTGATGTTCCCTTTGCTGCTGTTCGCGGGTTGGGCCTCACTCTTTGCCGGGCTTTTGAATGCAAATAATATATTCGGTATTCCGGCATTTTCAAATGTAGCCAATAACCTGGTGATCATTGTTGCTGCTCTTACTCTGGGCAGCCTTTATGGAATTCACGGCCTGGCCGCAGGTACGGTGATTGCCATGGCAGCGATGGCTTTTGTTCAGGTGCCTGCCCTTATCCGCGCCGGGTACCGTTATAAGCCGGTGCTTGAACTGGGACACCCCGGCGTAAGAAAGGTTTTTCGTCTGATCTTGCCGGCTGCTGCCGGGATCACGGTCAACCAGGCCTATGTATTAATTGAACGGGTTTTTGCTTCCGGTATGTCCGCCGGGAGCATCTCAGCCCTTAGTTATGCAAACAAGCTGATCCAGTTCCCGGTCAGTCTTTTTGTCCTGGCTTTGGGCACTGCTGTTTTCCCGACGCTCACCAGGATGGCGGCGGCGGGGGAGCGCGAGGAGCTTTCTGCAGCTTTATTCAGGTTGCTTAAAATATTGATTCTGGGGATGGTCCCGGCCAGTATTGGTTTAATGGTATTGCGCTATCCCATTATCAGCCTGCTGTTCCAGCGCGGAGCCTTTGACCAGCAGGCTGTGGAAATGACTTCTGCCGCCCTGTTGTTTTATTCTCCCGGGCTGACCGGGCAGGCTGCCAACGTAATTCTCACCAAAGCCTTCTACTCGGTCCAGGATACCAGGACGCCGGTAAAAATTACTCTGGCGACTGTTTTAGTCAACCTGTGCTTGAGCCTGGTTTTAATCAGGTTTCTTCAGCACGGCGGGCTGGCCCTGGCCAACTCGCTTGCTTCGCTGACCGGTACCATATTGTTTATGGTTTTTCTTGAAAAAAAGGTGCGGTCATTGAAATGGGCCGGCTTAATGAAATTTACCCTTTCTATTTTAGCAGCCTCGGTGTTGATGTCCACGGCCAGTTATAGCGTCAGCAACCTTTTGGCCGGGTGTCCTGGCTTGTGTGGCACGTCCGGCCTGGCCGTTCAGGTGGGAGCCGCGATTTTGGCCGGGGTGGCAGTATTTGCAGCAGCTGCCCTGATTTTTAAGATTGAGGAATTTTATGTCTTATGGAGATATCTTAGAGGTGCTTTTACCGGCAGGAAAGGAAGCTATTAGCCCGGTAATGCTGCTAATAATAGCCAAAAGACACGACATGGCCTGGGTTAGCTAATATTCTCATCGTTGTGAATATCCAGGTGTTTATGCGCTATTATGGATTAAATAGGCAATAATTCAGGTTTAAGTTACTGGCAGTTTCTTGTTAGTAATAAGGCCCCGGCGGGCAAAAGCCCGGCCCGGGGCATAATAATACTGGACGGGAGCAGGAAAACGGCATAAAATGGTATTGTAGGGTAATAAAAAAACGAAACAGGTGATCAAATGAGCAAACCGTTATTGCTGGTGCAGATACCTCCTAAAGAAAGCCAGCAGGTACAGGCGGCTGGCGCCGGCACGGATACGGAAATTATCGCCATAGCGGTTTACGGGCAGGACGCAGAGGTGCCCATGGCCGTGTCCATGCAGCGCGTGTTCGGTGGGGACAACCCCTTCCGGTTTCCTACTGAAGTCACCTATGGGGCCGCCAAAACCAGGATCGTCTACCGCTATACGCTGGCTCAGTGGCGCGAGTTGCTGGAAACCACCACTCTGCCGACGGCACCTGCCGCGTTGAAGCAGTTGACCATCCCCCTCCTGCTGTACATGAAGCAGAATTTCCCGGACCTCTTCGGCGGCATCGAGTACGACCGCGATTTTGATCCCGGGCAGTATGCCGAGCTGCTGCCCATGGAATAAACCCAGCCAGCCCCGGCTTTGAATTAAGATAGGGAGGGATAGCTTATGAAGTTTTGCTGGTGCACGGTGGCGGTGAAGGACCTGGACGATTCCATTAAGTTTTACCAGGAGATAGTCGGGCTCCCGGTGGAGCGAAGGTTTATGGCGGGGCCGGATGTGGAAATAGCATTTCTGGGTTCCGGCGAAACCAAGTTGGAGCTGCTTGAGCACAAGAAGGAGAAGAAGTCCTTTACGGGCGACGGCATCTCCCTGGGCTTTGAGGTGCAGTCGGTTGACGAGAAGATGAAGTTTATCCGGGGAAAGGGGCTGCTGATAGAGGGTGGCCCTTATCAGCCCAACCCGCACATAAAGTTTTTCTACGTCAGGGACCCCAACGGGCTGCGGGTCCAGTTCGTGGAAAATATGTGATGGCAGGTCGGGGCGCGGGTAGTGCCGGGGGGGGGGGAAGCCGGTTGTGCGGCGCAAGCGTTGTTGGGCAGCAGACATGGTAATATCGGCGATAAAGCAGGCACCGCGGCTTTTTTCTGCCAAAGCCGCGGTTTTTTGTTTTTTTTTGTGCGCGGCATGACAGGCAGGTGTCCGGGGAGCATGTTAAGCTGGAGCCAGAAGCGCGATCTGCTGCGCTGTTCCCGGCATTCGCGCTGCAGCTTGCTGTGCTGAGGGCATTATCTAGCTGGTTTGAAGGGGGCGGTAAATGTTGAGGGTTTCTTTTACGTTTACAGCCGGAGATAACTGCGAGGTGCGGGAAATCCCGCCGATTTCTGGCGTTTAGGCAGGCGGTTGGGAGGAACGGTGCGTCCATTTTGGTTAAGCCACCGGTTGCCATGACCTTAAAAAGAAGGTATTTCGTTTATGCAAAGAACTCCAGGTGTTACGGCCACAGAGGAAGATAAAAACCAGACACCCCAGGAAGCTTGCACGCAACCGGGTTATCACAGATTCCAACCAGTTATGGGAAACAGATCTAAAATACGGCTATATTGCCGGCGAAAACAGGTTCTTCTTTATCCTGTCCATTATTGACGTATTTGACCGCTCTATTGCAGGTTACCACATAGGGTTGGCCTGCGAAGCTGGAGATGCCGTAATAACCCTGAAAAACGCCCTTTTAAAACGCCAGTGTTGTATGAAGCAGAGAAGAAACCGGTAATCAGGTCCGATAACGGCCCACAGTTTATCAGCAACCTTTTTGAAGGAACTTGTGTGGAGCTAAATGTCGAACACGAAAGGATACCGTTCAAGGCGTAATTTTGTTTTTGGGTGGAATTCAATTGATTTTTCTAGGTATTATTGGTGAGTACTTAGGGAGAGTATATTATGAAACCAAGTTGAGACCACATTATTTAGTTAAAGAGTATATTAAAAGTGATATAAAAAATGAAGTATAATTATTTTAAAAAGATTATATATGATTACCACATAACAAAAGAATTTTATCGATTCGTAGTGGTTGGTGTTTTAAATACAGTGCACCACTACTTATGGTATTTAACATTAAAAAATTGGATTGCTTTTGATATAGCAAACGTTATTGCTTATGTTATGAGTACAATAGGCTCATTCTTTTTGAATTGTTATTTTACTTATAAGGTAAAGCCTAGTTTTAAAAAGTTTTTTCAGTACCCTATAGTTAGCGCTTTTCAGCTTCTGATAGCTTATATTATTCCAAAGGTTAGTGTGGAATTATTTGGTATTAATGATATTGTTGCACCATTATTAACGGTGGTTTCTGTACCTATCGTTTTTATTCTTTCTAGATATGTATTAAAAAAGGAAGATAGAACGGAACCAGTTTCAAAATTTCAAAATCATTAAAAAAGTATAGAATAGCACTCAATTTTCGATCTGGCGAAAATTCGAGCGATGTCACCAGTACAATGCGGTGTTACCACTGATGACAAAGTTCTCTTCAGATTATTGGGATTTGTTTGACCCCACCAACGGCCTACACCGCGATTCATGCAGAAGTTGACAGATATCCTGGCGACCGACATGGCCGTAATTATTATGGGGAATTATGTTTTTATGACTGTATGTTTATTCCAAAGAACATGATATATTAAGAATCCGTCATTAATATTTGAGGTAAATCATTCAGAAAGAAGGGCGCTTTTAATTGGAATGATGAGAAAGAAAGCGGGAGGAAGGTCAATTCCATTATCAAAGCTTCGCGGTGCAGTCATATTGGCGGCGGTGGACTGGCATTTCCTGTGGCAGCGGGTGCACCACCTGGCCGCCGGGATGGCAGGCACGGGAATGAAAGTTTTATTCGTGGAGAATACTGCCGTGCGGCCGCCGCGCCTGGCGGATCTGCAGCGCATTCTGAAACGCCTGGAAACGGCTGCCCTTAACCCTGCGGGCAGGAGGGGGGAGCCGCTGCCTGAAAGTTTAAAGGTTTACTCGCCGCTTGCCTTGCCCTGGCCCTATACCAAAGCGGCAGTGACATGGAACTTCGCTCTCCTGAAACGGCGCGTGCGAAGGTTTCTGGAAGAGGAAAAGCTGCGTCCGGAAGAAGTGCTGCTGCTCACTTATTTGGCCACGCCGCTGGCGCTGCGTCTGGTCGAAGCATTTCCCTGGGCGCGGGTGGTGTACGATGTGGTCAGCGATCCTAAGATGGTGGATGCCCGGCTTGCCCCTTCCGAAGAGTGGCTTTTGCAGCGGGCCAGCCTCACGCTTTTCGCTTCTGCAACGCTGCTGGATCAGTACCGGGAGCATACCAAAAACCCGGTTCTGTTCCGTGACGGTTTCAGCACCGGGCTTCTAGACGCTGATGTAGAAACACCTGCCGAGGTGGTCCGGCTGCCGCAGCCACGCTTTTTATATATAGGAGGCATCAACCGGAAACTGTGGGTGGAAGCTGTTGCAGCGCTTTGCGCGGCGGTGCCTCACGGTTCCGTCATCCTGATGGGGCCCGTGGCAAGCGGTGAGGTGATTTTGCCGAAGCTGCCAAATCTGCACCTGCTGCCGCCCCGCCGTCGTTACATCGAGTTGGCCGGGGTGCTGCGGGCCGCCGACGCGGGGCTCATTCCCTACCGGCCCGACCCTTACGCCGGCGCTATGCACCCGGCGAAGCTCAACGAATACCTGGTATTCGGCCTGCCGGTGGTGGCTACGGCTACGCCTGAGCTGGAAAGATTGGCACAAGAGTTCCCCGAACTTATTTACTTCGGGACGACACCGCATGAATTTGCGGAAGCCGGACTGCTGGCCCTGGACGGTAAAACTCGTTTGTTGCGAAAAAAAATTAAAGAATTTATCGCGCGGTTCGGGTGGACGGCACGCGTGAAAGAGTTTTTAAAGCTCTGTAATGGTGCTTAAAATTAAAAAAAGCCGGGCCTCCAGTCCGGGCCGCAATATGATGAATGATGGATTAATAAACCTCATCGTGGGTGCCGATAATGACCGCTTGAAGCTGCTGCCCCAGATCAGGCTAATCATTTTCCATGTCCTTTAAAAGTGCTTCAACGCCTCCTCTTTTGGTAAGGCCCTTTCTATGTTCCAATAGCGTTTGCCTGGCATTTTTAAATATTTCTCCTCTTCGTTTTTCCCTGTTCCTGTTCTTTAATATCTCTATAATATAGCTTTGTTCTTCCAAAGGCATTTTATCTATCCTGTCCAGGATATAATTCAGTTCGTTTTCCATAATTTTAGTCACCTTCTTTATTTTTTATTGTTATATTATAAAATATTTCAATCAAATTTACTACTTTATGTACCGGGCGACAACTTGCCATACCAGCGCTGGTAATATTCCTGGTACTCACCGGACTTGACTCTTTTCCACCAGGGTTTATTTTGCATGTACCAGTTTACGGTATTGGTTAAAGCCTCATCAAAATTGAGAGAAAGAGCGGATTTCTTTTTTGTTTCTGATATGATAAAGTTTTAATAACGTACTCTAGTTCGACAAATTAAAAATATCATGAGGTGGAATTTTTGGCTCGAGTTAAAGTCCTGCAGGTGGTCACCCTCTCTGAAATGGGCGGGGCGCAGAAGGTGGTTTACCACATAGCTGCCGGATTGCCCCAAAAACTGTTTGAGATGACTGTTGCCTGCGCGCCGGGCGGGGAACTGGTGCGCTGGCTGCAGCAGTTGCCGCATAAAGTGCGCGTGATTGAGGTCCCGGAGCTCAGACGCAACATCTCTCCATTTTTCGACCTCCTCGCCCTGTACCGGCTCTACCGGCTGATCCGGCGGGAGCGCTTTGACGTGGTCCACTGCCACAGCTCCAAGGCCGGCGTGCTTGGGCGGCTGGCAGCATGGATGGCCGGCGTGCCGAAAATTTTTTTCACTGCTCACGGGTGGGGGATAAATGAATACCAGAGCCGGACGGCCCGCTTTTTTTATACATGGGCGGAGCGTTTGGCAGGTGCGGTCAGCACCAGGGTAGTATGTGTTTCTGAAAACGATTTGGATAAGGGCCGGAGGCTGGGGCTTGCAGTTGGCGGCAAATTCTGCGTGATTTACAACGGCCTGCCGGAAACGAAATGGTTTAAAGGGACTTTACGTGGAGAGCTAGGTATTAAAAAAGAAGATGTTGTGGTTGGGACAGTGGCACGTTTGGCGCCACAGAAGAACCCGTTTTTTCTTCTGGAAACAGCTGGGCGGATGGCAGCCCGTTCTGATAACTGTCGCGGCGAAGGGAAGCTTTATTTTGTCATTGTCGGCGATGGGCCGTTAAGGCCTAAGTGTGAGGAGTTTATCAAAAGCAAAGGCCTGGACGGGAGCGTGTTTCTGCTGGGCGCGAGGGAGGATGCGGCGGAGCTGGTGCAGGACTTTGACGTGTTCGTCCTGTTTTCCAGGTGGGAAGGCCTGCCCCTGACCGTAATCGAGGCGATGCTGGCCGGCGTGCCGGTGGTGGCGAACAATACCGGCGGCGTTGGCGAGATGGTGGTGGACGGTGAGACCGGCTTTTTAATCGAGGGGCTGGACCCGGAGGCGGCGGAGCGGGCTTTGGTGCGTCTTCTAAGCGATAGAGATTTGCGCCGGCGCATGGGGGAGGCTGGCCGGCGTCGGGCGCGGGAGAAGTTTTCGCTGGCGGAGATGCTGTGCCGCTACCAGGAGCTGTACTTGGAAGGAAGGCAGCTTGTTACTAAAGGCTGGTAAAATAGTCCCGGTCCAACCGGTTCGAAAAAGGAAAATGCCGTAATATGACGAATTGAAAAGTAAATTTTTTTTGTCCATCGGTGCGAGGAATACCTGTGTTTGTTCAAAAAAATGAAAGTGATAAACTTATATTAAGAGGGCTAAATTATGAAGACTGACAGTATCATTGACGAGTTGTTGACGCAAACTCAAGATGAAATTATATCTGCCGTTTTGGGCGAGCATCCGGAAGTAGATGCCCTGTGGCGCCGTCTGGACAGGCTGTCCGGGCCGGTGGAAGTCAACGGCGTCAACCCGGTTTTGCATATCCTGTTTGAGTCCATCGTGGAAAGGCAGGTGCGGGAAGGAAATCCGCCGGAAGCCCGGGAATCGGTGGAGAGACTGCAGCAGGCGGGGCTGTCCCGCCATGCCGCCAGGGGCACTGTAGTGGCGCTTTTTATCCACCATTTTTTCGAGGTCATGAAGCAACAAGTACCCTTTGACACGGAAGCTTACGCCCGCCGTCTGCGACTCATGGGGCGTGAAGTGGGTAGGGTGGGCCGGAACGAGCCTTGCCCGTGCGGCAGCGGGAAAAAGTATAAGAAGTGCTGCATCGAAGTAGAGGACTGTTTTAAGCTCAGCGAGTCAGCCGGTTTTCTCTTGCTTGGTTGGGGGGCTTACGCCACCAGGGATTACCTGCTTCAGCAGGCGACCGATGCGCCAGTGGTTCAACTGGAAAACAGGTACCATATCGCCCGGTATCTGGCTGAGAAAGGGGACCTGGAGGGTTCCCTGGCCGCCCTGGAGGATAACGTCAAGCTGGCTGAGGCACTGGGGAAGCGGGGTTTCCTTAAGAACGCCCTGCATGATATAGAGGAACTGTGCCTTAATTATAAAGACCTGGCCGCCGAGGGGATCCGGGTTGAGGAACGACTCCTGGAGCTGGCCAAAGATGACGACGAAAAGGGCTTTTGCTACTGTGCCCGGGCGGACTTTCTCGCCGCCATGGGGCGGGTGGAGGAGGCGGAAGAAGAATACCGCTCCCTGTTCGACCGGATGCCGGACTGGCACTTCGGTCGTTACCGTTATGCCCTGCTCCTGGAGCAATTGGGCAGAAAGGAAGAGGCCGTGGAGGTTTTACGTTCCCTCGTGGCGGACCGCGGTAAAATAGATAGGGAGACTTATGAAGCGGCCGCAAACTTCCTGTCCGGCATGGAAAGAAATAATAATGTCCGATGATAGTTTGAGATCCTTTGTGTTGTCGAGGTTGAACGAAGACCGGCCAGCTTGATATACTTCTTGTTATACTTAATGTAATACAGAATAGAGGGATGATGCAAATGTCTTCTGGTAATTCCAAAGTCACAGCCGTCAGGCTTCCTCCGGGGATTGTCCAAAAAATTGACGCCATGGTGGGTAAAGGGAATCGCTCCCGGTTTATTGCTGAAGCCGTTGAAAGAGAACTCAAGCGCAGGGCCCGTCTTGCCTATGTTGAAGGCGCGGAGGGTTTTTTTGACGACGATTTAGATGCCCTGACCTTTGTTAACCACCTGAGGGCTTCAGACGAATGGATTAAATGATGACTCCGGAAAGTAACAGGGCCGGATTCTTATTGGACACGGACTTTTTGATTGATTTAAACCGGAGCAGGCGGGAAAAATGCTGCGGGAACTTTACTTTTACCTTGCTCCCAGTTTCGAAGAAGCTGTTTTGGCCGGCTCTTTGAGGCAGGAATGGCTTTTAAGGGGATACACCCTGTCTATTGCGGATGTTATCAATGCTGCTTTGGCCATTTCCAGGAACCTGGTACTGGTTACCAGAAATTTCTCTCATTATCCCTTTGAACAGATGGTTATTAAAGGCTGGTAAATAGGTAAGGTAAGAATAAAATGTGAGAGTAAAATAATCTCCACCTTGCACATGAGGTGGGGCTCAAATAGATCTAAATATTGACCCGGCATACAGAGGACAGCGAATCAGGCCAGGGAAGCAGCTCATCCAAAGCGTTTTTATCCCCGGTATCCAGGTTAGGAAGTTTCTCAAAGAGATAGCAAAGGTAGTGGAAAGGATTCAACCCATTTTCATGTCATCACCCTTTATAAAAAGGTAGGGCGCAAAAACTTCGGGCGGGAGTTAAGAGGGTGTTAAAACGTGATGGTGGTGGGTTTGCCGGATATGAATCATCTTAAAAAATTTTCCCAGCCAGAAAGAAGGATTTTTGGACAGGGCAGAGAACTGTTATAAAACACTTGTTCGGAATGAACCATCCCCATATTATTTTTTTAAAGGGACTTGTTATCATGAAAGAATATCACGAAATTCGAGATCCGTTACACGTTTTTATCAGACTTGATTCCGATGAGCGAAAAGTTTTGGACTCCTACGCTTTTCAGCGTCTCCGTTACATTCATCAGTTAGCTTTATCGTACCTTATCTATCCAGGAGCTACCCACCGCCGGTTTGAACATTCTCTGGGGGTTATGGAGTTGGCCGGAAGGGTGTTTGACGTGGTCACCCGGCCGGACGCGATTGACGATAATGTTAAGAGCATTATTCCGGAACTGCATAATAAAGATAAACTTAGCTACTGGCGCCGCGTTCTTCGTATGGCCGCCTTATGTCATGATATGGGGCACCTTCCCTTCTCCCACGCTGCCGAAAAGGACCTGCTGCCAGATGGTTTTGATCACGAAACCATGACGGGGGAAATTATCAGGAATCACGAGGAACTTAGTTTTATCTGGCAGCAGATAACTCCGCCGCTTCGTTGCGAAGATATTATCAAACTGGCAGTGGGGCCGAAGAAACTTAAAGGTATAAAGTTTACCGATTGGGAAGCTATCCTTTCAGAAATAATTGTTGGCGATGCTTTTGGTGTAGACCGGATTGACTATTTACTCCGCGATTCTTATCATGCCGGGGTTGCTTACGGGAGGTTCGATCACTACCGGTTGATTGATACTTTGCGAATTTTGCCCAAGGCGACTTCAGGCGGTCCAGATTGTTCAGGGGACTCACTGGAACCGGTACTTGGAATTGAAGAAGGGGGTCTTCATACCGCGGAAGCCCTCCTCCTCGCCCGTTATTTCATGTATAGCCAGGTTTATTTCCATCCCGTAAGGCGGATTTACGACATTCATTTGAAGGATTTTTTGAAAAAATGGTTACCCGAAGGAATATTTCCAACAAGTGTTAAACTTTTTTTGCATTTTACTGATAGTGAAGTAATAGCAGCGCTTTTAGAAGCTTCCCGGGATCCTGGGCACCCAGGGCACGAGTCCCGCCCGAAGGATTGTTGAACATAAGCACTATAAGCTTTTGTATAAGCGAAATCCAGTCGACCTTCAAAAAAATATCCGGGCTGGAGAAGCAATTTTTAGAAGTTCCTCCGCCATGTTCGGCGAGGATTCGGTCCGAGGCGATTTTTTACAAGGAAAAAGGCGGTATTCCTGATTTTCCTGTAAAGACCAAGGATGGGAGAATTGTGTCCTCCCTTGTTATTTCCGATACGCTCAGGAATATTCCAGTTGTCGCGGTTGATTATGTATTCATTAAGGAAGATTTGTTAAAAACGGCAAAGGAATGGCTGAATAAAAATTGGGAAGAAATAATCAGGCCGGGAAAGGAGGAGTAAAGGTATGGATAGTTTAAAAAGAGCGGCAATAATTCTGGAACTGGTTGAAAGGATGAAGGAACAGGGGAGTTGGTGTGGAGAAACTCATATCCAAAAATGTGGTTACTTTCTTCAGGAAATGATGGAAGTGCCGATGGGGTTTGATTTTATCCTTTATAAGCACGGCCCGTTCTCTTTTGACTTAAGGGATGAACTGACGGCGATGCGTGCTGATAATCTCCTTGAGCTCCATGTACGGACTTACCCTTTTGGACCTTCCCTTTTGCCCGGATCTGCTGCAGAAATAATAATGAAAAGCTACCCCAAAACAAGGGCGAAATACAAAAATAATATTGATTTTGTCGTAAAGACATTCGCGCTGAAAGGAGTAGCTGAACTTGAGCGTCTTGCCACGGCATTTTATGTAGCCAGGGAGCATGGAGAAAAGCAAAATGTGGAATGGCGGGCTAAATACCTTCATAATCTAAAGCCGCATATTTCCCTGGAAGAGGCGCGCCTTGCAGTGGAAAAAATTGATTCTTTGCGATTGGAAGCGGAGGAATTATTGAAGGCGGTTTGTTAAAAGCGGCCAACTCCAAAGCAGCACAAACCACCCTGTCTATTGCGGATGTTATCAATGCTGCTATGGCCATTTCCAGGAACCTGGTACTGGTTACCAGGAATTTCTCTCATTATCCCTTTGAACAGATGGTTATTAAAGGCTGATAAATAGCCTCCCGTCCAAACCGGCTCGAAAAAGGAAAATGCCGCAATATGGCGAAATGACATAGTAAATTTTTTTGTTTACCGGTGCGAGGAATAATTATGTTTGTTCAGAGAAATAAAGTCTTGTTTTTGCTGGCGCTCGTTCTGGCCGACCTTGCCCTCGTCAATCTTGGCTATATCCTGGCTTTTTTAATTAAGTTCGGCCTGCATATTCCGCAAGAAAACCTTACTGCCTACCTTTCCACCTGGCCGTGGCTCACCGTGTCTGCCCTGGCGCTTTTCTATTTTTACAGGCTTTACAGCGGCTACCGGTGGCGCTGGGCGGAGGTTTTTGCCTCCTTGATTTGCGTTGTATTCTTTCAGGCCATGTCTGCCATGGCGCTTTCCTTCCTGCTGCGCGGCTTTTCCTTCCCCCGTTCGGTCCTGC
>Ga0067045_1003301_pt1 | contig 27452 bp, 23 predicted proteins | sample TerdegcTABiofilm_FD_59184 | JGI IMG/M metagenome (GOLD analysis project Ga0067045, IMG submission 59184) | Combined Assembly of (Gp0054472, Gp0054536) Wastewater bioreactor microbial communities from Singapore -Terephthalate degrading... | reverse complement strand
CTTAAGGACTCCTCAATACCGGGTTCAACCTCGTCAACTTGCATACTTTGTTGCGAGTGTACATAGTTTTTCCTTACTGTCAAGTATTTATTTTATCCCCGCAGTACACCATATTTTGTGTAAATTTATAATTGAGAAATAAAGAACATGGGTACCTGCAACTGAACTGGTTTCAGATTTTTTCGGATGGAGACCTGGCAGGCGGAACAAGCATCCTGCTTGATACTAAGGGCAACCTGCTTGTTGCCGGGTTCACTATGGATACCCTTCCGGCGAGCAGAACCGGTGCGCTCCTGCTTTGCTATGAAACTGATGGAGCCTTAAAATGGAACTGGCAATTCAAGTTACAGGACCATGACTGTTATCTGACAGACATTGTTAGCAATGAGCCGGGTATTATTTATGGAATCGGTGAGATATCTAACGAGAACTATGACTCTGTGACTTTATGGTTATGAAACTGCGTTATCCGATGGGTTTGGAGGCGCCGCAGTATTTTGAATCACCCAGTCGGGAAATAATACTCAATCCAACAGTTGTTGCCCGAAACGCACCGCTTACCTGTCTGTTAAACAACCTGTGGATTACCGAATCACCCTTTACGACCTTACCGGCAGGGAGGTCGAACGGTTGTATCAGGGTTATCTTGGGAGTGACGAGCACCGGCTACCGATTAAGGCAGAACTTAAGAGTGGTGTTTATCTGGTGTGGATTGAGGCGGGAGGCAGAAATCAGACCAGCAAGGTGATTTTGGCAAGATAGCGTGATAGTTGTGGGCAAGGGGTTGACTGAAAACCGGTGTTAGTTATTATTAATCAGGCTGTTAATACCAAATCGAGGGAGTTAAAATATGAAAGTAATCATTACCGACCCAATTGCCCCGGAAGGGGTAGAAATTTTGCGCGGTGCCGGCTTCACCGTTGATGAAAAGCCGGGCATTGCACCTGATGAGTTGTTAAAGGTCATTCCCGAATACGATGCCATCATCGTTCGCAGTGCCACCAAGGTCACCGCCGCGGTGATTGAGGCGGGCAAAAACCTCAAAGTCATTGGCCGCGCCGGTGTTGGCTTGGACAACGTGGACAAGAAGGCGGCTGACGCCCGTGGTATCAAGGTGGTCAATACACCGGAGGCGACCTCAATTTCGGTTGCCGAACTGGCGCTGGGATTGATGTTCGCCTGTGCCCGTTCCATTCCGCAGGCAACCGCATCGTTACGCGCCGGAAAATGGGAGAAAAAGGCGTTTCACGGCATAGAACTTTACGGCAAAACCCTGGGCATCATCGGCGCCGGTCGCATCGGCACAGAACTGGCAAAAAGGGCACTGGCACTCGGGATGAGGGTGCTGGTAAACGACTTACCCGATGTCAAGGTCCAGTTTGGCGAGCCTTGCGAATTTGACCGCCTGTTAAAAGAGTCCGACTTCATTTCGCTCCACATCCCGAAGACCGATAAGACCTATCACCTCCTTAACAAAGAGGCGTTTGCGAAGATGAAGAAAGGGGTCATCATCATCAACTGTGCCCGCGGTGGCGTGGTTGATGAGGCGGCGCTGTACGAGGCGCTTCAGTCCGGTATTGTGGCGATGGCGGCGCTGGATGTGTTCGAAAAGGAACCGCCTGATGACTTCAAACTTTTTTCCCTGCCCCAGGTGATTGGTACGCCGCACATCGGCGCCCAGACCAAAGAGGGTCAGCGCCGTGCCGGGGTCCAGATTGCCGAAAAGGTTCGGGATGCGCTCAAGGGGGCATAATGGCTGATGTTCGACCTTTTCCCGCAATTCATTACAACCTGACAAAGATTGGTGACCTGAGTAAGGTGATTACCCAGCCTTACGACAAGGTCACACCCGAGATGCGCGAACGGTACCTGAAACAGCACCAGTTCAGTTTCATCAATCTGATTCTGCCCAAAAGCGAAGACCCTTATACAACCTCGGCAAACACCTGTAACCGTTGGCTTGCGGAAGGGATTCTTGTGCGCGAAACCAAACCCGCCTTCTACATTCTTGAAGAGGAGTTTGATATTGAAGGCAGGCGCATGCGGCGCAAAGGGTTTATCGGTGCCATCCGGGTTGAAGAGTTTGAAAAAGGAACAGTCCTGCCCCACGAGTTTACCCATTCCGGACCAAAGGCGGACCGGCTGGCACTCTTGCGCGCCACAAAAAAGGACTATGAACAGATATTCTTCCTCTATCCTGACCCGAAAGGCGAAATTGACCGGTTGCTGGACAGCAAAAAAGGCGCCGAGCCCGACCTGACCGCCACCGATGAGTTCGGTGTTGTCCACCGGCTCTGGCAAATCAACGACCAGAACTGGATTACGGCACTGCGTCAGGCGATGCAGGGACAGGTGGTCTTGATTGCCGATGGCCACCACCGTTATGAGACGGCACTCAACTACCGCCGGGAGATGGAACAGAAGGGTAATGTGCCTGCCAGCGCCGCCCTCAGGTTCAAAACCGCCGCCTTCTTCAAAATCACCGACCCCGGACTTGTAATCCTACCTACCCATCGGTTGTTGAAAACAATAACCATCACTCCCGATGAGGCACTGTCCCGCCTGAACAGACTGTTTGAAGTTCGATTGGTTCCCGACGAGTCCGCAAAGTCCGAACTGGAGAAACACAAAAGCGAGCATGCGTTTGTTGCCTACTTCGGCAAAGGCAAAAGTTATCTGCTCCTCATGCGCGACCCCGAGACGGCGAAAACTCTTCTCCCTGCGGAAAAGAGCCCGGAGTACAAAGAACTGGATGTGGCGCTCCTCCACGCCCTGATAATTGACAATGTGTTTGGTATCAAACCGGCTGAGACCGAAAACCGGGTGCTCTATGAGCGCTACTGGCAGGATACCGTTGCCCGGGTCGATTCCGGCGCAGCCGCCTGTGCTCTATTTTTGAACCCAACACGACCTGAACAGGTACAGAAACTGGCAGAAAAGATGGAGCGGATGCCCCAGAAATCAACCGACTTTTTCCCGAAACTGATTTCCGGAATGGTGTTTATGGATGTGGCGGAAACGGAGGTGCTTCCGGATTAGATGCCGGCAAACTTAACCCCGGAGTTTAAACAAGCCGAAGAGCGGTTCCGGCAGGCAAAAACGCCCGAAGAAAAACTGCTCTGCCTTGAAGATATGCTCGCAACCATCCCCAAGCACAAAGGGACCGAAAAGATGCAGGCGGACATCAAGAGCCGCATCGCCCGGTTGCGCCGGGAACTCTCCGAGGGCAAAGGCGGCGGCAAACGCGCCGACTGGTTCCACATCGAGAAACAGGGTGCCGGTCAGGTAGCGATTTTCGGTCCTCCCAACTGCGGCAAATCGGCACTGGTTCGGGAATTGACCGGTTTAAACACCGAGGTCGCCGCCTACCCGTTTACCACCACCCGTCCGCTGGCAGGAATGATGCGGTTTGAAGACATCCAGATTCAACTGATTGACACCCCACCGCTGGAAAAAGATTCTCCGGCATGGCTCTTTCACATCCTGCGCACCGCCGATGCCCTTGTCTGGCTCATTGACCTTAGCGACGACACCCTGCTTGAGGTTACCGAGCAGATTGAACAACTTTTAATCCAGAACCATATCATCGGACCTGAGGCTTATCGCCAACCACCACTGCTCCGGGTTGGCACCAAAGTTGATGCCCCTGGTGCCCTGGACCGGCTTGCGGTGCTCAAGGAGCTGCTCGGTGAAATTCCATTGCTTCTGGTCTCAATTGAAACCAAACAGGGCTTGGATGAGTTCCGCCACGCCACTTTTACCAGTTTGAACATCATCCGTGTTTACACCAAGAAACCGGGCAAGCCGCCTGATATGCAGGACCCGGTAATTCTCAAAAACCCGGCAACGGTGATTGACGCCGCCTACTATCTCCACAAAGACTTTGCCCGCAAACTTTCCTATGCCCGGCTCTGGAACACAAGCGGCTTTTCGGGACAGCGGGTGGAACGGGAGCACATCCTCGCCGACAAGGACATCGTCGAGTTCCATATTCAGGAGTAGTTCCGCGGCCAGGACACCCGCTTTGCCTCAGTGTTCGCGAAAACTGTCCGCCTGCCGCTTTCCGCAGGGGCGTAGAACTGATAAACAGTTGGCACCCATTGACAATTGTCAACTGATTACCATTAACCGGGCGCGGAATTGAACCGGTTGCGCGCCGAAACCTTTATGAGATTGCCAACAGTTTTATCGAGCGACCGCTATTACTTAAATAAGGTGGCACTGCCCGATGGGTGCAGGTACTCATAAATCTTTTCCGCCAGGCTCCGGCCGATGCCCTTAACCCGGGCGATGTCATCAACACCCGCCCCGCGCAGTTTGTTAAGCGAGCCAAAGTGCTGCAGTAGCGCCTGACGCCGCACCGTGCCAATTCCGGGAATTTTATCAATTTCCGATTCCACCAGTTTCTTGCTGCGCAGTTTCCGGTGGAAGGTGATGGCAAAACGGTGCGACTCGTCCCGAATCCGCTTTAGAAGTTTCAAAGCCGCCGATGTTGCGGGTATCGAAATCTCTCTGCCATCGATGTAAAACAAACTGTCGGTTCGTTTCGCCAGCCCGAGAATCGGAATCTCCTGGTCAAATTGATGATACGCCTTAACCGCTGCGGAAAGTTGCCCTTTGCCGCCATCAACCAGCACCAAATCGGGTAACGGCAGGTTTTTCTCCAAAAGCCCGCGCACCCGCCGCGCCAGCACCTCTTCCATCATCGCAAAGTCGTTTGGACCGGACACGGTTCGAATCTTAAACAGCCGGTACTGGCTCTTTATCGGTTTGCCGTCGCGGAACACAACCACCGAACCCACCGCATTACTGCCCTGCGTATTGGAGATGTCAACCCCTTCAATCAAGCGTGGTGGGGTCGGCAGTCCCAAAATTTCTGCCAGTTGCCGGCTACCTTCCGGAATCCGTGCCGTTGCCGGCAACGCCTCAACTAACGTTTTTTCCGCATTACGCTGTGCCAGTTCAACCAGTTTCCGTTTTTCCCCCCGCTGGGGCGCGCTGATTTCAACCTTACGCCGTCCTTTCTCCCAGAACAGTTCCCGGAAAAGTTCCTCCTCGGCAATCGGTGCCGGCAGGACAATTTCCTCTGGTAGGTCTGCGGTGTGGGTGTAAATCGACCGTAAAAGTCCCTGGAGCAGTTCCTCTTCTGATATGTCGCGGGTGGCGTTGAGCAGGTACTCCTCACGGGCGACGATTTTACCCTCGCGAATGCGAAACAGCGCCGCGGCCGCACTTTTTTCCGCCCGTGCCAGCCCAATCACATCCCGCCCGATTCTGTCGGTAGTAGCAACCTGCTGATTGCGAATAATCTCGCGCAGCGCCATTAACTGGTCGCGCAACAGCGCCGCCTGCTCGTACCGCTGCGCCTGCGCCTCTTCCCACATCCGCCTTTCCAGTTCCCCGGTCAACTTTTCACTGTTGCCGGAAAGAAACTGAATCACATCGTTTACCCGTTGCCGGTACTCATCAGCATCCACATTGCCCCGGCAGGGTCCCAGACACCGTTTCATTTGAAAGTTGAGACAGGGCTCGGCACGGCTCGGGTCGGGCAAAGTCCGCTTGCAGGTCCGGATGCGAAAGATGCGTTTCACCGCGCGCAACGCCCGGCGTAACTCCCGGGCGCTTGTGTAAGGTCCGAACAAAACTGCACCATCCGGCTTGATGTTGCGCGTGACAAAAATCCGGGGAAACGGCTCATTTACGGTAATCTTGAGATAAGGGTACTTCTTGTCGTCGCGCAGCCGGACATTGTAGCGGGGCTTTTTAATCTTGATTAAACTCTCTTCTAAGAGTAGCGCCTCAACCTCAGACCGGGTGACGATGGTCTCGATGTCGCTGGTCCGGCGAACAAGCGCCGCAAGCCGGGGGTCCTTTTGCCCACCGAGATAGGCACGCAACCGGTCACGCAGTATCCGTGCCTTTCCGATGTAGATAACCCGACCTTTATCGTCCTTTAGAAGGTAAACACCCGGCTCGGTTGGTGCCTGGGCAATTTTCTCGGCAACACGGTCCTTCATAACCGGCTCGCCTGCGGCGCAACCTGCTGGCTACGCTTAGCCCTTGACCACACCCAACGGCTTCATCCGCGCCACCTTGCGGGCGATGCCCGCCCGGTGACACACATCAACCACTTTGTCAACATCTTTATAGGCATCCGGCACCTCTTCGTTCAAAACCTCCCGGCTTGCTGCCATAACCAAAATCCCCTGGGCGCGCAGTTCTGCCGCCACATTACGCTTTTTCGTCTCCTCCAGCGCCCGGGTCCTTGACCACACCCGACCCGCGCCATGACAGGCAGAACCGAAGGTCTCCTGTGCCGCCTTTTCGGTGCCCAGCAGCAGGTAAGAACTGGTACCCATATCTCCGGGAATTAAAACCGGCTGACCCAGATGCCGGTACTTCTCCGGTAATGCCGGATGCCCGGGTGGAAATGCGCGCGTTGCCCCCTTCCGGTGCACACACAGTTTCATCCTTTTACCGTTGACCTCGTGTTCCTCAATCTTGGCGATGTTGTGCGCCACATCGTAAACCTGACTCATCCCCAGCCTCTCAATTTGGATGCCAAGCACTTGAGAAAACGCCTCTCGTACCCAATGGGTGATTGCCTGGCGATTTGCCCAGGCATAGTTCGCCGCCGCAACCATTGCCCCGAAATACTTCTTTCCCTCAGGTGAGTCAATCGGCGCACAGGCAAGTTGCCGGTCAACGAGATGAATCCCGTACTTGCGCGCCGCGGCAACCAGACTCTTAACATTGTCATCACAAATCTGGTAACCCAAACCCCGGGAGCCGGTATGAATCATCACCGTAATCTGACCCAGATAAATGCCCAGTTCTGCTGCCGCCTTTGGGTCGTAGATTTCCACCACCTCCTGAATTTCAAGGAAATGGTTGCCCGCGCCCAGCGTTCCCAATTGCGGCATCCCCCGTTCCAACGCCCGGGCAGATACACCGGCAAGGTCGGCACCCTTCATCTCACCCTGCTCCTCAGTAAACTCTAAATCTTCCGGCGTGCCATAACCCTGTTCCACTGCCCAGCGCGCCCCTTTGGTTAAAACCTCGGCAACCGTCTTTTGCGAAATCCGGATTTTACCCTTTGAGCCCACACCGGACGGAACATTGTAGAAAATCGCCTGTACCAGTTTTTCCAGTAGTTCCGGTTTCAGGTCCTTGCGCTCAAGACTGGTGCGCAAGAGGCGCACACCACAGTTGATGTCATAGCCCACGCCACCGGGCGAAATCACGCCCTGATTCAGGTCAAAGGCAGCAACACCACCAATCGCAAAACCGTAACCCCAGTGGATATCGGGCATCGCGAGAGAGTTACCAACAATGCCCGGCAAGGTCGCCACATTGGCAACCTGTTCTGGTGCCTGGTCTGCCTTGATGTCTTCAATCAAAGTCGCATCCGCATAAATCACACCATCAACCCGCATCTCCGGCTTATAACTTCTGGGAATTAGAAGTTTGGTGTCGTCCAGTCTCTCTAAAGGTCCATTCCATCCTGCCATCAAAATATTATAAAAGGATATCCTGAATCAGTCAACCGCGTTGGGATTTTGTACGGCTATTGTCTCCTTGACTCTTTGTTTACCCCGGCGATAATATATATAAATGTATAAAGGAGGTTCGCAATGCGTTTCAAGGTCGGTTTGCTGATTGTGCCGTTTGTTCTTGGCTTGTGTTTAAGCCAGGAACTTCTGGTTAATGGCAACTTCGAACAGGAGTTGTCTATTGGCTGGACTTATACCGATAGCGGTCTCGGCACCCATCAGGTACAGCGCGGCACTGAATATCAACCGGACCCGGACTACGAAGCCTGGGTTTATCAATACGACAACCCGGGCTGGACAAGGCTCAGTCAAAAGGTTGATGTGCCGGGCATCGCCCTGAACCTATCCTTCTGGGCAAAGTTTACGGAAAGTGGTGGCACTTCGACCTGCTGGCCTGCAGCCTGCTTTCAGGTGTGCTACTATGATATCAACGACAACCGCCTGGGTGAAACCCGTTACTACTACTCCACCTACGCCACCTGGACACCAACTCCGACTTTAAGCCTCTACCGCATCACCAACCCGGACTGGAACCGGTACGAATTAAACATCGCCGATGAACTTATTGCCAATTTGCCCGGTGTCAACCCGGGTGATATCGCCAGAGTTGAAGTTGCGCTCTGGAGTTATACCCATTCGGGCTGAGGCACTCCGGTGGCGGAGGTCTCCGCCGATGACATCTCCTTAATTAACAACAATCAAGGTCCTTACATCCTGCTCAGCAGCAGAACCGTTCTGGACTCGCCGCCGGGCGGCAACAACAATGGGCGATTTGACCCGGGGGAAACGGGCGGTTTAATTGTCGGCTTGCGCAACATCGGTAATCAGGGAGTGGACAGTGTCTATGTCAAGTTACGCTCTTCTGACAGCCGCTTCGTTATCACCGACTCAATCAGCTCCTACGGCTCAATTCCTGCTGGCGCAACCCGAACCAACGAAACCGACCCATTTGGCGTTCAGGTTGACCATTCAATCCCGATTGAAACACCGGTAACCCTTTACCTTTTCATCAACGGCACCGGCTACAACGACACAATTCGCTTTAACATCGTGGTTGGCGAATTACGACCTTCCGACCCGATACCGGACAACGGCAATCCGCCCCGTTACTGGGCTTACGACGACATTGACACCCTCTATCCCCAGCATCCCAACTTCTCCTGGATAGAAATCAACAATCGGGGCACTCGCCTATCCCTTAGTGATGACCAGACGATTACCATTGACCTGCCGTTCACCTGGCAGTTCTACGGTTCAACCTATACTCAAATCTCCATCTGCTCCAATGGCTGGGTCGCACCGGGTTTCACCGCCACCACCGCTTACAACAACACATCGTTACCCACGACATCTTTACCGGGTGCCATCTGCCTTAACTGGGATGACCTTTATCCACCGGTTGGTAACGGCGTCTGGTACTTTTACGACGCCGATAACCACCGCTTTATTGTCGAATGGGATTCGGTACACTATTTCCCTGGCTCCGGTGCCCCTTATGAACGATTCCAGCTCGTCCTCTACGACCCAACGACCCCGACTCCGACCGGCGACAATCTAATTGTCGTCCAGTACCTCACCGCCAACCAGTACACTTCAAGCACCGTTGGTATCCAGGACCCGAGCCAGACCATCGCTATCCAGTGCCTGTTTGACAACAACTATCATCGAGGCAGCGCCCCAATCGCTCCGGGCCGGGCAATCAAATACACCACTGCGGCCCCAAGCGCAATCGCTGAAGAACCCAAAACCCATCCCGCTCAACTGGCACTCATCTGTTATCCCAACCCCAGCCGCGGAACGGTCCGATTCTTCTCAAACCTTGGCACCGATGTGCCTGTCAACATCTACGACCGCACCGGCCGGTTGGTGCGCACCCTTTCAGACCGTGAAAACTGGATTTGGGACGGCAAAGACGCACGGGGCAAACCCGTACCACCCGGTGTTTACTTCTCCCGCCTGAACTCACCGGAAATTCAGGCTGAAACAAAGTTCGTTATCGCCCGCTAAAGGTTACAAAAAGTTGCGGGGCGGTCATTGGTTCCGCCCCGCCTTTTCTTTTATAGAAAATTCGCAGCCGCAGTAGACCTGCCGATAAAGCCCTAACTCGCGCGAAATCTCAACACTGTGTTTAAATCCATCCCGTTTTTTCCAGTCCCCTTCAATGAACTCAATCCCCGCCATCGCGGCAACCTCTCTGCCAATTTGGTTTATCACATCTGCACGCTTATTTGGTCCTATTGTCAGCGTCGAGGCAATTGCGCCGCAACCGATTTCCCGTGCCCGTTTTCCGCACTCCTCCAGTCGCAATCGGAAACAGACCTCGCACCGCTTTCCACCTTCCGGCTCATTCTCCAACCCCTTTACCGCTTCCCGAAACCGCCCGTGTTCATACGGGCCATACTCAATCGGAATGTGCCATAAGAAACTCAATCGCCGCACCGCATCTTGACGCCGTCGGAACTCCTCTTCCGGGAAGATGTTCGGGTTGTAGAAAAAACCGGTCACCTCGTAAATCGGTTGCAGCCGACGCACCACCGCGCTCGCACAGGGTGCGCAGCAGATATGAAGCAGGAGGCGGCTGGTGCTCAAATCAAACCGGCGGTCGGGTCTGAGAAACTTCTTTTAACGCCTTTAACTCATTGACCAACTGAGTTGCCTCAAATGGGTTGCGCGCCCACAAGAGCAGCGCCCCTTTGTGCTCCCGCTTCTCATCTCGGGGTAACAACCTTAAAAAGTCTTCAACCTCCTGCTGTTTCATCCTCAGAAAACCGGCAAGATGCTCCCGACCCGTGCGGACAACGACAACCACCTCGTCCTCACGGGGAAAGGGCCAGCGGGTTGGGTCAACTGCTACCACTATGGTGCCTTCTGCCTCGGGCCGTTGCGCTGCCCGGGGTGAGAAAAATTCAAATCCGCGGCGAATCAAGCCCAAATCCTCAATGTAAACCAGCCGCTCCAGTATCGCCTGCTGTTTGGGTGTTGTGCCCGCGGTCGGAAACGGTTCGTATGTTTTGGGTGGTCCTGCCGCCGTTTTGCCGAAACTGGTAACGGTCGGGGTGTACTCTAAAAATGGCGACATTGGCTGTTCAACCGCGACCTTTTTCTCTTCCCGCTTCGGTGCTTCGCCCACCACCCGCGGCACAACAATCTCTATCCCGTTGTCACCAAACCGCTCATAGGTCAAAACCCGGACATTGATGTTCATCCCCTTGAGGTAAACAATCATATCTTCCACCGCCTTGGTCACCTCATCAACGACCACGACAACCGGGAACTTACCCTCATCAAGACTCTTCGCCACCGCCTCTTGAAACTTCTTTTCCTCCCACCCTGATTTGACCCGACTGCGAATTTTCTCGCTCAGCGTTTTACCGGACGGGTCGCCAAACATCGCCGCCAATTGAGCAAACGGCTGGTGCCACAACCGCCCGCTTGCCGCCAAAAGGTCGCCGACCATCAAACTTATTCCGGTCTCCTCTTTCTGGTCCGGACAACCAACTAACATCACTTTGCCCGCCTCGTCCACCGCCACCAGTACCCGATTCGATGCCGCGCCCGGTACCAGCGTAACCGCCCGGGGCAAAGGAGCGTCGGCAAACGCCATCCCAAGAAACTCCGGAGCCTGATTGATGAGTTCCATGCGGTCTACCACACCGGGCACCGGCTTCGTGGGAAACTCCAGCCAATCTGGTGTCTCCTTATTTGCTCTTATAATACAGGGCTGCATCTTTACCCTTCCTTGGGTTTGGGCGGTGGTCTTTTACCAGCCATCACCCCGGGTTTGGTTCCGGGTCCGGGTGGCTTGGCAACATTTTTCGCCGGCTCGGTCGGTAGCGCACCTGCCGGTATCGAGCGTGTTGGTTCCTCTTCCCTTTTTTCTTCTTCCTCTTCCTCAACAACCGGCGGCAACTCTGCCTCAACCGGTCGTTGAACAACCGGCGGCTCTTGTCGGGGCGGAGTTGAAGGCAGGGCAAAAGTTGCGGGCGTTGATAAAACACCAAGCGCGGTTCGGGATGGGCTGACCGGCTCAACCACGAGTATGCCACCTCGAACCCAGATTGAATAACTGACCACCGCAACCACAAGATTCATTCCCTTTAGATAGTCCAGGACCTGGCGTACCTCGCCGGTTGGATGAGCGGTAACAATCAAAATCGGAAACCGCCCCTTTTCGAGGTTCGCAGCAACGGTTGGCTCAAACTGGTCAAAATCCCAGTCCGCACGGCTCCGCAAAAGCATCAACTCCTCTAAAGAAGCACCCTCAACCTCGGCAAAAAACTGGGAGAACTGCTCATAACTCATCCGCCACAGTCGGGTGCTTGCCGCGAGCACATCGGCAACAACCGTTTGATAGGCATTGGGACCGGACTCATCCGGACATCCAACAAGAAAAACGCCCCCCATCTCATCGACCGCGACCAGAATCGGAGAACTAACACCAAAACTTTTCGAAACCGGTGCTGCAACCCGAAACGGTGCCGCTGACCGCTCTGCGAAGTTCAAAAATTCCGGCTTGCGCCGGATTAGCTCGGCAACTTCGACAATTTTTATGTCAGCCGAATCGGGTGCATCCTGGGCAAAAGGAAAAACCTGCCAGCCCGGTTCCGCGGCTCGTGCCCGGATAAAAACCCGTGTTCCTCTTGGTGTCATCTCTGCGCCCTGGGTCTTGCGGTGAAAATCTTACTATTAAACCTCAGTGCACTCCGTAGCCGCCGCCCGAACCGAAACTGGTGAGAATCGACATATAGGGCATAATAATGGCGACAATCAGGAACACCGCGGCAACGCCCATAAACAGAATCATTATCGGTTCAATCATTCCGGTAAGGTTCTTTACCGCATATTCAACTTCGCTGTCGTAGTAGTCGGAAACCTGTTTTAACATATCGTCCAGCGCTCCCGACTCCTCACCGGTTGCCACCATCTGCACCACCATCGGCGGAAATACACCCAGTTCGCGCATCGGCGTTGCCAGGCCTCGGCCCCGGCGCACACTCTCCGCCAGTTTATCAATCGCCTGTGACAGATAAACATTGCCCACGGTCTTCGAAACTAAGTTCAAACTGCGCAAAATCGGTAAACCGGTTCGGTCCAGGGTCTCAAACATCCGGGCAAATCGGGAAAGCGCCATCTTGTAGATAATGGGTCCGAATATCGGCAGCCGCAACTTAAATCGGTCAAACCACATCCGCCCCACACTTGTTCGGATGAACATATAGAACAACACCACCGCCGCGGCAATAATTAGAACCAGCAGGTACCAGTACTTGCCCATGAAATTGGTCACGATGAGTAGAATCTGCGTTGGCAACGGCATCTTACCACCTACGGTGGCAATTAACGACACGAACTTGGGCAACACGAATGTTGCCAGTACCGCCACCGCGATGACAAAGGTAACCATCAGGATAATCGGATAGCGCATCGCACTGCCGACATCGGACTTCAGTTTCCGCTCGTGGTCTAAAAGCATCACCAACCGGTCAAGGATGTCATCAAGAACACCACCGGTTTCACCCGCCCAGATGGAGTTGACATAAAGTTCGTTGAAAATTCGGGGGTGCTTTGCCATCGCCACCGACAGCGCCGCGCCACCCATCAAATCCTTGCGGATGGCGTCCAGCGCCTTGGCGAGCGGTTTCGACTTCGTCTGTGCCTGGAGCGCGCCGATTGCGGTCAGCATCGGCAGACCGGCACGGTGCAGCGTAACAAACTGCCGGGTAAAGTTAATCAAATCGGCTGGCTTTACCCGTTCAAAGAACCGACTCAAATCAAACGACGGGCCCGCCGCCGCCGCCTTTTCCTCCCGAATTGTAATTGGGACATAACCGAAACTGTCAAGTTTTTCGGTTACGCTCGCCACATCCGTGCCCTCAATTGTCCCGGAAATTATCTTTCCTTCTTTATCACGGACTTTATAACGAAACAGCGGCATTGCTCCTCCCTTTCTAAATTACTCGACCTTTTCCGCCTCGTCCATCACTTCTTCAATCGTCGTCACGCCATTGAGGACCTTACGCATTCCGTCCTCCCACAATGTCTTCATTCCGTACTCCCGGGCTAAAGCCCGAATTGCCGAAGTTGGCGGCCGGGTCACGACCAGTTCCCGAATTCGGTCGTTCAACTTCATAACCTCAAATATTCCCATCCGGCCCCGGTACCCGGTGTTCCGACAGTGCTCGCAACCCTTACCTTTGTAAAACTTTGTTCCCGGCGGTAGGTCAAACTCCTCCAGCATCTTTGCCGGTGGGTCATAGGGAACTTTACATTTCGGACAAATCCGGCGCACCAATCGCTGGGCAACAACACCTTCAAGACCGGAGGCAACCAGAAATGGCTCAATCCCCATATCAATCAATCGGGTCACAGTGCCCGGTGCGTCGTTGGTGTGAATCGTTGAGAAAACCAGCTGACCGGTAAGAGCGGCACGAATCGCCACCCCGGCGGTTTCGGCGTCACGAATTTCACCAATCATAATCACATCCGGGTCCTGACGCAGAATGTGCCGCAATCCAACCAGATAGGTATAGCCGGCGCGCTCATTCACCTGCGATTGGCAGATGTCGTCAATATCGTACTCCACCGGGTCTTCAATCGTAATGATATTTTTATCACTGGAACGAATCTCATTTAAAATCGCATACAGCGTCGTGGACTTACCCGAACCGGTCGGACCGGTGATGAGAATAACGCCGTGCGGTTTGGCAATCATCTCCCGCAATGTCTCATAAGACTCCTCAACCAGTCCCAGTTCGTCCAGCGACAGCAGGCGCATCCGGTCGAGGATACGCATCACCACCTTTTCGCCGTAAGTCGTCGGGAATGTGGAAACACGGAAGTCAATCTCCCGGCCATCAACGATTGCGCCGTAGCGCCCGTCCTGCGGCACCCGCTTTTCGGCGATGTTCATTTTTGACATAATCTTGATACGGGAAACGACCGCCAACTGCAGCGCCTTTTTCGGCGAGACAATGGGATGGAGAATACCGTCAATGCGGAACCGGACCCGCAACCCTTCCCGGGTCGGTTCGATATGGATGTCACTTGCCCGTTCGCGCACCGCCCGAATAATCATCTGGTTCACCCATCGTACTACCGGTGCTTCGGAAGCCATCTCCTCCAATTTGCGCGGTTCCAGCCCCTGCTCGGCAACCGCCGCGCTTTCCTCCTCGGGCAGGTCATCAAGGCTGGTGACTTCGGGCTCATCCGGGATGTCCGCGGGTTCGGGCGCGGCGTAGTACTGATTCAGCGCCTGGTAAAGGTCAATCTCCCGGCAAACCATCGGTTCAACCTCCATCCCGGTTGTCCGCCTTACCTCATCAATGGTAAAAATGTCGCCCGGGTCAACCATTGCGACCGCCAGGGTGTTGCCGGAACGGAAAAGGGGTATTAACTTATTCTTACGCAAAAACTCTTCGGGGAAGAGTTGCAATACCTCAGAATCAAGTTTAAAAGTTGTCAAGTCAATAAACGGAACCCCGTAACGCTGTTCCAGTACAGAACCACTTTCTTCAACCGGCGTCTGCTCGTCTGCCATCTTACGCCTCCTTTAACGGGCAACTGCCCGATTAGTTGTCTTAATAAATCTCATTAGTGAAATATTATACACCAAAATTTCACCCCTTGTCAACTAATCGGTGTAACTTGTGAATCATCAATAAAATGCCTTAGGCTGATGCCAGTCGTACTAAAAACTTTTTACACTATTTTATTAATACGAAAAATGGGCAAAAAGTGACAAAATTCCATCCCCTCCGTTGTCCGGGAGCAGTTCCTAGGATAGCCTCCAGTGCGCCCTTGCTCATCACCCCTTTTCCCCTCCCTTTAAACAACTTGAACACCATTCTAAAACCCATCTTATTTACTATCTTATTGGCAATCCGTACATTTATGCCCGATTGCATATCTGAAACCCTATCCTGCAAGATAAAGTCCTTAACCTCCTGCCCTCTCTTTGATACCGTTTTCGATTCTGTCTTCAGATGTGCTCCCCAGGTTACCTTCAGGTCAGCAGTCCAAAGCCCGCCTTGAACCCAGTCCCAACGGCTTACGGTGAGATAACCTGATATGGCACATTTGACAATTAGCCAATTGCTGGTAGATTGAAGGATAATATAAAAATATGAGAGTTTTAGTAATCGGCAGCGGTGGTCGCGAGCATGCCCTTGTCTGGGCATTTTCCCGGTCGGGCCATAATGTTTACTGCGCACCGGGTAACGCTGGAATTTCCCGGTTGGCAGAGTGCGCTGATATTGACCCGTTAAACATCAACAGCCTTGCGCAATTTGCCCGCAAGCAGAAAATCGACCTCACCGTGGTTGGACCCGAAGCGCCGCTTGTTGCCGGGCTTGCCGACGAGTTTGAGAAAAAGGGGTTGAAGGTGTTTGGACCAAATAAGACCGCTGCCCAACTGGAAGGCGACAAGGCGTTCACCAAAAATCTCCTTGCTAAATACAACATCCCCACCGCCCGGTTTGCGGTGTTTGAAGACTATAACCAGGCGGCGAAGTTTATATCGAGCCAGCGGTTCCCGATTGTTGTAAAAGCCACCGGTCTGGCAGCGGGCAAAGGTGTTGTTGTTGCCAATTCGGTTGAACAGGCACTGACCACACTTAACAGTTTTATGAAGGAGGGCAAACTGGGTGAAGCGGGCAAACAGGTGGTGATTGAGGAGTTTCTTGAAGGTGAAGAGGCGTCAATCATCGCCCTGTGCGATGGCGCCCACCTCCACTTTTTCGTGCCTTCTCAGGACCACAAACGGCTCCTGGATGGCGATGCCGGACCGAACACCGGCGGTATGGGTGCCTATGCACCGGTGCCCGTGGTAACGAGAGAAATCTTCAATAGAGTGGTAAATGAAATCTTCAACCCCCTGCTGCTGGCTCTTAAAAAGGAGGGGATTGATTACCGGGGTGCAATCTATGCCGGACTGATGCTCACTCCTGAGGGACCAAAGGTTCTGGAGTTCAACTGTCGGTTTGGCGACCCCGAAACCCAGGTTATTGTTCCCCTTTTCGAAGGCGACCTTGCCGAACTGTGCCTTGAATGTGCACTCGGCAACTTAAAAGAGCAGGCATCTCCTGAATGGGGCAAACGCTGGGCACTGTGTGTTGTTGCCGCATCCCAGGGGTACCCGGGCAACTACGAAAAGGGCTTGCCCATCTCCGGCAAACTGGAAGAGGGCGAACAGACAATCGTTTTCCATGCCGGGACAAAAATGGTGGACGACCGGATTGTCACCAATGGTGGAAGAGTACTGGCTGTTACCGGGTTGGGCTCGACTTTGTCTGAAGCCCGGGACCGGGCATATTACGGACTCGGACTTATCCACTTTTCCGGCATGCATTACCGCCGGGACATCGGTGAAAAGGGGCTGAGACACCTCGCCCGCACGGTTATCAGCCCCTGAACTGCTATGGGTAAGGAAAAGGACATCGCCCGGGCTCTTAAACAGGGCGGAGTTATCGCCCCGCTGTTCGGCACAACCTGCCTGTTGAGCACAGATAAAGAGAAGATTGTCCAACTTTTGGGCACCGCCTATCAACTCGTTCACCCGGAAAAATTACCCCCCGGTGAGTTGAAACACCCCGAACTTTTAAACCTGCCGTTAGTAATGATTACCGAAACACAACAACCGGGCTGGGCCGTTGCACCGTCAGGGTTATTAGCGGCGGCAGTTGCCTCAATTGCGCAGCCGGTCTGGTTCGGCATCCCAGACCAAGCAGAAGATATTGAAGAGACCGTTGAGATTGCTGGTAACTGGATAAAAATGCAACTTGACAATGATATGCCCGCCGATATTGGACCCACCGTCCTTGACCTGTCCGATTTACCCCCGGTTGTTCTGCGTAAAGGCACACCGGGCATACTTAAACTGGAGCAGATTCTCGGGACAAAAATTCATCTCGGTCCGAAAGTGATACTTTCCGTCCTTGTGGTCTGCACCGGCAACTCCTGCCGCAGCCCGCTTGCCGCGGCGATTCTCTCTCAGATTTGCACCGAACTGCCGGTCGTGGTCAGTTCCGCAGGAATTGCGGCACCGGTTGGTAATCCGGCAACCCAGTTCGCAATCGCCGTGGGTAAAGAGATGGGTGTTGACCTCACGAGCCATCGGGCACGGCAACTGGACCAAAAGATGGTTGAAACCGCAGACCTGATTCTCGTAATGGAACAGGGTCAGCGTCGGTTCATTCTTGAACAGGTGCCTGGGGCGGCAGAGAAAGTCCGGCTTTTGGGCGGCTATCCGGAAAAAGAAGAGGAGATTCCAGACCCAATCGGACGCTCGATAGAGTTTTATCGCCAAATCGCACTGCTCCTTAAATCAGGTGCGCTCCGGGTTGCCGCAGACATCAAAAGTAGATTAAAACCAAAAACATCGCCTTGAAAATTAAACAAAGATAAAAAGGAGTGTTTATGGAGTATTTTTTAACCGATAGTCAAAAAGAAATCCGGGACCTTGCCCGGCGTTTTGCTCAGGAGAAAATCAAGCCGGTACGAGCGGAACTGGACCGCACCGGTGAATTCCCCTTTGCCCTGATGAAAGAGATGGCAGAACTGGGGCTGATGGGTGTTTACATTCCAGAAGAGTACGGTGGTTTTGGCGGCGGCATAATGGAGATGTGTCTTGTTGTTGAAGAACTCTCCCGGATTGACGGTGCTGTTGCCCTCTGTTACGCCGCCTGTGGCCTTGGCACCTTCCCCATCCTCCTTGCCGGCACCGAAGAGCAGAAAAAGAAGTACCTACCCCGACTCGCCGCGGGCGAACTCGCGGCATTTGCGATTACCGAAGCCCAAGCCGGTTCTGACGCCAGCAATGTAAAAACCCGGGCACGCCGCGAAGGCGACCACTATGTGCTCAACGGCACCAAGCAGTTCATCACCAATGGCAGTGTTGCCAAGATTTATACGGTTATTGCTTCTACCGATCCGGCACGCGGGGCACGCGGGTTGTCCGCCTTCATCGTTGAAGATGGCACACCGGGCTTCACCTACGGCAAGATTGAAGACAAGATGGGCATCCGCTGCTCAAAAACCGCGGAACTCGTTTTCCAAGACTGCCGGGTGCCCGCAGAAAATCTCATCGGTGGCCGCGAAGGTATGGGTTTTGTCCATACGATGCGCACCTTTGACCGTACCCGGCCTGGAGTTGGTGCTCAGGCACTGGGAATTGCCCAGGGTGCCCTTGACGAAGCCCTGGAGTACGCCAAAACCCGCATTCAATTTGACCAGCCTATCGCCAGTTTCCAGGCGGTGCAACTGATGCTCGCCGATATGGCGATTCAGATTGAAGCCTCGCGCGCTCTGGTTTACGAAGCGGCGCGCGCCGCCGATGCCGGAGTCAAAAACATCGCCGGCATCGCGGCAATGGCAAAGGTGATGGCGTCCGACACCGCAATGCGCGTCACCACCGATGCGGTGCAAATTCTGGGCGGCTACGGCTATATGAAAGACTATCCGGTAGAGAAGATGATGCGCGACGCCAAAATCACCCAGATTTACGAAGGGACAAACCAGATTCAACGCCTGGTCATCGCTTCGGAGTTGATCAAAGGAACCCTCTGGTGAAAGGTATGGAAAGCAAATTTGATGCGGTACTGATCGGTGCCGGTCCTGCCGGTTATGTTGGGGCAATCCGTCTTGCCCAACTGGGCAAAAGAGTTGCCGTGGTGGAAGAAGCCCGAGTCGGCGGGGTCTGTTTAAATCGCGGCTGCATTCCGGTAAAATCACTGCTCCATGCCGCGGCTGTGGTGCGCAATGCCCAGGAAGCCCGGACAATGGGCATCACATTTCAGACACCCGAACTGGACCCGGTAAGCCTTAACTCCTGGAAGGCACGCATCATCGACCGCTTGGCACGGGGTATTGAGTTCCTGTTCAAAGCCAATGGTGTCGAACTGTTCCGGGGCAAAGCCCGACTCGTTGCACCGGACCGGGTTGTTGTCCAAGGAAACGAAAACGAAACTGAACTTTCTGCCCCGCATATCATCATCGCCACCGGCTCGGAACCTGCGGTTTTACCCGGGCTGGAACCGGACCACAAAAAGGTCATCGACTCCAACAGCGCCCTGAACTTAGTCCAGTTGCCCGAAAGCATCGTCATCGTCGGCGCGGGCGCAATTGGACTGGAGTTCGCAACCATCTTCCGGCGTCTTGGTGCTAAAGTGACCGTGCTTGAACTGTGCGACTCAATTTTGCCCGGGATTGACCGCGACCTTACCACCCTGCTCCAGCGCCAGATGGAACGGGAAGGAGTCCAGTTTCACACCGGAGTCAAAGGCTTATTTTGCCCTACGCCAGCGGAAACCGCCCGGGTTTGCGCCCAGGAACCACAGCCCCTTGAATGGCAGGCGGACACGGTACTAATCGCGGTGGGCAGAACCGCCCGCACTGCGGGACTGGGAATTGAAAATCTGGGGATAAAGGTCGACCGCCACGGCTTTATTGTGACCGACCAGAAATACGAGACAAACATCAAGGGCGTTTACGCAATCGGTGATGTCCGGGGCGGGCATCTTCTTGCCCATAAGGCGATGTACGAAGGTTTCAACCTTGCCGAGGCGCTTGCTTTAAATAAGAAACCGGTTCTCGGAGAAAAGAAGCCCATCCCCGCAGTTGTTTACACCGACCCAGAAATTGCCACCGTCGGCTTGACCGAAACAATTGCCAACGAACAGGGTTTAAAGGTTAAAATCGCCCGGGTACCGGTGAACGCCATTGGCAGGTCTTTGACATTAAACCGCGCCGAAGGTGTTTGCAAACTCGTGATGGACGAAAAAACCGGTAAAATCGTTGGTGGTGGCGTTGTTGCACCCGGCGCTGATGTCCTCATCGCCGAAATCACCCTTGCGGTCGAACTGGGTTTGACCGCGGAACAGTTAGGTAAACCGGTTCATCCCCATCCGACGATGAGCGAACTGGTGTTTGAAACCGCCCACGCCCTGCTCGGCAGTGCCATCCACATCGTGAACCGCTAAACATCCGGGATGCGTCCGGCAATTTTGCTGCAACTTGGCTCAATTGACTATCTGACCGCGCTCGAACTCCAGCACGAACTGCACCGGCTTAGGCACAACCGGACGATTGAAGACACCCTGCTACTCCTCGAACACCCGCCCGTCATCACCATTGGCCGCCGGGCAAACAGAAAAAACCTTCTCGTCTCCGAACAAGAACTTGTGCGCCGGGGCATAAAAGTCTATCAGATTGAGCGGGGTGGTGACATCACCTATCACGGTCCCGGACAACTTATCGGCTACACCATCTTTCATTTAGGCGCCGGGCTCCTCGGAGTGCGCCGTTTTGTCGAAGGGGTGGAACAGGCATTGATATTTGCCCTGAAACAACTCGGTGTTGACGCCGGTGTAAAACCAAAACAGATTGGCGTCTGGGTCCAGGACAAAAAAATCGCCTCCCTGGGCATCGCGGTAAAAGACCACATCACCCTGCACGGCTTTGCCCTCAATGTCCAGGGCGACCTCGCCAACTTTCAACTCATCAACCCCTGCGGTTTAAACCCTTCGGTAATGACCACGATTGAACGCGCCGGCGGTCAGACCGCAATGCCTCTGGTTCGCAAGGCGGTCATCGCCGGATTCGAACAGGTTTTCGGGATTAAATTTCAGAAAAATTTGCCCCGCAGCTTGACCTCGCTGACAAAACGACTCAGCGTTTTCTGCATCTCCTCGGCATCAGACCGGGAATAAGGTACCTTTTCCCGATAACTTTTCAACCGGGCGTTCTCCGGGACAAACTGCTGCAAAATGACCCGTTTTGCCCCTTTCAAAATGGTACCAATAGCCTCCATATCACCCTTCTCCACCAGACCGGGCACCAGTGTAATCCGGAACTCAGCCTCCTTGTCCCATTGCAGCAGTAACTTAACAGAACGGCGCAACGGTGCCAGATTCGGCAAATCCCGACCGCAGGCGATTGAATAACGCTCGTTAAATGGTGCCTTGACATCCATCGCCACAAAGTCAACCAGTTGCAACGCCATTGCCCTTTTCAGGGCATAGGGAAACGAGCCATTGGTATCCAGTTTCACTTTCAACCCCAGCCGCTTGATATCCGCACACAACTCAAATATCTCTGGATGCATCAACGGTTCACCACCGGTTACGACAACACCATCGAGCCAGCCCAGTTTCCGCTCTAGTTCCGGTTTAAGTTCCTCCCAGGTAATCTCGGGCAACGCCGGGTCGTCGTTGGCGATTGAACTGTTATGGCAGAAAGGACAGACAAAATTACACCCGCCAATGAAAATCACCGAACTGATTTTGCCATCCCAGTCAATCAGTGATGTCGGGACAAAACCGAGGATGCGCATCCCCGAATAATAAACCGTGCGCCCCTTGAGTCAAGCAAAGAATTAAAAAAGAATTAGAATCCGGGCACGGTGCAGAGTGCCCGCTCTATCCGTGCAGGTTTAAATACTCGTGCGCCATCATCGCGGCCAGCGCGCCATCACCAACCGCGGTCGCAATCTGGCGCAGCGACTTACGCCGCACATCGCCAGCGGCAAAAACACCGGGCAGCGATGTCTGCAGGTTCTCATCAGTAATGATAAACCCGGCTTCGTCCAGGTTGAGCATACCCTGACACCAACCGGTGTTGGGCACCAGCCCGACATAGATAAACAGTGCTGCGACCGGCAGGGTCGTCAGCGCGCCGGTTTTCAAATCTTTTATCGTCAGACCCTCCAGCCGGTTGGTGCCGTTGAAACCTGTTATCACGCGGGAAAGCAACAGTTCTATCTTCGGGTTCTGCCGGGTGCGCTCCTGACAGACCTTTGCCGCCCGGAACTCATCCCGGCGGTGAATAAGATACACCCGGGAGCAGAACCGGGTTAGATAGTTCGCCTCAGCCAGCGCCGAATCACCGCCCCCAACAACCGCCACCGCCTGGTCGCGAAACAAAGGACCGTCACATATCGCACAGTACGATATCCCCCTGCCAACAAACCGCTCCTCACCCTCAACACCCAGTTGCCTTGGCTTGGTGCCGGTGCAGATAATCACCGCACCGGGATTAAAATTACCCAGCGATGTTTTCACCTCCAGACCCTGAGCGCTGCGGTCAATTCCCGTAACCTCCCCGGTCTCAAACTGGCACCCGAACCGGCGTGCCTGCGCCTCCATCCGCGCCACAAGTTCCACCGCATCAATCGGCTCAGCAAAACCCGGATAGTTTTCCACAATCGCCGTCTTTGCCACCTGACCGCCAATCAGTTCGCTCTCAATCACCAACGCCTTGCGCCCGGCGCGACTGGCGTAAATTCCCGCGGTCATACCCGCAGGTCCGGCACCAACAATCAGTACTTCAGGTTCAGCCATCTTTCAACAAACGGGCAAGAAGCGCGCGCTGAATGTGCAACCGATTCTCTGCCTGGTCATAAACAATCGCCTGGGGACCATCAAGCACATCGTCGGTAATCTCTTCGCCCCGATGTGCCGGCAGACAGTGCAAAACTTTGGTCGTTGGTTTTGCCCGTGCCAGCAGCGCCCGGTTCACCTGAAACGGCTGGAATATCTGGCGCCGTTGCGCCGCCTCATCCTCCTGGCCCATTGAAGCCCACACATCGGTATAGATAAAATCGGCATTCGCCACCGCCTCACACGGGTCATAGGTGAATTTCAACATTGCCCCGCTCTTTACCGCAAATTCGCGGCTCTGGGCGGTGATTTCGGCGTTGGGCTCAAACCCTCGGGGTGTTGCGACATTCAGATTAAACCCAACTATTCCGGCGGCAAGAAGCAAAGAGTGACACACATTGTTGCCATCACCGGTCCAGGCGATGGTTACCCCATCAAGCCGGCCATAATGCTGGCGAATCGTCAAAAGGTCGGCAAGAATCTGGCAGGGGTGTTCAAGGTCCGAAAGGGCGTTGATAACCGGAATAGTTGCCGCCTGTGCCAGCCCGGTTACCTTTTCATGCTCAAAAACCCGGGCGATAATCACATCCACCCAGCGCGATAGATTCCGGGCAACATCGGGCACACTTTCCCTGGTTCCGAGTCCAATATCGGTCGGACTCAAGTAGGTACTGGTTGCGCCCAGTTGATGCAGCGCGCGCTCAAATGTCACCCGGGTGCGCAGACTGGGCTTCTCAAAAATCAAAACCCCCATCTTGCCCCGGGCGTNAGNTAGCACCTTTTCCTTTTTAACNGCAGCCTTNAGTTGTTCCGCTTCGTCCAGAAGCGNCACAATCTCTTCCTTTGTTAAATCGGCAATTGATGTTAAGTCCTTCTTCATAATTATAAAATATAGCGACTTAAATCCTTGCTGGCAACTATGTCTTTGAGCCGCCGGTGCACATAGCCGGCATCAATCCGCACCACCTTTGTCTTCGGGTTGGGCAAATCAAACAGGATGTCCTCAAGCAGCGTGGTCATCACCGTATGCAGGCGCCGGGCACCGATGTTCTCGGTCTCGCTGTTCACCTGAAACGCAATCTCGGCAACCGCATCAATTGCCGTTTTGGTAAAAGTCAACTCCACCCCCTCAGCGGCAAGCAGGGCGGTGTACTGCTTGATGAGCGCATTCTCGGGCTCAATTAGAATCCGCTTAAAGTCGCTTGCCGTCAAAGGCTGCAACTCCACCCGAATCGGAAACCGCCCCTGCAACTCCGGTATCATATCGGACGGCTTGACCTTGTGAAATGCGCCCGCGGCAATAAACAGAATATGGTCGGTCCGCACCATCCCGTACTTGGTCAAAACCGTTGCCCCTTCAACCACCGGCAACAGGTCGCGCTGCACCCCTTCCCGTGACACATCCGGTCCAGAACTGGCGGGCGTCGTGCTCACCACCTTGTCAATCTCATCGATAAACACAATCCCGCTCTCTTCCACCCGGCGTTTTGCCTCAGCAACCACCTCGTCCATATCAATCAACTTCTGTGCCTCCTCCTGAACCAGCACCCGTTTCGCCTCGGCAACGGTCAGTTTGCGCCGCTTTGTCTGCTTGGGCAGTGTTGGACCCAGAATGTCCTGCAACTGAATCAAAATCTCCTCGCCGCCCAGCGGTGCGAGCGCATCGGCAAAAGGAAAGGTGGTCGTGGTTGACTTCACCTCCACCATTTGGCTATCCAGTTCCCCGGCGCGCAACTTCGCCCTTAACCGCTCCCGGGCGTTTGCGGCTCGTCCCTCATCATCGGGTAGCAACAACTTCAGCAACTTCTCCTCGGCAAGCGCCTCAGCCCGACTCTGCACCTCGCGGGTTTTCTCTGCCCGCACCATATTGACGCCAATCTCCATTAAATCCCGAATCATTGAATCAACATCCCGCCCCACATAGCCGACCTCGGTAAACTTTGACGCCTCAACCTTGACAAAAGGCGCCTGAGCAAGCCGGGCAAGACGCCGGGCAATCTCGGTCTTACCGACTCCGGTTGGTCCAATGAGAATGATGTTGTTGGGCAGTATCTCCTCGCGCAGCCGCTCCGGCACCTGTTGTCGGCGCCAGCGGTTGCGCAGCGCAATCGCCACCGCCCGCTTTGCCTTATGCTGACCAACGATAAACCGGTCAAGTTCGGCAACAATCTCTTTCGGTGTCAGCGTGCGCTCCGGCGCTACCGGCACCAGTTCTGAAGAAAACCGGTCAGATGGAGTAACATTCATCGGGATAAACAATTATAGAAGGGATTGGAGACAAGTCAATGCCAATTGACAGACAACTGCGACAATGGAAATTTGTCAGTGCCCTTTGCTTCGGATTTTAGGGCAATAACAACTCAAGTATTTGAGTTGCTCTGAAATCAGCAACATCCTTATTTGGGCCAGCGCTTTAAATTAACGCTGGGCGATTAGCCGGTCAAATAACGCTGACAGATGAAGTTGCCAATGGCAATTGGGGCGATGCGAAACGAAGCCGTTTATCCGCTGTTGTATGGCCCAAAGGGCAAAGCAGCTATCATCTTATTGTTTTTTCTACCAATCTTCTCCGGTTCGTTTTATGTAATGCCCCAAATTTGATTGACTTCTTCTTCTAATTTTTTCGTGCGCGCTATTATCTTAAATTCGTCCCAGACCTTATCCCCGTTCTGAAATGGAATTACAATGTCATCGTTTGTAATTGAAAGTTCAGCATATGATATTATCCCCTTTTTCCGACCGTGGCCTTTCATTTTCCTTTCAAAATCATAGTTACGCAGGGCTGCATTCAGGGAAGAAGTAAGAAGTGTCATATTACCTATCCAATTAATCTTGTCGTTTCGGTCCATCCTTGCTTCCTCATCAGTCATTTCTGAGCCGTCGGCTTTATATTTCTTGGGGATATCCCTCCAATATTCCTCCCACTTTTGTGGCATTATATGCTCTAGTGAGTAAACATACTTGAGTTCCTTCAGAGAACGTTTGGGATCTTTATTTCGTCTATAGAGTTCTATCCAGAACAATATCAAAGATGCCTCTTTGTTTGAAATACCCCGCAAGCCATTTGAAACGGCATTCTTAATATTAACAAGGTCTCTCAATTTATTTTCCAATTTAGAAGTATCCCTAATAAATTCTTTGCATAGTTTATTATAGTTCTTAATCTCAGTCGTGTTTTTTGCTAACATGTTATTAACAACAAATTTTTCCAGGTTTGAAAGTATCTTGACGATTTCTGCTTCGTTCTCTTGAATTTTAAATTGGTGTAGGATAAAAGGATAAAAGGTCGAAATTTGAAGTACATCAAGTATATGAAGAAGACGAGCAGTGGAATCTTCAAATGACAACGCTGTGCTACTATCAAAAGCCAGCATTCTCTCTCTATAAATGTTTCCATACTCTACAATTTCCTTTGTGAAATTTATTAATTCATTCCTAGAATTTTTATTTTTTATTTCTTCTTTATACAATTTTGAAAGTTCAGATAAGGTATGTTTATCAGGGTCGTAGAATCCCTTTATCACACCAATACAATGCAGTAATATTTCTACATTGTCTCTTTTTAATCTACCGGTTAATCTTTCAGTTTCCCAATATCTCACAGTGTCTTCATCAGTTAAGAAAGTTTTTTCCCAAGTGTCTTTATATAAGTCGAGGGCGGCTTTGGGGTCACCGAATACTTTGATAACTTGCTGGTAAAGAGCATTTTTAATGATCTCGGCAGTAGTTAACCTAACTCCAGCCGTATTTAATGTATCAAATATTGTTTGCTCGTCGTCTATGTCTTCTTTTAGGTCAATTACAACCAACATCTTATTCCTAGTTTCAAGTAGTTTATCAAAGAGAGTCTTTCTTTCCTCGTCCTTTTTGTCTTTTAAAAGTTCATAAAAATATTTGTAACATCGAAATATTTTATGACTATTTTTATCGATAGTTTCAATGTCTATCGGAGGCCCATCAATATTTGCCTTAATTACACGCTCATAAGCTTCCCTGTCAATCTGTGAGTGTTCAATTTTAACATAATACTCTCCACTGGTAGGAGTTATTTTAGAAAAAAGGATTTGGCGAACCACATTTATGGTATTATTTTGTAGCTGCTCCGAGAATGTATCATACAACGCCTTTATCAAGATGCTTAGTGTTGTAAGTCTTTGCTGTCCATCAACAACTTCTAGTTTCTTAGGTTCACCTGACGCTGAATTCAGTTGCTTTAATATGATTGAACCTAAAAAATGCCCCACGGGCTTTTGAAAAAGCCCTTCAAGTAGATTCTCCCAATTCTCTTCATCCCATACGTATGTTCTTTGGAAAAAAGGGATTATCACTTTCCCTTCATTCCCTAAAAACATAAGTTCTTTTTCATGTGCTTCCATAAATTATCACTCCTTTATAAATGCCTTGCCTTTGGCTGACGCCTTGGCAATGCTCGCCGAGACCCAAAATAGAGCCCAAATTATTCTTTTCATGTCAGGCTCTTTTTTTGTAATTTGTAGCCTGACTTGTTCATAAACCGAACAAGTTCGTT